>ERZ827088.4911-NODE-4911-length-10659-cov-4.558469_pt1 | contig 10659 bp, 6 predicted proteins | sample MGYA00519922_ERZ827088 | MGnify/ENA primary metagenome ERZ827088 (study PRJEB31778, sample SAMEA3449254) | human gut metagenome | biome: human gut; feature: human-associated habitat; material: faeces | place: United Kingdom | collected 2010/2012 ... | reverse complement strand
GTTTTCAACCGTAAAGGTACAAAAACTTGCAGATATCTCAAAGCAAATCGCACATTAATCTGTTGATTATTAATTAGTAACGTGTCTTTTAAGGGACGACTAATTAATATACCTTGTAATAAGCTCTCCTACTGTAATATGAGTTGCTTCTTCCTGTTTTGAACGCATCTTATTATAAATAAAATCAGGAATTTTAAAAGCTGTCTTGCGATGCTCATATATACAGTTCTGAATCTCACATAAATCAATATCACTAAAGACAATCCCATTGTTCCTGTATTTTTCAAGATAATCATCAATTATCTTTTTTATCCTTTCGCATTTCTCCATATTATCATCATTTGCCTTTCTGGTAGAAAAAAACCACCTAATGACAGGAATTAAAGGCACAGCTACAAATACAATCGTAGTTCTAAGTCCTTCATCTTCATAAAAAGCAATACCAAGAATAATAATTAATATAATTATACTTATGATCGTAAGAGAACATAAAAACTTTTTTCTTAAAGCTACATCATATGTCAGATTTATTCTCTGACATATGATAACAGCAAGCATTCTATTAACTGCATCAACATCTCTATCATACCAATTAATAAAATCTTCATCATTAGAAAATTTTGCATTGGAATCAATTTCCTCTACTGTAGGCTGAGTACCAAAAGCATACCTATTCCATTGCAGTTCAAAAACATTACAATCAAATTGCTGTTGAATCTTCGCAGCAAGAACTCTTTCTTTTTTTATTTTACACTCCAACCATAAACCAGCTATTAGTGATAACAAATTATATGCAATCATAAAATGAAACAAAACTTGATAATCTTCAGAACTAATGAAAGGTTTTGCAAATGATATTACAATTGGAACCAATACACAAAAAATAAAATAATGATTTGTTAATACACCTACTTTAGAATATAAATGACGCATAGCTTTGAGCATTTTTATATTCTCAGGTCTGTTCTGTAACTCGACTATATTATTTGCCATAACCAGGAAATTTATCTTTAAATATTTCAATCCATTTGTTTATTGCACTCTCATTACTATAATACTGTTCAAGCCAGATAGCTTCATTAACTTTAGAAAGACAATTAGTTACAATAGATTGTAAATTATATCTATCTTGAATAGTAGTATCATTAATGTTACCTTGGAAACCTTTGGGGTCATTATAATCAAATATAATATTGTTTTGCAAATACTCAAGAACACTCTTTACTATTTGAGGATATGTAGCTGGGCGTGAGTATTTATTATTATTTGCCCAATCTATAATGAGATTTTCAAATAAATATGAACTTACCTTATTACCCCAGTATATCTCTTTCCAATACTTCATCAAACGGATGATTGGCAATAGTTTATTATCCCAGTCTTTGTTAGCTGAAGTTGTTCTATTTTGGTCAATTCTAGGATCTGTGCCTTTCCATGAACCTTGTCCGTCTGGAATTACAAAAAAGTCAGTTGTAGTATGAAACGCAGGAATAATATCAAAATTCCATTCATAAGAATTCAGCTTTAAAGTTACCGCTTCTTGGTTTCGATGAATGTCAGCATTAGAATATGTAGGTATGGCAGCTAACTCTTTTTTGATGCACTCTATCATTTTTCTTGAATTGAGTAATGTACCATCACAATAATTAGGTAAACATATAGCATTAGGATTATTGAGGAAAATAGGATATTCCCTCCCTTCTCCTTTAGATACGTCTGTTGTAGTACAACCTTGTGCATCAAAAATGACCATCATATCAATATCATCCAAAGGTCTAATCTTGGTATTTCGAGCAAACGAACCATAGTAAATATGATTCGTTTCATACAATGGTGGTATCTTACCTTGATTAGCAAGATTTACAATCTGTGAAACAAGCCAATCTCTGCTACTTCTGGCTCTATTTGTTCTTTCAGGAACAAGATTCACTGTGTCCTGAATAAATTTATCAAAACATGCATTTACTGTATATGGCATAACTTCTCTATTTTAATGTTATATTTTATCATTTTAATTATTATTCTCACCGTTTTCCATATCTGTAATATTAATCATTGTAACATACAGATATATAGCGGTAACCATGTGAATACCTGGACGGACATTGCTGTCTTCTATGATAGGTGCATTATGAGCGTCAACATTACGGAGAGAATGAAGGAAATTATAATAAGACTTCATATTGAACAATATTTCATCTTCTGTATAATACAGATGATTCAATCTTACAGCTTTAGCTGTATCCAAGAACTGTACGAAGCTACCATCATCCTTAGTCAACTCTTTACCGTTAACCATAAAATAAATTTTCTTCATAAACGCCTCTAACTTAATACTCAACAGTTTTAGCCAGTCCCGTAAGTCCTCATCTCGTCCACTTGTTCTGTAAGCCAGGTTTAAAGTGCGTTTTATATCCTTTATACCGTCTAAAGAGCGTACTGTTTCTGTATCAAATACCTTGAACATCCACTGAATCACTTCTTCAAGTTGTCTATATTTTACACCGCAAAGTTCCTTAAAATCAGCAGCGAACTCTTCCAGTAGCTTTTCTGTAAGCAACTGTTCATTAAATGCCGGATTAATAAGCTCCTGAAGACGCATAAGTATCAGTGTATCCAACTGTGATTGAATATTCGGCTGAGAAAGATAACGGCGTTGCATTTCACTACTGTTTGCAGTGATAATACCCAGTTCGGTACTAATATTATCATGAATGACCTGCATCTGCATATCTTCATCATTATTCAATACAGAATCTCTTACTTCATCACTTTCCTGCAACTTGGAAACCACCTGACGAATTTGACTTCTTACCGTATCAGGATCACCCCAATCTATATCACCAAATACCTGATTAAAATCATCTACAATTTGTTCCAGCGTTGCCATGTTAGGATCTGTGGTTCCTCCGGTAGTTTGACCTACAGGTATCGGTTCTACTTCTGAGTTTTTGTTTTCTAACTTTATGCTTTCATCTACACGCTTGACTACACGATACTTATCAAAGTCTACAAGTTCCAGTAATCCCTGAGTCCAATCTTCACGTTTAAGTACAGGTAGCTTCTTCAACAGGAAATGAAAAAATGTATTCTTCTTTTCCCAGTCTATTCGGCTGAAGTTCATTAAGGCTGAAAGAAACTCATATAAACGTACAAAGTGCTTCATTGCACTTTTAACTTCAATCTGTCTATCTTCGTTTCCATCCTCTTCGGACATTTTTTTAAAACGTTCAACACAAGCATCCAAAATAGGATCCAGCTCTTGCCTTTCAGCGCCAGACCAATATTTCCGGTTAAATTCATCCACCTCTTCTTCTGTATAGATCATAGACTCGTCACAAATAGCCAACTTGTCACTGACCTTATTTACATCGGTTTCACGGGATAAAATGGTCATCTTATAATAACGCTGAAAATCCTCTTGAATATCCTCTGCCTTGTTTACGAAGTCCAAGACATTTGTTTCTGTTTTAAGGGGATGACAACGATTCAAACGACTAAGAGTCTGTACCGTCTTCACGTCCTTCAGAGGTTTATCCACATACATTGTATGTAATAGTGGTTCATCATATCCCGTCTGAAATTTATCAGCAACTATCAGAAAGCGATAAGCTCCTGTTCGGAAAACCTTCTCAATTTTTGATGAAGGAAAACCATTTAGTTCTGCTTCATCCAACTGTTTACCATTATATTCTTTAGTACCACTAAAAGCAATAATAGCTTTATAAGGACTTTTACGTGATTCAAGTTGAGCCTTAATTGCGAAATAATAGTCAATGGCACGTGATATACCATTACATACCACCATTGCTCTGGCTTCACCTCCCATCTTATGGCACACATTTTCGTGAAAGTGCTCTACCATAATACGTGCTTTCTTCTCTACTGTTTCAGGCTGACTTTCCACCCATACACGCAACTTCTTGCTTGCCTGGTCTTTGTCGAATTCCGGATTTTGTTCTGTAGCTTTCAGAATCTTATAGAAACTATCATATGTTATGTAGTTTTCTAGAACATCACGTATAAAACCTTCTTCTATTGCTTGGCGCATGGAGTACAAATGGAATGGTTTATGACCAATTTCCCCATTCTCCTTTTTATATGGGATACCGAACATTTGAAGAGTTTTAGGCTTCGGGGTAGCTGTAAAGGCATAAAAGTTCGTATTTTTAGCCATCATACGACCTGATACAACATAAGATAGCAGTTCATTCAAGCCATCTTCTGTGTCTTCTACCTGCACATCTTTATGTCCGTATCCGGACAATACTCGGTTCAAAGCACTCTGCATAGATCCACTCTGACTGCTATGAGCTTCATCTATAATTACACAAAACTTTCTTGATGCCAGTTCTTTACCAAGTGTCTGCAAAATAAAAGGAAACTTACATATAGTAGATACAATAATCTTCTTGCCAGCAGCCAATGCTTTCTTCAAGGCATCACTATCATCTGCCCATTCTACAATACTTTTATTATTGCAGAAAGCACGTATGTTATCACGTATCTGCTTGTCCAAGTTTACTTTATCCGTAATGACAATTACACTCTCAAACCGTGGTGTAATCTCATCCTCTTTCTTCAGGTTTACCAACTGAAAAGCCAGCCATGTAATAGAGTTGGATTTTCCACTACCAGCAGAATGTTGTATCAAGTATCTCTGACCACTTTCTTTTTGTCTTGTATCAGCTATCAGAGCACGTACAACCTCCAGCTGATGATAACGCGGCCAGATTATGCTTTCTATAGTTTTGCCCGTGTCTTCATCTTTTTTCTTGATAACCTGAGCAAAATTTTCAAGGATCTCGCTCAAACTTGGCTTTTGTAAGATTTCTTCCCAAAGATAAGCAGTCTTTAACCCGTTATCATTAACCGGATTACCAGCACCATCATCAACCCCTTTATTAAAAGGTAAGAACCAAGAACTTTCTCCACTAAGCTTTGTACACATCTGTACTTCTGCATCATCAACAGCAAAGTGTACTGCACAACGTTTAGGCATAAACAGAAGCTCTTTGGGATTTCGGTCTCTCCTATATTGCTTAACGGCATCATCACAATTCTGGCAGGAAAGCTCATTTTTCAACTCCATTGTAATTATAGGCAATCCATTAAGCATAAGGACTATATCTATGGAATCACGTGTCTGGGTCTGCGAATAATGCAACTGACGCACTACAGACCAGCGATTTTGCCGATATGCCTCCTGTGCAGCTAAGTTTGCCTTAGCAGGCAAGGGATAATAAAAGTCAAATATTGTAGCGTTATGTTCTACACCACGGCGCAAGACATCAACCACACCACGTTGTGAAATTTGACTACGTACACGCTCATAAAACTTGCGCATATTAAGCGGTGTCTCAAAAATGCGTCCACGATTGACCTTTTGCTGTTGTGTACTTTCAAGAAAAGTACGCAACATACCTTCGTCCAAGCAAAATTCTTTATTGAAGTCTTTGCTTTCTCTACGAATCCATCTTAAAGATTCGTCTCTCTCACCTTTCTTATCAAGAAGAAAGGCTTCTATAATATTTTCCAATCCTTTTTCAGAAGTATCTGTCGTCATAATAATTATTTTAAAGTCTAGGTTGTACATTGATTCTCCCTGTCACAGTATCACAAATAAGTCTCTGACGATACTCTTTAAGACTATCAATCTGTCTTTTTACATCAGATATATACTTATCTATTTGGGCTGTTTTTTGTTGGGTATATTCAACTATCTGCTGTTGCTCATCCAATGGAGGTACTATAAAAGGTATATTTTTTAAAGCTATAGGAGATAAATCCCATTGATCAACTCTAATACCTTTAGAATACTGAGTAAAAAAAGGAACATAAGATTTACTTCTGATAGCAATATTGAAGAATCGTTTATTTTCAAATCTTAAATTACATACATAATAAGCTGGACTAACTATACCAGTATAATAAGAAACCCCATAAGATCCTTGCCATGATTTCATCTTATTTATAACAAACCGTCCTTCCTCTACCAATTTATATCCACTTAAATCATCAGGTACAAAATTATGATTTTCCTCTTTTGATTCTACATTACGTACAATAACACCATTTTCACGTGTCACAGAAAGCAACTGCTTATCACCATGACCTTTTATAGAAACATAACTTAGAAAGTTACGTAAACTTTTAATCTCCCAGTGCTCAGGAATCTCTCCTATCCAAGCGATACCACTATCTTTCATTGGGACATCAGGGTTTATACCATGAGTCACAGCAAAAGCAATTTCTGCCTGTTTCAATTCTTCTAAAGAGCGTATTTCTTGCTCTTTTTCTTGAATAAATGTATCAATCTTAGCTGTTTTATCTTTTAAAAAATCAACGATTTGTTGCTGCTCTAATAGTGGAGGTACTGGCAAATACTGATTCCCAAATGTGAAATAATTAAAATCTGAGGATCTTTCCCTAATGCCTCTGTATAATGATTGAATAAATCCTGAAAGAGCCATTTTTCTGAGAATGTATGCATAATACATTGTATCATATTCGCCAATAGGTGTACAACAATGATAAACAGATGTCCCTTTCCCATCAGAGTCTGAAACACCTATTGCACCTGCAAATGCATCCATTTGGTGAATTACTAAGTCTCCTTTCCTTATTCCTTGGTAGCCTATTTCTGAAATTGATTCTGTAAAACCTGTAATTCTACGATTCTTTCTTAAAGTAACTTGTCCATCGCGAAAACAAGTAATAACCTCATCTTCAGGACGAACTGACCGCTTGTTCTTTATAAACATATATTTAGCCTTGCGTATTTCCCAATGCTCAGGTATTTCACCTATCCAACTGATACCGCTATCTTTATATTTATCATATCTTCTCATATCACTCTCCCAAGATTTCGTTCAACAAACCATCAGTGCGACTCTCTATTTCACGGATTTCTTCACGTATATCTTTTAAAGCTCTCAATTCTATAGGCTTATAAAAATACTTTGTGAAAGAAAGTTCATATCCGATAACCGTAGCATCATCATTAACGAAAGCATCCGGAGCATAAGGCAACACTTCATTACGCATGAACTCTTCTATCCCTCCTTGATAAAGAAGTGGGACCTGTTCTGTGTCACGCAAAGCCGGATCCGGAACCAACTTACCATCCTTCACTACCGGTTCGGCATCAGGGTTTACTTTTTTACTGATATACAGAAAAACATCTTCAATCTTACTCCAAGTAAATTTAAACTGCTTTACCCTTGTATCAGAATTGAACCTTTCTTCAAACTCCTGGACATCCAGCCATTCTGTTTTTTCTCCGAGCATATCACATAAAACAGTAAGCGCACAGCTGAGAACCATATCCGCCATTATCTGTCCTGTGGTCTTTGCCAGTTTCATTTTCCTGAATCTAGCAAACTTAGAATCAAATATAGATTCATCTTCAGAAACTTCAGGAATTGCCTCCTGTAGAGGAATGTCTATGTCAAGCTGCATTAACTGAACAATACACTCGTCAGATAACGATACATCTTTGCGAACAAAACTATTCACTGTCTTTTGCAAAGCATCTATACTTAATGATATGCTTTGGCGCAAAGGACGCTCAACGGTTATCTGCCAAAAGCCAAATTCACGATTATCAAAAATCTTGGACTTGTCATTTTCAACAAAATCTGTCAGCAACTTTACAATAGCTGCACGGTCATTATCAGAAGCTTCACAATTCTTATTACCCAAATTTTTACGGAGTGGAGTCTTTATAGAAGTTGCATCAATCAACTGAACTTTTCCACGGCGGCGTTCTTCCTTCCGATTGGTTACAATCCAGACGAAAGTTCCAATCCCCGTATTATAAAACATATTCTCCGGCATCGCTACGATAGCTTCCAACATATCATTTTCGATAATATATCTGCGCAAATTGCTTTCGCCACCTCCTGCATTACCTGTAAATAAAGAAGATCCATTATGTATTTCCACAATACGAGTACCAAGTTCTGTATCCTCTTTCATACGACTTACATTATTGGCAAGGAAAAGCATCTGAGGGTCACCGATATTAGGGACAAATGTCATCTGTTTGCTATCCATAATACCAGAGAAACGTGTATCAGGAACATCCTCTTTCTTCTTAGGAGAACCCCATACCTCAAAATCTTTTTTCCACGGTGTACCAAACGGAGGATTAGAAATACAGAAGTCAAAGTTCTTACCCGGATGCCCATCATCTGATATAGTACTTCCATTCACAAAACGATAACGCATCACACCTCCCTGACGATAAGTGAAATCCTGACTATGGCCGGACAACATCAAATCAGCCTTACAAGTTGCAAAAGTCTCAGGCTGTAATTCCTGTCCAAACAAATAAGTTTTCAATCTCATACCACGCTCTCCGGCTATATCTTCCAGTCTATCCTGAGCAACAGACAAGATACCTCCTGTACCACAAGCACCATCATAAATCTCATACCCCCCGTTTCTCATACGGTTGGCAACTGGTATAAAAGCCAAGTCTGCAAGCAACTTCACATAATCACGTGGTGTATAGTGTTCTCCTGCTTCTGTTACACTATAATCCTCATTAAACTTACGCAACAAATCCTCAAACAAAGTACCCATTGTATGATTGTCGAGAGGTGGCAGCTTAATCTCTTTAGTGTTTTCATCAACAACAGGTTTTATACCAAGATTTATATCATCTGCTGTCATCTTCTCGATCATCATGCCCAAACAACCCAAGTTTGAAAGCAACTGCACATAATGACGAAGGTCGAATTTAGCTATAATATCCTGCACATGTAGACTGAATCCGTCAAGATATGCCTCAAAATTCTGACGCAAACGAGTTTGATCAGTTTCAGCCTTTAACATTTTCATTGTAAAAGGAGAAATATTGTAAAAAGGATATTTTGTAATGAAACATAACTGCTGTTCCTTGCTTTCTTCCGGCATCATGGCAAATTCTTCTGTTTGGCAGAAGTTTATCACCTGCTGCTTACTCTCCTCTAACAATAAATCCAGGCGACGAAGTACAATAAAAGGCAGAATTATTTTCTTATAATCACCTTTATTAAATGACTGGACAAGCACATCATTCGCTATGTTAAAAAGGAACGAAAACAACTGATTATACTGAGATTGATTCATATTCTAAATTTATTTATTACAAAGTTAAACACTATACGCTCAATCTATTTGAACATATTATAATTTTCTTCTGCAAGTCGTATTCTTTCTTGAATTTTCTTTTTTATGTCTATTGGCTCAAGTAACACTACCTTTTCTCCGAATGAAAGAAGAGTTTGTATAAGTTCATAATTTTCGCGAACTTCAATTTGAATAATTCTACTACCGTCATCTTTTTCTTCCAGCAACTTCTGAGTACCATGCAATGGTTTTGTCTTCAGATAAGGGTATTGCTCTGCGGACACCCACAATTTGAGTTTACGGACTTCATGGTTTGGCTTTACTGTTACTCCAATTACATCTCCAAAATATTCATTGAAGTCAATACTTTCATTTTCTATATATTTACAATTAAGAAAGGAAATGGAAAGAATTCTGTCTAATGCAAAAGTAATCAACTTGCCATAACCCTCATCCAATCCTAATAGGAACCATCTGTTGTTATATTCTTTCAGGTAATAGGGATGTACCGTATATATCTTCTCATCATTATGACTGAAAGGTTTATACCTGATAGATAGCACACTCTTATTGACAATTGCATCAAATAGTACAGAAATATATTGTTTCCCTTCCACATCGATATTATCATCAAAATCAATAATGGATTTGGTATACGGTGAAGCCATGAATGTGGATTTAAATCTGGCATTCAACTCATATATCCATTCAAACTGTGGAAGACCACTAAATCTACTTAGTACCAGTAAGGTCTGATTTAGTTTGTTCAAATCATCTTGTGTCAGCTCTGGCTTAAATATAGAAAAATCAGGATTTTCATAATAGTAAAACTTATTTCTTCCTTGTATTTCTTCTTTTATCTTGCCTCCATAAGCTATCCATCGCTGTTCTATAGCCCGCATATCGCTCCGAATAGTATTCAAAGAAGTGACTTCTTCATACCCTTCCTGAGCTAAAGCTTTATTGCACGCTTCCATCAAATCTTTAGTGCTATATTTACGTCTTTTATTACGTAAGCACTGATCTATGACCATTTCACGTATAGCTGCATTTTTAAGATTTGCCATATTAATCAAATTTATCTTTTCTAGGATGCAAAGATAGAAATTAGTTCAATTAAATTGAACCTATTGCATTTTTTTTAATAATTATGATGGCTTTATCTGTGGATTATCAAAATATACATTGTATGATTAATTTTTAATATATCTATTTCCGACTTTGGAGGAAAATCCTCCGACCGCGAGGGAGGGCAAGTCGGTTTTTGTCTGACAGAATACTTTCTGTCGGACAAAAACACAACTTGCTCTGTTCGTTTGAACAGAAAATCCACTTAAAGTGGATTGTGGCTACATGCCCATTTTTAGCTATAAAATAAAGTCGTATTTACCTGATGAAAAATGTAAATATCAGTTTGTTTGTGACAAATCTGTATGCAGAGTTGAATATCGTGTGAATGGAGTGCCTGATATTTAGTTATTTGCCGAAATTTAAATATTCAATATTGAAAGTTTTATGCTGTATTGAACTATGGCATCCTGA
>ERZ827088.4910-NODE-4910-length-10661-cov-4.024514_pt1 | contig 10661 bp, 7 predicted proteins | sample MGYA00519922_ERZ827088 | MGnify/ENA primary metagenome ERZ827088 (study PRJEB31778, sample SAMEA3449254) | human gut metagenome | biome: human gut; feature: human-associated habitat; material: faeces | place: United Kingdom | collected 2010/2012 ... | reverse complement strand
CGGAACAGCAGCTGGAAGAAAAAATGGAACGCTGGATGTACTTAGAAGACCTGGCAGCGAGAATTGAACGGGGAGAAGAAAACTGACAGTCAGAAAAATCAGACTGTCAGTCTTCTGCATCGTCGGTAGCTGCTGCCACTGCGGATACCACGGAGGATACCACTGCGATCACTACCGCTAAAAGGATGATTAAAAGCCCACCGGCTAAAAGCATAAACATAAGGCATACTCCCTTTCTTACGAGGTTTGTTCTTATCACATAATAACACATTTTCGCGAGTGCGAAGCACGGAAAAATTGTTACATCTATGTTTCATTATACCATTTCCGGAATAAAAAACAAGAAAAGTTAAAAAATATAATCATTAACTCCAAAATGCACGGGAAAAGGTCGCATGGCAGAGAGGACCGAGATTTACGAAGTGGCGACGGATGAGGGGCTGCAGTTTTGTTTTGCAAGAAACGATGATTCTTGCATAATTGACACCATGCATAATATAGGAGGAATACAGACTGTCCAAATGGGATAAATTGGTAACACGTATAGAAGGTGGAAAAATGACTAGAGAGCAGGCGCAGAAAGAATATGAGCAATTACTGAATAGAACAGTTGCTGAAAAAAGGAGAATTGAAGAAGAAGCTAAGAGAAACGGAACCTGGAAAGTGCCATAGCAAATGTAGCGGATGCTAAAAAAGCATGGATAGAGGCTGCGTTAGAGGAAGGAATAGAAATTCCGGAGCCAAATAGTCTGCAGGAGTATTCCGGGCAGTTTAAATTGAGAATGCCCAGGAGCCTGCATAGATCTTTGGCAGAGCATTCGCAGAGAGAAGGAATCAGCATGAATCAGTATTGTGTATACCTTCTTTCAAAGAATGATGCAATATTTTCAAAGTAATAAATATTGAAAATACATGAATGGGACTGCTGGTTCGTAATAAAACCAACAGTCCTATTTTGGAACCAAAGAATAGGGAAGAATAGATGGAATAAGGGGTTAAATGAACTCTTTTCCCTGATGATATCTACTGTAGAGCAATATTGTAAGCTGCGGATGGCACTAAAATAAAAGGCTAGATGCTTCTTTGCTTTTGTGCTTTTTAGTCTTACAGAAATCTTGAATTGAATTACAGACGAGGAACAGGTATAATAGTAGTCAATAAAGGATAATACACAATTATCTGGTAAAAAACGATGATATTTTTAGTCGCCGGAAGATTATATAGAATTTTTCAAAGTGGTGTACAGTATGATTTCAAAAGAAGATTTTATAAATGCAATTATAGCTAATAAACAAGAAAATGGAATTTCAGCTTTTGTAGGTGCTGGCCTATGCTCAGATGCACAGATGCCAGACTGGTTACATTTGCTACAACCCTGTGCAGAAGAATTAGGTGTTTCTATTGACGAAAATACAGATTTATTCAAATTTGCTCAATATTATGCAAATACTTTTGGATATAATAAATTACGTAAATTGATCAATAAAACGTTAAACACATATCAGCACGATAGCACACTAGTTTCTTCTATCTTGAATGTAGGATTTAAATCTATATGGACAACTAATTATGACAAAATCATTGAAAATAATATTGTCAAATTAAATGCATTTTCAAATACAATTTTTGACGAAAAAGATTTAGTAAATATCTCTTGGCAGAACCGTATTAACATTTTCAAATTAAATGGAGATATCAGCAATCTTAATAATATAGTTATAACGCAAAGCGATATTGATAACTATCAAAATAATCATGCTTTATTTTTAACATTCCTTAAACGTGAATTAGTTACCAATACCTTTATTTTTATTGGATACAGTTTTAATGACCATATTGTTTTATCAGCATTAGCTGAAATAAATCAATATTTGGGGGAATCTAGCAATACTCATTATACAATCATGAAAAATAAACATACTGATGAATTTAAAATGTTTATTGAAGATTTAGAAAAAAGATATCATATTAAAACTGTTTTAGTAGAAGAATATGCTGAAATTCCTCTCTTACTTGATAAATTAAAAAGACGAATATTGGATAGTAATGTTTTTATTTCAGGCAGTTTTGAATATTTGCCTAGTGCAGAAGATACTTTTGCTTATTCCCTATGTAAGAGCTTAGGCGAAAAGTTAATTGATTCAAATTATAATATTGTAACTGGATTTGGGCGGAATATAGGATATTATATTTCTGGTGTAGTTACACAAAAAATTATTAATAATAATATAGGTAATATAGAGGAGCGTTTGATTTTGCGTCCGTTTGCCCACATTATGACATCAGAAGAAGACACTCAATTCAGGAAATTATTAATTAGCAATGCTAATTCTACGGTATATATGTTTGGTCAACATTTAAAAAATGGCCAACCAGAAAATTCAAGAGGAACTCTTGAAGAATATAAATTAGCAAAAAGTATGAAAAAAATAATTATTCCTCTCGGTGTAACAGGCTATTCTTCACGAGAAATTTTTAATGACGTAAAGAAAAATCTCATTTGTTATCCATATTTGGAGCAATATATTGACGTTTTAGAAAACGAAAGGAACGTTGATATAATATCCTCGTGCATTATTTCTATATTAAATAGAGTTAGAACTAGTTGACAAGATTTAATAAAATAATCACGCAATTCTCTATTATCGATAGTTCCTTAAAATTGATGGGCAAATTTAGATTAGTTTTTTCATAAATATAATCAATACCCTTAGAATAATAGCTAGGGGTATTTGATAGGTCAAAAAAATTATATAAAAACAGATATAAACTATACAAAGTGGCAATACGTGCATTTATGTTGTTACTATCAATTTTTAAATAGCAGGAAATTAAACATTCTAAATAATTTGAATATTTACTGGGCTTAATAATTATATTATTTAAATTTTTGAAACTTGAATTTCTTATAATATCTTCAAGACATTTAGCGGCTATTTGAGTTGCTACATCTAATGTTCCATTTTCGTTCGTGATTTCAGTATATATAATATCGTTTATCCATTGAAAATTTTCTGGAATATCTTGCGCAATAATATTATATAGAATCGGAATTACAATGATCTTTTTTTTCATAAACAATGAATATATTTGTTCTAATTCTGAAATTGCACAAGGACTTTTAAATAATGCGCGTGATACGATTATGACTACATATTTTGATTTATGTAACCCTTCTTCGAAATTAAGATAGTCACCATCATCACCAATAAAAAGTTTGTCATAATCATACCATACTTGATATCCATAATTTTTTAAATGATAGGATAAAGACTGTGCAACAATATATCTTTCAATATGTGAAAAACAAATAAATATCATACGGTGTTCCCCTAATCATAGTGAAATTGCAAGCTGTTTAAACATCTCGTGGTTACACTTGTTTTTATAATAACCTTCCGGCGACTAAAAATATCATCGTTTTTTACCAGATAATTGTGTATTATTCTTTATTGACTGATAAACTGAGGCAATCTAACAGACCCTACTTATAACGGAGCATCTAATCATAAGCAAACAAGTAGAATATCACCTTACATTAACCTTCATCAAATTCCGAGGATGCTTGTTCATCAATATATCTTTCTGCTTAGTATTCGACACATGTGTATAAATCTCTGTTGTACTAATGGAGCTATGTCCCAGCATTTTTTGGATATATCGTATATCTACATCCTGTTCTAACAAAAGGGTAGCGAAAGAGTGGCGGAACATATGTGGGGTAATATGTTGTTCAATACCGGCCAGTTTGGCATAGCGGTTTATCATAAAACGGACGGACTGGTCAGATAATTTGTGCTTAAGCTTGTTTACAAAAAAATATCCGCAGCAGGCAATGTCTTCCCTGAAGGTATCTTGATATGCAGTCAAAGCAGAAAGTACCTCCGGATTTCCAAGCTGCAAAATGCGTTCCCTTGCTCCTTTTCCATAGATCAACACCGTTTTATTCTCCAAATCTATATCTGACGGCTTCAATGAGCACAATTCAGAGATACGCATACCGGTAGCAAATAGAAGTTCAATAACAGCGATATCCCGGATACTGCAACGAAGCTGGTACGCAGAAGCTGCGGTATTTTTTTGTTCATAAAGTGCAGATAGAAACTTTTGAATAGAATGGAAGGGAATTGTTTTAGGGAGCAGTTTTGCTTCCCGGAAATGCACATCCAGCTTGTTAAAAGGGTTTTCTTCCAATAAATCTTTGTATTCCAGATAATGAAAAAAGGCTTTCAGACTGGCTATTTTTCTTTTGACAGTCTTAGGCTTGTATTGTTTATGCAAATTCGTAAGAAAGGAATCTAAAGTATTACGAGACAGATATTCCGGCAGATCACAGGAAAAGGTATCATATTGTTTCAGGTCTATTTTGTACGCTTTTAGACTTTTGACGTTCAGATGCTTCCGGTATTCACAGTATTCCAGATATTCAGTAATATAATTTCCTAAGGTGTTCATAAGCAGACGCTCCTTTGTTTTTGAATAAATTATGAGTGTCAGCTTATGATTTGTCTATTCATCCGTTGTTGCATTTAACGCTTAAAAATGGAGTTCCGATAGCTGACGCAACAACATAGAGGTGGAAGTACATCTGTGATTGTGATGATAAACCGAAATACACATCTCGATTTATCGAAAAACCAAACTTTTTATTGACAACTGATAATCAATATCATAAAATATTTCAAAACACTTTATCGCGGCAGAGAAACAACGTGTTAAAGAAGCAACCGGAACAAACTTTAATTGCGGTGCAGAAGCACAAATGAGGGAGGACAAATGCATAGTGTAAAAGGAAAGAAGTGGAACAGAAGGCTGAGCTTTCTGCTTGTTTTGGTACTGCTTTTTGGAGACAGCTCATTGCAGCACGTCATGGCGGCAGAGACCGGGACAGCAGAGACCCAAATAACAGAGCACCGGGTGGAAACAGAGGTTTCCGTATCCGGCGGCAATCCGGAGCAGACACCGGAACCGGAACAATCGGCAGAACCGGAACAATCGGCAGAACCAGAACAATCGGCAGGACCGGAACAGTCGGCGGAGCCGGAACAGACCATGGAACCGGAACAGACGCCGGAGCAGACACCGACTCCGCAGCCTGTGCCGACACCGGCCAGCGTATCCGGGAACGTTCCGCCCAGACAGCCGGAGAACTATTATCAGGATCCGGAACCGGAAAATTATGGTACGCTGGCAGCTTATGATGCGTACAGCCGAACCTACCATGTAGACGGTGACCGGTATGTGACAGTGATCGGCTACGATGGTAACAGCTATCTTGATGAGGACGGCAATCTGCAGCAGGCAGACAATACTCTGGTAGAGAGTGAGGTCTCCACCTATTCCCTGTATGGAGATGCAAAAAGCTACGTGAACAGTGCCGGAAGCTATCAGGCGATGCTTACAGTCGGAGCGGAGGAAGGTACAGAGCTACTGACCATTGCAAGTGACGACCATCTGCTGACACTGACTCCTGCCCGGGGAGATTTCACTGACGGTATCGTAAAGGACAATGCTATCCGTTACAACAATGTACTGCCGGATGTGGATTATCAGTACACGATATTCGGAAACAGTGTGAAAGAGGACATCATCCTGTTGCAGAGAGACACTGCCCACAGTTTCCGTTATCTGTTGAACACCTATGGACTGAAAGCCACCCTGAGCGGCAACACGCTGTACCTCTATGAAGAGGGAACAGATCCCGAACAGGACGCAGTATTCGTTCTGGAGGCTCCGGAGATGGAGGACGCGGCGGGAGAGATCTCTTTCGGCGTGGAACTTCAGCTGGAGGAAAGCGGTGAAGAATCCACCTATGCGGTTACCGTTTCCGCGGACAGTGACTGGCTGGATGCAGATGACCGCGTCTATCCGGTACGGATCGATCCTACCGCTATTCAGGTAGGCAAAAGTGCGATCCATGTGGCCTGCGCTGAGCAGGGCAGCCCGAATTCCGTGATCGGAGATAATGCATATCCTTATGTGGGCTATGATGACGGTATCACCTCCGGAAATCTGGCAGGCTTCCACAGCAAACATTTAAATTGCAGATCTTATTTTGCCATTGATTATGATTTCTCAGCGCTGGCGGAGGAGCCAGAGATCGTCAGTGCGGCATTTCAGGTGACCCAGAAGACCCGCTGGAGCAAGGGCAGTTCTGAATTCGGACTTTTCGGAGTGGAAGAGCCCTGGCAGGTGGGAAGCCTTACCTGGAACAATCAGTTAAATTACAACCATTATTTTCTGGATAGCAGAACGGCTTCCACTACCCGCGGAGAGGCATTATCCTTCGATGTAACGGAAGAAGTCAGTGCATGGATCAACGGAACCGCAGAGAATCACGGACTGGTCATGAAAGCACTGGTGGAAGCACCCAACGAGACAGCGGGCGATGCCGGTGCCTCCATGCAGTGTGAGGTATTCTACAACAATTCCTCCGCATCCTATGCGCCGAAGCTGATCGTCTCATGGACAGGAGATCTGACGGATCTGGCGAAGCTTACGCTGGATGATACTACAGTGGATGTTTACCCGGTCGTAAGAAGAAATGGGGACAAATCCTGTGATACACTGGGAGTGGCAGCCCATGGACTGGCGAAGCCCGGCAGTACCGTGACCTACGAACTGGTCAACGGCAGCACCGGAGAGACCGAGGCACAGACAAAGCTTCTCTACCCGGACTCCGATGCTTATGCAGGGGAATATCCGGAGGCGATCGCCTATAAGCGGAGACTTTCCAACTGGCAGAGCGAGGTGTTTTCCGGATTACAGCCCGGACAGGTCTACTATGTAACGGCGACTGCTTCCTTTGGGGGCAAAAGAGGTAAGACCGTAGAATCCGACCGCTTCCTGATCTATGAGGAAGGTGCTTTTGACCTGATGCCCAGGATCGCACAGCATTACGGCGTGGAACTGAATACGATCCTTGCCGACATGCGGATGCAGGACTGCCTGACCAGACAGGGCAACCGTATTTTCATCAGGGAACCGAAGAATACCACAGCTTACAGTTCCGGCGTGTTAAGTGAATATTATAAGGCGATCATCGACGGACTGCTGTTAGGCAGGGCGGAGAACTGTGAATTCGGCTATGAGCCGGTGAACCTGAATACCGGTAATTTCTACATGGAGCAGACCGATGCCACGATTGCGGACATCGGCGGTGATTTTGCCCTGACCAGACAGTACAATGCAAAGGGTGCGGCGTATGAGGGAAGCCTGGGCTTCGGCTGGACCTTTGCCTATGATGAACGTATGGGAGAACTGGCCGACGGATCGGTCCTGTGGCTTAGAAATAATGGCGGCATCATCACGTTTACCCCGGCGGGAGAGGGATACCTCGCACCGGTCGGATGCGACTATGGACTTTCAGAGACAGAGAACGGATATGTGGTAGAGATCCTGGATGACGGAAGCCGTCATGAATTCGACAGCTTCGGTCTGCTCCGTGCGGTGGAAGACAGCTGCGGTAACCGGACAGAACTGGCTTATGATGTGGATCTGTACCTGAAAAGCATTACTACACCTTCCGGAAAGGAATTCCGGATCGCGCTGGATGAAAAGAACCGCTTAAGCAGCATTACTCTGCCGGACGGTCACGGTGTGACCTATACCTATGATGAAGCCGGTAATCTGGCGCAGGTGACGAATCCCGCAGGCGGTGTCGTTCGTTATGTTTACGATGACAGCCACCGCATGACCGCATGGTACGATGAAAACGGACACAGAGTCGTAGCCAATGAGTACGACGGGGAAGGCCGTGTGATACGGCAGACGGATGCGGAAGGTGGCGTGGTCACGCTGGCTTATGAACAGATGGCCGGAGGAGGACAGACCACTGCCACGGATGCGGAAGGCAATGTGACGGTCTATACATATGATGACAATTACCGTACCACGAAAATTGAATATCCGGACGGCACATTCGAAGAGAGAAGCTATAATACCGCCGGGTATCTGGCAGACCGTCTGGACCGCACCGGCGTGGAGACGACTTATACCTATGACGGGAAAGGCAGGGTAACACAGGAAAAAAGACAGGACGGCGCCACCAGGACCTATGCGTACAATACCGCAGGCAAAATGACGCAGTCTACGGACTATGACGGAGGAAAGACCGGCTATACCTATGACGGACAGAACCGCCTGACTTCTGTGACCGATGCGGAGGGAGGACAGACCTCTTACACTTACGATGAGAAAAACCGGCTTGTGGCTGGGGAACGTTACGCTCTATACTGTAGATGCCAACGGTCAGGTGACAAAAAAGAGACAGCCGGACGGCGAAAGCTATCTCTATACCTATGATGCTGTACAACGGCTTACGGGTATTACAACACCTCTGGGCTATGAGACTGCCTTTACCTACAGCAACGGCAATGATATTCTCGTAAAACAGGATAATCTGGACCGTACCACGGAATATACCTATGACATCATGCACCGTCTCACTTCTGTGACAGATCCCGAAGGCGGAGTGACCACCTACGGCTATGATGAGCGTGGCAACCAGTCTGAAGTCACGGATGCACTGGGCTATTCCTGGAATTATGCCTATGACAAGGTAGACCGGATGACCACTGTGACAGACCCGGAGGAGAAAGTAACAGACATTCTCTATGATAAGGTCGGAAATATCGTAAGCATCAAAAGACCCGGAGAACGCACTACAGCCTATGCGTATGACGGCAACTACAATACGACTGCTGTGACCGATCCGAAGGGATATGTCTATAACTACGGCTATGATAAGGATGACCGTCTGACGTTAACGACCGATCCTCTGGAGCAGACCACCGGCTATACCTACGATGCTGTGAACCGCGTTACTGCATACCGGGACAAGATGGGATTAACAGAAAGCTATCTGTATGATGCCCATGGCAATGTGCTGGAAAAGACCGCAACAGATGGTCTGGTCACAGACTATACCTATGATGCCAAGAACCGTCTGACCTCTGTGACCGACCCGATGGGAAGTGTGGCATATTATACCTACGATGTGATGGACCGAGTGACGGGCGTGACTGATTATCTGGGAAGAGGAACGGAATTTACTTACGACCGCGAAGGAAATGTGACCAGCGTGACCGATGCCGCAGGACGAAAGGAAGTGTGTACCTACGATATCGCAGGACGGATCACATCCTATACCTCCAACGGAGGAAACCGGATCAGCTATGATTATGACAAGCTGGATGATCTGGTAGAAAAAAGCTACAGCGACAGCACCGGAGAGCAGAGTGCAGAAGGGGTTACCTATGCCTACAATGCTCTGGGAGAGCGGGTAGCCATGCAGGATACCACAGGGGACACGGAGTACACCTATGACGGACTCCGCCGGATCACTTCCGTGACCACTTACCGTGCACCGGGAGAGGACGGCTTCTCCCACGAGGAGGCAAAGGGTGACACCATAGGCTATGCCTATGACGAAGCGGATCATCTCGCTGCCATTACCTATGCGGATGGCACAAAAGTAAGCTATGAGTATGACAAGAACGACAATCTCATCAAAGTGACCGACAGGGAGGGAAAAGTTACCACCTATACTTATGATGCCATTAACCGGGTGACCCGGATCCACCGCCCGAACGGCATCAGCACCTATAACACTTACAATGCAAGGAATCAGATCGTAGAGCTTAAGAATGTCTGCGATACCTGTGAGTGGGTGGTAAGTGACTATCTCTATACTTATGACGACAGGGGATTCATCGCAGGGGAGACCGCCATCGAATCTCTGGCAGGTTATGCCTACGATGACAAGCATAACGGACGGCATGATGATGGCAGACATGACGACCTCTATCCTCATGGAAACCGCCATAACGGCAAGCATGACAAGGACGCCACCTTCGCGTACCAGATCGTGGAGACCGACCGGACATTTACCTATGATGCAGCCGGAAAGCTTCTGACCGCTACGGAGACCGAGGACAATTATGGCACCTGCGTCTACACGTTCGAGTATGACCTTATGGGTAACCGTACCTACATGGAGAAAACTTTGAACGGGACGGTTGTGGAGTGGCACAGATATGAGTATAATGAGAGTAACCAGCTGATCTCTGAAAAGCTCTACAATGGCAAAAAGACCACCAGCCTTGCCTATAACTATGATGCAGATGGCAACCGGATCAGTGAGACCGGGCGGATCGGCACGGACAAGGTGAACAGGACTTATGAATACTCCGTAGAGAATCGTCTGGCGGCAGTGCATGACGGGGATGAACTGCTCCTTGCTGCGGCTTATGACGGTGACGGCAACCGGGTATTCTTATTGAACTATAATCTCCATACCGATGATGACTGGAAGGGTAATTCCGGCAACGGCAACGGGAACAACAAGGACAACTCCGGCAGCGGAAATAATGGAAAAGGAAATTCCGGCAATAACGGCAATGGAAACGGCAACGGTAAGGGGAAGGGCAACAATAAGAAGAACAGCAAGTCCGGGGGCACGGATGATGCAGGCTACGGCAATGCAACCAATGCGGAGGAGAACAACAGCCAGAACCAGTGCGGCATTCTCTTCCCGGTACAGGAGGAAGTCAGCGCTACAGAGGCAGATCTGATCGCCCGGATCAAGACCACCGGTAAGGAAAAGAAGAGTGAAAAATAAAGTAGATTTTTGGGCGCACTTATATAAGGGTTCATAAAAC
>ERZ827088.4909-NODE-4909-length-10662-cov-2.630904_pt1 | contig 10662 bp, 10 predicted proteins | sample MGYA00519922_ERZ827088 | MGnify/ENA primary metagenome ERZ827088 (study PRJEB31778, sample SAMEA3449254) | human gut metagenome | biome: human gut; feature: human-associated habitat; material: faeces | place: United Kingdom | collected 2010/2012 ... | reverse complement strand
AAGGGCGAAAAGGGCTTTGTCGACCTTCAGGCCCTGACCATCAGGGCCAAGAACATGATGCCGGAACAGATGCGCGGCAGGGCCATCTGGTACTGCAATCAGGACGTGCTCACCGGGCTGGAACTCCAGGCAACGGACGCGGGCAACGTGCATCTTGTCTACGGCGAGTTCTTCAACTCCAGGGCGGTGCCCAACCTGCACGGACGGCCCGTCCGCCAGTGCGACGCCATCCTCTCCACCGAAGACCCCGCCCCGGCGAAGGCCTGAGGCGAAGTTTATGGAGAGTTTTTTCCCGGGGGGATAATCCCCCCCGGCCCCCCATAGCAGGGGAATCATTCCCCTGCCGGGGGAATGGGGGCAGCGCCCGCATATCCGGAATATTCATCCGAACAATTCAGAATTATTGAGGGCTTATCATGCTTATCGACAGCAATCTGGTGTTTCTTGATTCGGCTGAGGCAAAGACGGCGGATTCCCTGCCCGTGCCGCTCAACTCCTTCTGGAAGCCCGGCAGGCAGGAGCCGATACCGATATGTCTGAAAATCGTGGGCGGCGATCTGACGGGAGCGACTTCGCTCAAGGTGCAGCTCCAGGACGGCTGCGCGGCGGAAGGCCCGTGGGAGGACGTGCCCGGCGCGGCAATCGCCCTGACCGACGCGGCGCGGATGAAAGCGGGCAGAAGCCTCGGCTGGCGCTATCTGCCGCCCGCGGCGGGGAACTGGCTGCGGCTGAAGGTGACCGTGGCCGGAACCGTCACGGGAGAAGGCAGGCTGTTCGCCGCCGTGGTCCGTGAGGACGATCTGCCGTGGGAGGACGGCATGCACATCGACGGCGGCGTGGTCAGGGGCTAGGGCATGGCCGCGAAGCTGGACATCTGGAACATGGCGCTGGGCTTCATCGGCACGCGGACCGTGGCGAGCGAGTCCGAGCGCACGCCGGAAGCCGTCCAGTGCGCGCTGTTCTGGGATTCCGCGCGCAGAACCGCCCTGCGGGACTACCCGTGGAACTTCGCGCAGGCCCGCGCCCGGCTGGCCGAAGTGGCCATGCCGGAAGCATGGGCCGGAGAATGGCGTCATGCCTATGTTCCGCCGGACAGGTGTCTCAGGCTGCACCGGGTGCTGGGCGCGGGCGGACGGGCAGGTTTCATGCCTGTTCATGACGCGGAACGGGAGATCGTTCTGACCGATGCGGCGGACGCGCTGGCCGACTACACGCGGGACGTGGCGGAACCCAGCCGCTGGGACGACGCCTTCCGCATGGTCATGGCCCGGCGGCTGGCCTGCCTGATCTGCGCGCCCCTGCTCAAGAACAACGCGGGCAAGGTGCAGGAGCTGGAAAGCCTGTACCGCGCCGCCCTGCCCGACGCCATGCAGTCCGACGCCAGCGAACGCGAGGAACGCGCGGAGCCGGACGCCTGGCTGCTGGCAAGAGGAGGATTTGACCGATGACCCTTGACACGTCTGTCAGCAAGGCCGTCTTCCAGGGCAACGGTTCGGCCGTGGCGTTCCCGTTTTCCTTCCGCGTATGGAACGCGGCGGAACTGATCGTGCAGGTCACGGGCGCGGACGGCATTGCCCGCGACGTGACCGCACAGTGTTCCATCGCGCTCTCTGACGATGGCGGCACGGTGACGTATGCGCCGGGCGGCGCTCCCCTGCCCGCCGGGCATACGCTGGTCATCCTGCGGAATATGTCCTTTCTGCAGGATGTGAAACTGATCACCGGAACGCGCTTTGATCCCGCCGTCATCGAGGAGGCGATAGACCGCGCCACGGCGGAACGTCAGCAGCTTCTGGAAAAGGTCAATCGGGCCGTTGTCGTCCCGGCGGACAGCGCCGATCCGCCGGAGGAGCTGGCGGATCAGATTTTCGAGGCGCGGGACAGGGCGGAAGCCGCCGCCGGAAAGGCCGCCGCCAGCGAGACGGAAGCGGAAAAACAGGCCGACCGGGCGAAGGCGGAAGCCGACCGCGCGGCGGACGCCGCCATTCTCGGCACGCAGGCGGAAAACCTCGAGGCCGTCTGGACGCTGGATGCGGACATTCCGGCAAGCGGCACGCTGGCCCTGCCCGTTTCCTACTTTGCAGGCCGGAACATGCTGCATCTCGGTTACGACGGCGTGGAGCTGTACCGTGGCCCGCAGTATGAGGAAACCGGGGAAAGGGACGAACTTTCCTCCTCCGTGAAAATGCTCATCCCCCTCTCGCGGGGGACGGTGATGCGCGCATGGGCCGTGGCCTCCAACGTGGCGCGGAACGTGGAAGCGGCGGAGGAACGGGCAAGGGCCGAAGCCGACCGCGCGAAGAGCGAGGCCGACAGAGCGGCAGGCGAAGCCGACAGGGCGGTGGAAGCCGTGCGGGAAGGCACTGCGGAAGCCGTGAAGAAGGCGGAAGCGGAGGCGGACAGGGCGCACGACGAGGCCGACCGCGCGGAAAAGGCCGCGCAGGCCGCCGAACTGGGCGCGGGCGCGCTCAACGCGGACGCCACATGGACACTGGCCTGCCCCGTGGAGCCGGGCGGAGATGTCATCCTGCCCGTCACCTACTGGCCGGGCCGGGCCATGCTCTATCTTTCCGCCGACCGGAACGACCTGTTCCGCGGCTCGGACTATCTGGAAATCGCGGGCGACGGGCCGGAAGGCCGCAGCGACCGCGTGAAATCCATGTGCCGTCTGGCGGAAGGCACGGTGATGCACGCATGGGTCATCGCGTCCAACGTGTCCCGGCTGGTGGAAGAGGCGGAACGGCGGGCGGCGGAACATGCCGGTTCCGCCCGCAGGGACGCGGAGGACGCGCAGGAATCGGCTGCGCAGGCGCAGGACGCGGCGGAACGCGCGGTGAGCGCCGCCGGAGAAGCGGAGCTTTCCCGGAACGTGGCGCAGAATGCCGCGCAGGAAGCCACGGAGCAGGCGGACAGGGCGGATGAGGCGGCAATCGACGCGGGCAGATACCGCAGCGAGGCGCTGGATGCCGCGAAGTGTGCGGCGGCCTCCGCGCAGGGGCGCAGCATCGCGGCGGTGCAGAGCGCCGATCTGCTGGACAGGGTGCCCTCCGGCTTCTTCGTCATCAACGGAGAACTTGTCCTGCCCGGTACCGTCCAGCATCCGCTCACGCCCGTGGACAGCGTGGAGGACATTCCGAACATGGACGGCTTTTTCCTCCTCGCTCCGCCCTTCCCCGACTGTCCGCCCGAACCCGGACCGGAGCCGGAAGAACCGGACAAACCGGATGAACCCGATGAGCCGGGCACCCCCGGCGGTCTGCCCGCGTGGATGCTGCCCTGCGGAAAGAGGGCGCGAGTCTGAACCTTTCATCATCAACCTCAAAAAACAAGGAGAACATGCCATGGCCGCACCCGAAGTCACCGAACTCAACACCCCGCTCTATCAGCGCGTGGGAGAAAACCTGTATCAGCTCCACGTCCAGACCACGGCCGAACAGGTGAAGATGAAGAACGCCGAACAGGGCGACAGCAGCGTGCAGCAGGAAATCGAAACCCTGCGCGGAAAGCTGGACAACATCCTTTCCGCCAGTGACGCCATGGTCTTCAAGGGCGTGGTCAATCAGGATTCCGACATCGCCGCCGCCGACTATCAGGCGGGCTGGACATACAAGGTCGGAACCGCAGGGACGTACAAGGGGCAGAAATGCGAGGTGGGCGACCTCATCGTGTGCGTGAAGGATCACGCCGACTCCGCCGCCGATTCCGACTGGACGGTGGTGCAGACCAACATCGACGGGGCCGTGACCGGGCCGGAAAGCGCCGCGGACGGCAACCTGCCCGCCTTCGACGGGGCCACGGGCCGCATCATCAGGGACAGCGCCCTCAGGACGGCGGACGTGTCCGACGCCGTGGCGAAGAAGCACGAACACGCCAACAGGACCGACGTGCTGGACAAACTGTCCACGCAGGACGGCGAACTGCTGTTCGACGGCAAACGCATCAATGACGGGCTGGTGGAAGTGGCCTCCGCCGCGAACATTGATGCCATCCCCGAAAATCTGCGCGACGGCGGGCTGCTGATCATCGCCCCCGCTCTGGGCGCGTAACCCCTTTGCGGCCCGCTCCTTCCCTGTGGAAGAGAACGGGCCGCGCATGGAGGAAACATGACGACAAAAGCCGTGACTCTTGCGCGGAAAAACGGAACCGGCGCAGACCTGCTGCTGCCCCGCACCAGCGCCGACCTTGTGGGCTATGAGAAGGAAAACAGCACCGCAACAAATGTCAGGGAAGCCCTGGACGAGATGAACGACAACTTTCAGGGGGAAAAGCCCGGCATCGTGAAACGGGTGGAGACGCTGGAAACGGAAATGGACGCGGTGGAAACGGCGGCGGCCAATGCACAGGCCACAGCGAACGAAGCCAACGCCGACAGCGGGGTGGCCGCAGGAAATTACGGGGCACCATCTGACGCGGCCCCGGCGCAGGGGGCGGCGTTCACCGTGCCGTTCCTTACCGTCAACAGCAAGGGCAAGGTAACAGCGGCGGCCAACCGGAGCATTTCCATGCCTGTTTCCACACACTGCACCCATTGCACGCACTGTGGATACTGCTCTCACTGTACATACTGCACCTATTGTCAGACAAACTGTTCCAATCGTGGAGGATGGTGCTGATATGACAGGAAGCGTTGTGTACAAGGATGTCGGCTGTCTTCCCGAGTGGGATACTGTTGTATGTCGGATTCTTGAAGACAAACTGCATCTGTCTGTTTATCGCAAGGCAGACAGCCCGGACGAGAACTCTGTTCCGGGAGAAGATATCTCGGAAAGTCTTGCGGGGATGTTTCTCTTCTCTTGCGGTTCCTGTGAATACACGCTTGACATGTTCAGGTTCTCTTCAACGTTTTGCGATGGGGCATGTTACGGACTCACCCCCGAAAAGCAGGGAATGAAATTCATAGAACTTGAAAAAGACAGGCAGATGCCTGCATCAGGTATCAGAGCCGCCATGAACGGATGTTTTATCCGCATATTTTTCCCCGATACGGAAAGCCTGCTTACGGAATGTCTGCTCTGTATACCGCGCCGCATCGCCGGTCGGGATATGAATCTTGTCGCCAATACGGAGATTGTTGAACTGCCGCAGGGTATCCCCAACAGGAATTTTATCATGCCGACGCTTGCCCTTGCCGGACCGGACAGCGTGCAGAAGGGGCTTCCCGTCGAAGTAAGGGTATCCGCCAGAGGAGCCGGAGAATTGGAGAGCCTGCTCTGGATCAACGTTGACAGCGACAACGGAATATTGCCGCTGCGTCGTTTCCGGCTGGCGACAGGCGAGGAGCGCACCGTCATTATACAGACGGAAGGGTTGGAAACTGGCGACATCATCCGCGTCACCGCAGGCATCGACAGCCTGCGCAAACTTGCCTCCCATACTCTGAACATCAAGGAAGGAGCCTGAGATGTTTGTCATATCGGTACACAAGCAGGATGGGAGCGTGACCCATATCGACTACGACCCCACGCGGGGAATCTTCCGGCCTGATGACGGTCGTATGCCCGTGCTGGATACTTCACTCGAAGAACTGTATGTACAGGCTGCCGGGAGATTCCATTCAGCGGGCGACGTTCCCGGCAAGGCCCGGCGCTGCGTCGAGCTGCGCATATTTCTCGGCTATGCCTGCAACATGTCCTGCTCCTACTGCATCCAGTCACCCTGCGAGCATAATTCGCTCCATACCGACGACTTCATGCTTGATCGTCTGTGTGACGCCATAGCATGGTACAGACGAAAATTCCCCGCCGAGGACTACATGAATATCAACTTCATGGGCGGAGAGCCTCTGCTGCACTGGGATGACATGGTAAGAATCATGGATAACCTCCGGCCGCGCATTCCGGGAATTTCCTTCAGCATCATCACCAACGGAACACTCTTGGACGGGGCGAGGGCAAACTACATTCTCAAGCATGACAACATCGTGGTCAGCGTCTCTCATGACGGACCGGGGCAGTATCTACGGGGAAAGGACCCCCTTGCGCCACGCTCCGAATCGTATGCCGCCATCATGCACATTCTGAACAGAGCGCCGCAGAGAATCAACTTCAATCCCGTGCTGACCCGCCCCAATCACCGAGCCGACCACATCATGCGCTATCTGGAAGAGCGACTGCACAATCCGATCTGTCTGAGCGAGGCGATGCCGTGCAAGCTCACGGGAATGGAGCAGGCTCTGCGGTTCGGGATGAGTGGGGACACTCTGACCGACATGCAGGAAGGCATCATGAATCTCATGTTCGGGACGCATCTGGAACGAGTTCAGACGTGGATGGAAATATTCTGTCTGCTTGTGGATGTGACGCTGAAGGGACATCCGCTGCCGCCGCACGGACGCTGTATGGCCTTCTACGGTTTGCCCTACGGGATTGACCTGAACGGAGATGTCCACAGGTGCACAAGCTGTGAGGGAGAATGCTTTCCCGGTACGGATGTCAGGAACATCGCAGGCAATCTGATTGACTGGTGGAAAGACAATGCCTCTCTGGAAGAAATAGGCACATGCCTTGCGGATGGCGCAAGGCTGCCCAACCATTTGACCAGACCGGAGTGTCGCCGCTGTCCCTTTGTCGTTGGCTGTTCGGGCGGCTGCCCGTCCATGCGGGAGGAATTCTTTTCCCTCTCCTGCGCACAGGAACGCGCGTTCCTTCAGGCCATTTTCGCGGCCTTTCTCAAAACCCTGTACCCCGACATGTCCGGCTTCGACTGCCGATACATCGAAGAGAAGGAGAAAGAACGATGAAAAACCGGTATCTGCCGCACAAGTGGAGAAGAGATTCCACCCTGCTCGGAGGAGGATTTCTTGCCCATGACAAACAGTTTCTCATTCTTGCAGACGCTTTTCATCGGCACGGCTTCGGCAGATTTCTCGATTCGGTCTTCGGCGGGCAGCCCTGCGCATGGCATGCGGGCCGGATAATCGATACTCCCATCCCCGAAGACGGACTGGAAGCTTATCTGCATTTCATTCTGCCCGCCTATACCGAGCGGGGCATAAGTTGCCGTCTGAACTTTTCCGCGCCGGACATAACGCCGGGCATGCTTGCGGACACCAAGGCCAACATGATGCTGCGCGTACTTCACGAGTACAACATCAATACGGACAAGCCCCACGGCGTTATCGTGTCCTCGGACATGCTGCGGGAATATATACGGGAAAAGTTTCCCGGTATTTCCATCACCTGCTCCGTGCTGAAAACCGCCTATGAACGCCCAAACATGACAGAGACGCCGGAATGGTACGACTGCCTTGCGGAGCGTTTCGATATCGTGGTGGTGCGCTCGGATCGAAATCTCGATCTGCCCTTTCTCCAGCGTATCCGGAGCAGGGAAAAAATGGAGCTGATCATCAACTCCGACTGCGTTCCCAACTGTCCGTTGAGGGTGGAGCATTATCAACTCATGCTGGAGGCGGATCGCGGTTCCCGAACCGCCGCGCGGGAATTTGAAACCATGCAGGAACGCTGCCGCCGCAACAAGATGCGCAACGCCGACATCAGCCTTACACTGGAGCGTATTCAGAGCCTGCACGACGCTGGCTTCAGACATTTCAAAATGTCTGGCCGCGAACTGGCATGGGACTACTGGGCCTTTCAGAACGGCCCCTATCTCCTCAATGCCGGAGTCATCCTGAACATGATGCTTGAGGAAGAAGGCTGACCCTGTCCCTCCGCCATCATCGGCACCGCGCCCCGCTGTCCTAGAACCCCAGCCACCCGAAGCCCTTCGCCATGATGACGGCAAGGGCACCGAAACCGGTCAGCATGATGCCTATCTGCCATTTGAGCAGGCACAGTTCGGCGTCTTTGATTTCAGCCCTCACGCCTTCGATTTCCTTTTGCAGGCGCAGTTCGGTTTCTCTGAGATCGCCACGGGTGGCAAGTTCCCTGTCACGGCTTTCCAGAATTTTCTGGAGGGCCGCGTTCTGGGCTTCAGCCTGCTGGCGCATGATTTCCGCCTGCACCTCGGCCTGCTGCCGCGTAAACCCGGCGGCTTCCAGTCTTTTCGCGTAACCCAGCGTATCAAATGTCGTGGTGGTCATCATGGCCTCCTGTACCATCATTAACTAGGCGTTTTCCACATGCCTGTCAAAAAAGGGAGCCTGACATGCGCATCGCCTTTCGCAATTTCACCGGGGGGGAGTTGTCGGACACTCTTTCCGCCCGCTACGATCTGGGGCGTTTTCAGACCTCGGCCCGGCACATGGAGAATTTTCTGCCCAACCTGCACGGCGACGCCGTACGCAGGCCGGGTATGCGCTTCATCGCGGAACTGGACGGCCCTTCCGTGCTTCTGCCCTTTACCTTCAATTCCGAGGCGGATCAGAATTTCGTGCTGATTCTTTCGGAGGGGCGGCTGCGCGTTTCCGACGGCACGCGGCTGCTGGATGCGGACGTGGCCACGCCCTACCGGGCGGAAGACCTCTACGCGATTTCGCACAGGCAGGTCGGGGACGTGGTGTATCTGGCGCATAAAAAGTACCCGCTGGGCAAGATCATCCGATCCGGTTCGCCGGGAGCCTATGTGTGGAGCTATCAGACCGTTGTTCTGAACTCTTCGCTTGCCGCGCCGGGCGCGCCCGCAGCGGCCTTTGTGCGCGGCAACGCGGACGACACGGCGGAACTTGGCTTCACCCTGCGCTACAAGGTTGTCGCCGTGGACAGGAAGGGCATGGAATCCCTGCCCTCCCCGGCGGGGGAGGCCGTGGGCAAGCATCCCTCCGACTGGGTGGTGGGCAACCACGTCGACATCAACTGGCCCGCCGTGGAAGGGGCGGAACAGTACAATATCTATCGGGAGGAAGCGGGCTATTACGGCTTCATCGGCGTGGCTCAGGCCGGAAATATCGCGGGGGGGACGATATCCGGCCTGCAGGCGGGAACGCAGGTCGGAAATCTTGTGTATTTCGGCGGAACCATCAGGCGGGAAATCGTTAAAAGCAACGGAAACCCGGAGGCGGACGACTCCGATGTCACCAGTGACCTTGCTGTCAGTCCCGCCCCCGGACAAAATGCTTTCGCGCTGGACGGCAAACTTTTTGTCTGGTGCACGAAAACAACGACAACAATAACATGGAAAAGACACCACAACAAGGACGGCACATGGTGGACACGTTCCATTTCCACTGACACTCAGCGTTTCTGGGCAATGGTCGCGCCTGTCGATCCGGCGCAGCCTGCCGGGAACTATCAGACGTATCAAACCGGGGATACAGGCACTTCCCCGGATGCGCCGTCAGGAACTATCGGCGTTTACACGGTAAGGCCCTTCTATTCCGGCGGAGGAATCGTTTCCTTCGTGGACAACAATTACGAGGCCGACACCTCCGACACCCCGAAAGAGGACTGGAACCCCTTTGCCGACGGCAATCATCCCGCCACCGTGGCCTTTCATCAGCAGAGGCTGGTGCTGGGCGGCACGGCCTCCTCGCCGCAGAGTTTTTATCTGTCGCGCACCGGGGATTTCGAGAATTTCCGCAAGTCCCGTCCGCTCATGGACGACGACCCCGTGGAATATGTGCTTGCCTCGGGCAGCATCGACGCCGTGCAGTGGGTGGAGAGCTTCGGGGATCTGCTGGTGGGAACCTCCGGCGCGGAATACAAGGCCACCGGCGAGGGCGGGGTGATTACGGCAAAATCCGTGAACATCACGTCCCAGTCGTACTGGGGCAGCGCCGGACTGGCTCCGATCATCGTGGGAAACTCCGTGCTGCATGTCCAGCGGCATGGGGCGCATGTGCGCGACCTGTTCTATTCTCTGGAAAAGGACGGCTACGCGGGCAACGACCTGTCCGTCATGGCCCCGCATCTCTTCGAGGGACACAGCCTCGTCCAGTGGGCCTACCAGCAGTCCCCCGGCTCGCGCGTCTGGATTGTGCGCGACGACGGCGTGCTGCTCTGTCTGACCTACATGAAGGAACACGACATTTCCGGCTTCACCCGCCACGTCACGGACGGGGAAGTCCTCTCCGTGGCGTCTGTCAGCGGAGACAACGAGGATGCGGTGTTTTTCGTGGTGCGCCGGGCCGGACGCTGCTTTCTGGAACGGCTGGCCGGGGAATTCGGACGGAACGACCCCATGGCCGAAGCCTTTTTCGTGGACTGCGGCGTCACTGTCCGCAGCGAGGAGGCCGTGGAGGAAATCGGCGGGCTGGAACATCTGGAAGGACGCGAGCTTGCCGCGCTGCTGGACGGCTCCCCCGCGGAGGGGCTGACCGTGCGGAACGGGAAAATCGTCCTGCCGTACCCCGCAAGGGTGATCCATGCGGGTCTGCCCTATGTCTCGCTGCTTTCCCCTTTCCCCCTCGAGGCCGATACACAGAACGGCAGTACCCTGGGCAGACGCCGGGCCTGCGGCAGATGCGTCATCCGCCTGCACCGCTCCGTGGGCGGGAAGCACGGGGCCTCCGGCGACGTGAACGCGATGTATGACATTCCCTTTCTGCCGGAAAGCTATGGCGCGGCCTGCGAGCCGTTCTCCGGCGACGTGGAGATCAATCCCGGCATGGGGCAGGACGCGGAGGCCAGCCTGTGGATAGCCCAGGACAGACCCCTGCCCTTTCAGGTCGTCGCAATCGTCTGCGATGTGGATTTCGGGGAGGCGTAGGGCATTTTCGTTTTGAAAATGCTCCCGCAAGCGAGACTCCGCCGCGACGCCCCCCCCCCC
>ERZ827088.4908-NODE-4908-length-10663-cov-3.496983_pt1 | contig 10663 bp, 7 predicted proteins | sample MGYA00519922_ERZ827088 | MGnify/ENA primary metagenome ERZ827088 (study PRJEB31778, sample SAMEA3449254) | human gut metagenome | biome: human gut; feature: human-associated habitat; material: faeces | place: United Kingdom | collected 2010/2012 ... | reverse complement strand
AATGGGGATGGTTTGTGGTTGGTTGCAGGATACGAGCCGCAGGCAAATAAAAAGTTTTTCGGTGCAGCAGTTTTTCAAAAATGCTGCCGAGGTGTGGGCGAGTAGCCCACATTTGCGAAGCAAATTGTATTTGCAGATATGTTTTTCCCCGGCGGACACGGATAAACGTTTTACCGTACTTTTACCGCTGGCGGATTCTATTCCAGTCTTCCGGCTCCAGAGCGCAGGGATCAGGGGCTACCCAGTGGCCCGGTTCTATTTCCACAGGGGTAAGGTCCGCTCCCACCGTCTCCGGATAGGAGGGGTGCTGGATGCGATGGCCGAAAGCAGAGCCGAGCGGCGGGTTGATGGGAGAGGGGACGTCTCCCGGCAGAGGCTGGTGCTTGTTGGTCCTGGAGGGGTCTGGTTCCGGAATAGCGTCCAGAAGAGCCTTAGTGTAAGCATGTTTGGGGGATTGATAGATGGTTTCCGCATCTGACATTTCCACGATTTTACCCAGATACATGACCGCCACGCGGTCGGAGATGTGTTTGACGACCGCCAGATCATGGGCAATAAACAGGTAAGAGAGTTTGCGTTCCTCCTGAAGTTCCAGCAGCAGGTTGAGCACCTGGGACTGGACGGATACGTCAAGGGCGGAGACGGGTTCGTCCAGAATAATGAGGCTGGGATTTAGCGTCAGGGCGCGGGCGATGCCGATGCGCTGGCGTTGCCCGCCTGAGAATTCAAAGGGGAAGCGGTCAATAGCGCTGTCCGGCAACCCTACGCGGTCCAGCAGGCCGCGCACCCATTCCCGGCGCGCGGCGGGGGTGCCCATGCGGTGGATGACAAAGGGTTCCGCTACGATTTGACCGATGGATTGCCTCTGGTTGAGGGATTCCGCAGGGTCCTGGAAGACCATCTGGATGTGCGGACGCAGAGGACTCATTTTGCGCTGGGAGAGTCTGGCGATATTGTTGCCGTTGAACCGGATGGAGCCCCCGGTGGGTTTCAGCAGGCGGACAATGCTTTTGCCAATGGTTGATTTTCCGCAGCCGGATTCCCCCACCAGGCCCAGCGTTTCCCCCGGGTAAATATTGAAGGAAACGTCGTCCACAGCCTTGACCCATCCCGCTTGCCGCAGGAAAATTCCGGAGCGGACGGGGAAGTACATTTTCAAATTGTCTACTTGCAAGAGAGGTTCCGGCATGGCTGGTAGAAAAAGAAGTTAAAGGTTGGCGCAACGGGGGCAGGCTTCCACGAAATGGTCCGGGGATATTTCCACGAGGGGAGGGCGTTCCGTGAGTTCTTCCGCGGGCACGCCCTGCCTTTGGCAGAAGCGGCATCCGGGAACGAAATCCGCAATAGAGGCCACCTGACCGGGAATGGTGGGCAGTTTGGTTTTCCGCACGGAACTTAGCTGAGGGATGGAGGCCAGCAGTCCCCTGGTGTAAGCATGGCGGGGGGTGGCAAAAAGTTCCCGGACAGGGGCCTTTTCCACCACGCGGCCAGCGTACATGACGACCACATAGTCCGCCATTTCGGCGATGACGCCGAGATCGTGCGTGATGAACATGATCGAGGAATTGATCTGATCCTTCAGGTTGCGCAGAAGGTCGAGTATCTGCGCCTGGATCGTCACGTCGAGCGCCGTGGTGGGCTCGTCGGCGATGATGAGCTTCGGGCTGCACGCAAGCGCCATGGCGATCATGACGCGCTGGCGCATACCGCCGGAGAGCTCGTGCGGGAACATCTTGTAAACGCCCTCGCTGTTGGCGATGCCGACCATTTCGAGCAGTTTGATGGTGCGCTCTTTGATCTGCTCTTTGTCGTGGCCTTCTTCGTTGTGCAGGGCGATGACCTCATCGACCTGGTCACCGATGCGAAAGACGGGGTTCAGCGCGGTCATCGGCTCCTGGAAGATCATGGAGATGAAGTTGCCGCGCAGGTGCTGCATCACGGTGTCGGGCGCCTTCGTCACATCGTAGGCCTTATCGCCGAGGTTCAGGCGGATCTCGCCTTCCACGACCTGACCCTGCGGACGCTGCAGAAGCTGCATGATCGAAAGGCTCGTCACGGACTTGCCGCAGCCGGACTCACCCACAACGCCCACCGTCTTGCCGATGGGGATGTTGAAGGAGATGCCGTCCACGGAGTGCACCGTGCCGACGTCGGTGAAGAAATAGGTGTGCAGGTTGTCGATCTCAAGGACATTGGCGCTGTTCTTCATCTGCGTCAGATACTCGCTCTCGGGCACATTCTTGCGCTTGTGCTGCTTTTCGAGCTGATTGGTGATCTTGCGGTTTGCTTTGGAGATGCGGCGCGATTCCTTTGCGGAAAGATAGCCGTCATTGTTCTTTTTAGCCATTTCTGATGCCCTCCTTCCTTTAGCGCTTCATCTTCGGGTCGAACGCATCGCGCAGACCGTCGCCGACGAGGTTGAAGGCAAGAACGGTGAGCAGGAGCAGCAGGCCCGCGGGGATCCAGATGAACCAGTAAGTCGTCAGCACGTGGGTGTTGTTGACGTCGTTGATGATATTACCCCAGGAAGCGAACGGGAACTTGACGCCGAGACCGAGGAAGCTGAGCGTGGCCTCCGTGATGATGACGGAGCCGAGGCCCATCGTGCAGTTGACGATCAGCTGCGGAATGACGTTGGGGATCAGGTGCTTGAAGATGCGGCTCTTGACGCTGATGCCGCAGGCCTCGGTGGCGGTCATGAACTCCTGCTCGCGCAGGGAGAGGATCTGGCCGCGGACGAGACGGGCAATACCCGCCCAGCCGAGGATACCGAGGATGAGCATCAAATATATGAGTCGTCTGCCAGGCTCCACGCGCTGCTGGTCCATGGCTGCGCCGAGGATCAGGATGATGGGCATGGAGGGGATGCAGTAGAAGATATCGACAAGACGCATGATGAGGTTGTCGACCCAGCCGCCGAAGTAACCGGCAACGCCGCCGAGGATGACGCCGAGCACGGTCTCGATGATGATGACGATAAAGCCGATCATCAGCGACACGCGGCCGCCGTACATCAGGCGCGTGAGCATATCCATACCGTACTTATCCGTACCGAGCCAGTGCTTGGCGCAGGGGGAACGGTAGGTGTCGTACTGGCGGGAGGACTGCTGCTGGCGGATGATCCAGTTGGCGTGGTTCTGGCTGCGCTCGATGGTATACTCCGCCGTAGCGCTGGAGGCAGAGTTGTCCTCTTCGACAAGACCGTCGTCCATGGCGCCGATGCCGGCCTCGTCGTCCTCGAGGGCGGCGTCAGCCTCGTCGTCAAGGATCAGGGACTCGTCGGTGTAGGTGAACTTCGTACCACCGACAGCGATGGTGTCGATGAGCTTTTCCTTAAAGTCGCGGGAGAGGAAGATGTCAGGCATGATGGCCTGCACGATGTAGCGGCTGATGTAGGCCACTTCCTTCTCGCCCTGCAGCACGCCGCCGTCCTCGGCGATCGTGTAGGTGAGGCCGTCGACCGTGAAGCTCTTGACCACGGGCTCGGCGGGCTCGGCAGGCTCGGCGGTATCGTCGGTCGCACCGGCGGCCTCAGAAGCACCGGCAGTCTCCTGCGCGGCCTCGTCCTCGAGTTCCTGCTCGAGCGCGGCGTAGGACTTGAGAGCGGTATAGACGAACTCAAAGCTCAGGGCCTGACCGTCGGAGGAGCTGACAACATCCTTATAAGCGATGCCGATCAGCTTGCCGCCGGAGGAGATGGCGTAGAAGTCCGCACCCTCCTGCGCGAGGGCATAGTTGGTGCCGTTGTAGGAGAAAGTGGGGGTATTCTTCTGGATGGCAAGCATCGTCTGCGCCTGAACGGCGGAGCCGAAGAGGTTGGAATCCTTGGCCATGTAGCGGAAATCGCTGTTTTCCGTCACGACGGCGAACTCTTTGTTGATCTGGTCCTCACGGTAGAAGAACTCGTCCTCGCCGTAGGGGGAGAGGAGGCCGCCGATGAAGGAGAAGACGAACATGAAGACGAGGATGCTCAGACCCACGACCGCAAGGCGGTTGCGGAAAAAGCGCTTGGCAACGAGCGCACCGGGGGACAGGACTTTGACGCGGCGGTCGTCGTTGAGGGAATAGTGTTCCTCATTGCCGCCAGAGGGGGTATTGTCCTGCTTGGCGTACTTGTCCTGATTGTCTTCCGTCGCACGCTTGGCGGCGTTCTCCGCCATACCGGCAGCGTGAAACGGCTTGCGGTTATCCTGCTCTTTATTGTAATCAAAAACGCTCATGATCTTCCCCCTTTCTTAAGCGATGCGCACGCGCGGGTCGACCACGGCGTACAGAATGTCGGAGATGAGGTTGCCGAGCAGCGTCAGCACCGACAGGAACACAAGGTAGAACATGGAGAACGGGATATCGCCGCCGACCATCGCCTGATAAGAGGTGTAGCCGATGCCGGGGATGGCGAAGAGGGTCTCCGTGATCAGCGCGCCGGAGAAAAGACCCGGCAGGCTGCCGCCGATGATGGTGACCAGCGGAATGAGGGTGTTGCGGAAGGCATGGTGATAGATGACCTTCTTTTCGGAAAGGCCCTTGGCGCGCGCGGTACGGATGTAGTCCGCGTTGAGCACTTCGAGCATATTGGTGCGGGTGTAGCGCATGAGAGAACCCGTGCTGATGACGACCAGCGTGATGATCGGCAGCACAAGATGGTTCGCCTTATCCATGACCTGTCCCCAGCTGCTGAGCTGATTGTAGTTGCGGCTGACCAGACCGAAGAGGTCGAACCAGCCGAGCTTGACGGAGAAGACAAGCTTCAGAAGAGAGGCGAAGAAGAAGGTCGGCAGAGAGATACCGGCCAGCGCGATAACAGAGATCGTGTAGTCGGTTCTGCTGTACTGCTTGGTCGCGGCGATGACGCCGAGGGGAACTGCGATGAGGATCTCGAGGATGAAGGCGATGCCGCCCATCACGAAGGAGAGCCAGATGCAGTCGTTGAACTTTTCAAGCACCGGCACGGTGTAGAACCAGCTGTCGCCGAAATCACCGCGGATGGCGGTACCGAGCCAGGAGAAATAACCGGGAATGACGCTCTTGTCCATGTTGTACATGGCATTGAGCTGTGCCATCCAGTCGTCGAAGCTCTTCGAGCCCGGCTGCATGGACTTCTGTCGTGCCATATTCTCAATGAAGGAAGTAGGCAGGCAGCGCATCAGTGCGTAGATAATGAATCCCACAAAGAAGAGGATCACGATGGAAATCAAGATTCGTTTTACTATGTATTTTCGCAAGCAAATTACCTCCGTTCTGATGTGCTGCTCTCGGTTGCTATCTCTCTCTCATTTTTTGCTGCACATCAAGCAACGCTCCTCTGAAAAGAGAAGCGCTCCTTGCCGCGCAGTCGGGGCAGCCCGACGGCCGGTGAAGACCGCCGGGCTGCTCGATTGATTCAGATCAGAGCTCCGGCAAAATGCGGTTGGAAATCAGTTGAGCTCGATGTTCTCGATCCCGGCATACCACTTGTAGAAGGTGGTGATGTCGGGGGTCATGGTGCTCATGTTGACGCGCTCGGTGGAGAAGATGATCGCGTTCTGGCGCTGATAGACGGGAACCTCAACAGCCCAGTCGACAACGATGTCGAGGCAGGCCTTGTACATGGTCTTGCGATAGCTCTGGTCGAAGGACTCACGAGCGGTGAGGATCATGTTATCGAGGTCAGCATCAGCGATGCAGTACATCTTGTTGGAACCACCCTGAGCAGGGCCGCCGTACGGGTTCTTGCCAACGCCGGGGTCAGTCGTGTGGTCAGCAACGTCGGAGTAGTAGATCTGGTACATATCCGGGTCAACGGTAGCATCCCAAGCGGCGCACCACATATCGACCTGGCGGGCGTCAATGCCGTCCCACAGGCCGGAGGAGTCGCTCAGGTCGGTGACGATGAGGTTCATGCCGATCGTGGCGAGAGCCTTGGAGGCCTCGGAGATCATCATGAAGGAGGGGTGGTCACCGGAACCGTCAGCGGGGATCTGGACCTCGTACTCAAGCTTGGCACCGGCAGGAGCCGCGGTCAGCTTGCCATCCTCGACCGTGTAGCCGGCAGCCTCGAAGTAGCCGAGGGCAGCCTGCAGAGCGGCGTCGTAGCGCTGCTCAGCGGTCATGTCGGAGGTGTAGATGTCGTTGCCGTTCACGTCAACGGAGAAGGCGACCTTGTAGCCGTCGTCCGTGGGCTGGGGAGCGGCCCAGGAGGTGTTGGAGATGGGGTAGTTGATGACGCTTGCACGCTCGCCATAGTAGGACTCGATGGCGACGTTACGATAAACGGAGAAGACGGTGGCGAAGGCCTTGCGCAGGTCCTTGGAAGCCTCGCTGCCCGGATCGCCGCCGACGTTCATGCAGGCAGCGCTCATGCCAAGGTAACCGTAACCGAGGTTATCAACGGTGTTGGTCGTGATCTTATCGCCGTCCAGCTCGCCGCCGTTGGCCTTCTCGATGGCCTCGACCGTGTCGTTGGAGAAGGAGGGGTCAGCAATATCGATGGTGCCGGTGATGACGCCGTTGAGCTTGTCGTCATCGCTCATGCACTGCTGGAAGTTGAGGTACTTGGTCTTGGGAGCACCAAGGAAGTAGCTGTCGTTGGCCTCGAAGTAGACAACGCCATCCTCATACTTGATGTACTTGTAGGGGCCGGCGCCCATGGGGCTGGTGGTCTTGGCACGCACGGAGCTCAGATCGCCCTTGGGGAAGCCGAACTGGTCGTTGTCATAATCATAGAGGGAGGGATCGCCATAGTAGTGCATCGGAGCGATGGTCACGCCGAGCTGATAGATGGCGGTCGCGTCGACCTTGTCGAGGGTGACGGTCATGCTGTAGTCGCCGGTCTTCTTGATACCGGAGATGTTGGCAGCGGAGTCACCGGTCTTGACGCCGATGGTGGGATAGTCATTGTAGACGTCCTCATCCATCAGATCGACCAGCTTTTCGGAGTTGCCGACTTCCTTTTCCATAGCGGAGAAGGACCAGCCGTACTGCTCGCCGATCGCCATCGCGAAGTCCTCAACGGTAGCGTCAGCGGCAAGACCGTCGAAGCCCCAGTTGGCAGCAGCACCGGCAACATCGCCCTCATCGTTCATACCGGCCTCAACGCAAGCGTCGACAATGCCCTGAGCGAAGGGAACGAGACCCTTGTCGATGTTGTCCCAGAACTTGGTCTGCTGCTCTTCGGTCCAGTAGGTGAAGTCGGTGTTGTCACGGCCGGCCGCGGCGAGCGCCTTGGCGAGCGTGGTCATACCGCTGCGGTAAGCAGCCATGCCCTGAATGGGGACAGCGTACAGCGTGGAGTTACCATCGTAGGTGGGGTCGCAGAGGACGTACATGGAGAAGATGACGTCGTCGATGGTGACCTTCTCACCGTCAGCGAAGACGATATCGTCACGCATGGTGAAGTTGTAGTCGACAGTGCCGTCGGCATTCTCGACGATCTCACAGTCGGCAGGACCATAATAGGTATAGTCGGTGCCGTTGTAGGCGTGCGTCTCGCCCTCGATGCCCTTCATGATGATCTGGCCCTGACGGTCGCTGTTGAGCAGGCCAAGGGAGGTCATGACCCAGACATCCTGGTCATACGCGGACTCAGAGAAGAAGGGGGAGAACTTTTCGTTGAACGGGGCATAGCCGACGACCAACGGCGTGGTGTCGTCCTTCGTCTGGTCGTCCGTCTTCTTGTCGCCGCAGCCGGCAAGAAGGCCGAGGCACATGACCAGAGAAAGGATCAGTGCAAGTGTTCTTTTCATTGAATCTACTCCTTTTTAATTTTTTGCCAAAACGGGCATGAGCCCGTGCAGCACAACACAACGCCCGCGCGAATACGCGCGGAAAAGGGCGTACGCCCTTTATGGACACCTGTACCTAGAAAAAAGATGTATAAAATTTTTCTTATTGTAGCACAGATCACACACCGATGTACAGAGTAAAATTTTACTGGTTTTCACATTTTGGCACTTTCGCCCAATTCAAGCACTTTAACTTACGCCGTATGGTCAGTGCGCAAATGAGAGAAGTTACTTTTAATATGACGAACAAGAAAGCATAGAAAAGTTGCCCGCCGTGGCCGGACAGTATGACATAGAGCAGCTCGCACAAAATGCCGGCGGCGGCGAAGGCGGCGACGCACAGCGCGCGGCCGGGAAGGGCTGGAACGGTGCGCTCATAAACATATTCGCGCACGGCGTTCCAATCGCGCCCGAGCTTGCAGACGGCCCACACGACGCTGAAGATGGCGATGAGCTCGCCGAGGAACGGCAGGATGACATATGAGCTGCCGAGCATCCCCGGCGCGGGGATGCTGCCGCTCGCGAGCACGGTGAGGAGCATCAGGGCCGTATAGACCCAGAGCTTGCGTTTTTGCATTTTCTGTGTGTCGGGGTCCGCCTGACAGGCGTAGAGCTCGCCGTCGTAGATGTATTCGCCCGCAAGGTTGAGGTGAAAATCGTTGAGGTACGAGTTTTCTCCGCGCTTTCTGCGTTTCTTTTCCATCATTCGATGCCCGTGAGGTCAAAGTCCGCGAGCGCCTTCTCCGCCTCGGCGCACACGCCGCGAAGACACGCTTCGTCAAACGGGCTCTCGAGGCAGGCGTTTTTGAGAAGGTCGGTGAACGTCCGGCTGCCGCCCTGCACGGTGTAGGCCATGTAGTGCTGCCAGGCATTCCCCACGTCCTTACGGATCATCGCCCAGAATTCGAGCGCCACGGTCTGGGCAAGGCAGTAGTCGATATAATAGAAGGGGCTCGAATAGATGTGGTGCTGGCGCTGCCAGCCCATGCCCTCAGAGTAGAACGGGATCTCGCCGTCGAGCTTCATCCACGGCATATAGACGCCGAGCAGCTCCTTCCAAACGGCGTGGCGCTCGGCGGGCGTCATTTCGGGCTTTTCATACACGATGTGCTGGAAGTGGTCGACCATCGTGCCGTAGGGAATGAACGTCAGCGCGCCGGAGAGGTGGCTGTAGAGGAACTTTTTCGCGTCGGGACCGAAAAAGCCGTCCGCCCACGGCTCTGCGAAGAACTCCATGGACATCGAGTGGACCTCGCAGGCCTCCATGCTCGGCCAGATGTAGTCGATGGGGATGCGCTTGCGGTTCGTCCAGGCCTCGAAAGCGTGACCGGCCTCGTGCGTCACGACCTCAACGTCGTGCTGCGTGCCGTTGAAGTTCGCGAAGATGAACGGCACCTGATAGTCCATAATGCTCGTGCAGTAGCCGCCCGCCTGCTTGCCCTCGGTCGAGAGCACGTCGAGCAGCTCGTCGCGCAGCATCGTTTCGAAGAACTCCTTCGTCTCGGGCGAGAGCTCGCTGTAGAATTTCATGCCCTGGGCGAGAATGTCATCCGGCGTGCCCGCGGGGCGGGGATTGCCGGAACGGAATTCGAGCGCGTTGTCGGCAAAGCTCATCGGATACTGCTTGCTCAGGCGCCTGGCCTGCTCGCGATACACCTTGTCCGCCACGGGGACGAGATACTTGACGACCGCTTCGCGGAACTTCTCGACATCGTCCTTCGTATAGCAGTTGCGGCCCATGCGGTAGTAGCCGAGCGTGGTGTAGCCCTCGTAGCCGAGCTTTTTGCCCATCGCGTCGCGGAGTTTTACGAGCTTGTCGTAGAGCTCGTCGAATTTTGCCTGATTGTCCTTGTACCACTGGCCCTCGGCCTTCCACGCGGCAAGGCGCTTTTCATCGTCAGCGCAGGTCTTGAACGGGGAGAGCTGCGAGAGCGTGTAGACCTTGCCCTCGAACGGGATCTGCGCCGAGGCAAGCAGCTTTTCATACTCCTGCGTCAGGTCGTTTTCCTGCTGCAATTCAGGAATGATGGCGGGGGAGAAGGTCTTGAGCGCGATCTCGGCATTGACGAACATCAGATCGCCGTATTCCTTCTCAAAGTCCGCGCGGAAGGCACTTTCGAGCATCGCTGCCGTCCACGCCTGATTGTATTCCTCAAGCTCAGGGTTGAAGTTGTTCCAGAATTTTTCCTCGCCGTCGTAGAATTTGTCTCGCGTGTCGATCGAGTGGCGGATGCTCGCGAGCGTCGCGGCGGTGGAGATGTGGCTCATCAGCTCCTGCTGCGAGAGGAAGACCTTGCGCGCTTCCTTGTAGCTCTTGGCGGCCTTGAGCTCTGCCGTCAGCGCGGAAAGGCGCTGCTTGCTCGCCGCGGGATCGGGGCGGGTGTAGGTCATTTCGGAAAATTTCATGTTGTTTCCTCCATCAAATTTTTATTGTTACATTTCTTATTCTTGCCGGTTATAGATCGCGGACACGTCCCTGCGTCCGCCGCCGATGACGACGACCGCCGCGGCCGCCGTGACGAGCATGAAGCCCGTCAGCACGCCGCGCACGGGGAGAAATGCCACCAGCGCGCCCGCGAGCAGATTGCCCGTAAAGCTGCCGACGGTATTGAGCATGTTGAACGCGCCGTTGAAGCGGCCCTTTTTCTCGTCCGGCACATAGCTCTGCGTGGCGGAGATGCGAATGGTGTAGCTCGTCACACCCAAAATGCCCGTGAGGAAGCACGAGGCCATCATCACCGGCAGCGGGCAGTAAAGGTAAAATCCCTCGCACAGCGAAATGATGACGTAGACCGTGAGCGCGATGGAATACTTCTTCTGCACGGGCAGGCTCATCTTGTAGTGGATACCGCCGCCGATGGCGCGGCCGAAGATCGCCATGCCCCAGACGAGCATATAGATGT
>ERZ827088.4901-NODE-4901-length-10671-cov-3.705162_pt1 | contig 10671 bp, 11 predicted proteins | sample MGYA00519922_ERZ827088 | MGnify/ENA primary metagenome ERZ827088 (study PRJEB31778, sample SAMEA3449254) | human gut metagenome | biome: human gut; feature: human-associated habitat; material: faeces | place: United Kingdom | collected 2010/2012 ... | reverse complement strand
CTACCGCAACCGACTTGATTAGTATACTATCCGTATTGCAAAAAGTCAACACTTTTTTTCTATTTTTTTGCATCTATTTTCCCGGGGCAGTTTGAAGGCGGAAAAGACCGCTTTTCGCCTTCTACTCTTCCTCCAACAGACGATCCACCAGTTTCACACATTCCGCCGCATCCTTGGAATAGCCGTCCGCACCGATCTCCTCCGCAAAGCTTTCCGTGATCGCCGCACCGCCGATGACAACCTTCGCCGTACATCCGCGCTCTTTGACAAGCTCCACCACGTCCTTCATGCGCATCATCGTCGTCGTCATCAGCGCGGAGAGCCCTATCACCCTTGCGTTTTCTTTCATTGCAGTATCTACAATCAAATCTGCCGGGACATCTTTTCCCAGATCAATCACATGATACCCGTAATTTTTCAACATCAGCACCACAAGATTCTTCCCGATGTCATGGATATCACCCTCCACGGTCGCCACGACGAGCGTTGCCTTCGGCTCCTTGTCCGAGCGTGCTAACATCGGCTCTAAATATTCGATCGCCACCTTCATGTTCGTTTTCCGACTTTGAGGCTGAAAATCCAGCAATTCGCGAATGATATAAAGTATATGTTTGCGTCCTTTCTTGGGGGGAATAAACTTTTCAATCTGATCAGAAAAGAATATAACTCCGATTTTATCATTGTTTTGGATTGCCGAAAAAGCCAACGTGGCAGCAATTTCTGTTACCATATCACGCTTCATCTGCTTCACTGTGCCGAAATCCAAACTTCCCGACACGTCGACCAACAACATTACCGTTAATTCGCGTTCTTCTTCAAAGACCTTCACATAAGGTTTGTGAAAACGGGCTGTTACATTCCAGTCTATATCACGCACATCATCGCCGTATTGATACTCACGAACTTCTGAAAAGGCCATACCTCTACCTTTGAAGGCAGAATGATACTGACCAGCAAAAATATTGCTTGACAGTCCACGAGTTTTGATCTCAATCTGGCGAACCCGTTTTAAAAGTTCGTTCGTTTCCATCTTTACGCTTGTTTCAACTGATGAGCTTAGGGCACTTCGACACGGTTCAAAATCTTGCTGATCACCTCTTCCGACGTGACGTTGCTAGCTTCGGCTTCATAGGTCAAGCCAATACGGTGACGCAACACATCATGTGCGACCGCACGTACATCTTCAGGAATGACATATCCACGGCGTTTGATAAATGCATAAGCACGAGCTGCCAAAGCTAAATTGATGGAAGCACGAGGCGAACCGCCAAAAGCTATCATGTCTTTCAGCTCTTTCAAATCATATTTATCCGGATAACGGGTAGCAAACACGATGTCAGCAATGTATTGCTCTATTTTTTCATCCATGTATACTTGATGTACGACTTTGCGGGCTTCCATAATGTCGTCGCAACGCAAAATGGGACGAACTGTTACCTTGTCTCCGGAGATATTTTGACGGATGATTTTCTTTTCTTCTTCCAGTTTGGGATAATCAATTACCACTTTCAACATAAAACGGTCGACTTGAGCTTCCGGCAATTGATAAGTTCCTTCTTGCTCTATAGGATTTTGGGTTGCCATGACCAAGAAAGGTTCTGGCAGTTTGAATGTCTCTTTGCCAAGTGTAACTTGACGTTCTTGCATTGCTTCCAGCAAGGCACTTTGTACTTTTGCCGGAGCACGGTTGATTTCATCTGCTAGCACAAAGTTGGCAAAAACCGGTCCTTTGTTTACGATGAAGCGTTCATCCTTCTGGCTATAAATCATGGTTCCCACGACATCGGCCGGTAACAAATCAGGAGTAAACTGAATGCGGCTATATTGTGCTTCAATCAATGAAGCCAACGTCTTGATGGCTAATGTTTTTGCCAATCCTGGTACGCCTTCCAACAATATATGTCCATCAGATAATAAGCCTATTAACAATGACTCGACCAGATGTTTTTGTCCCACGATAACCTGGTCCATACCCGTCATCAAATTTGTCACAAACGCACTTTGTCTTTCAATCCGCTCATTCAACTCGCGAATATCAATTGCTTCTGCCATAGTTCTTTTCAGTTTTATTTTGTTATTTCTATATTTCCAGTTCTCTCAAAACAAGTATCACTTGTACATTCTTTTTAGTGGTCCAAAAGTAAGGGTTATAATTAACAAGTACAACTAATTTTTACTAAAAAAGATTCTCAGATATTAGTTTTTAAAAGTATTTGCAATCGGACCTACTAAACGTAAGAAAGTCTTAAACCACTGCTGTTTTTGCATTTTGTAAGTATGAGAACCGGATGTTTAAAGTATTTCCCTGACGGTTCACACCGACACCTGGCTACTATCTGAGACAACTGTCCCGTAGAGGTCAAAATCATCTGAAGAAGTGATTTCCACATCATAAAACGCTCCTATCTGAAGTGGCGTCTCTCCCTCACCGCATGCAATCAAGACCTCGGGGTCTACTTCCGGGGAATCATATTCTGTCCGGCCTACATAGTATTCGCCTTCGATGCGGTCGATGATGACTTTCAGTGTCTTTCCGACTTTCGCCATCCCCAATTCGGCCGAGATACCCTCCTGGATGTCCATCAGCTCGTCCAGACGCTGTTGCTTCACTTCGGCTGGAACATCATCTTTATAATGTTCAGCTGCATACGTGCCTTCTTCCTCCGAATAGGCAAACGCGCCCATACGGTCGAACCTGACGCGGCGCACAAACTCCTTCAGCTCTTCAAAGTCTGCCTCCGTTTCGCCCGGGAAACCGACCATGAGCGTCGTCCGCAGATGGATGCCCGGCACCTCACGGCGGAATTTCTCGATGAGCGCATACGTCTCCTCCTTCGTGATGTGTCGGCGCATACGTTCCAACACGGAGTCGCTGATGTGCTGGAGAGCGATGTCCATATACTTGCAGACATTGGCATTCTCACGCATCACGCGGAACAAGTCTTCCGGGAAATGGGTCGGATACGCATAGTGCAACCTCACCCACTTGACACCCTCCACATGGGCAATGCGCTCCACCAGCTCGGCTATCTTCTGCTCCTTGTAGAGGTCAACGCCATAGTAGGTCAGTTCCTGGGCGATAACCTGAAACTCCTTCACGCCTTGCGACACCAGCCACTTGACCTCCTCTACGATGTCCTCCATCGGACGCGACACATGACGACCCGTGATGATGGGGATGGCGCAGTAGGCACACTTCCGGTCACATCCTTCCGAGATTTTCAGGTAAGCATAATGCGAAGGCGTCGTCAGACTCCGCTCGCGCCCGATTTCGGCATGGTAGGGCTTGCCCAAGTCCGCCAGCAAAGCCTCCCAGTCGAACTTGCCATAGAACTTGTCGACTTGCGGGATTTCCACTTGCAGCTCCTTCAGATAGCGCTCCGAGAGGCAGCCCATCACGTAGAGCCGGCGCAAGCGGCCCTCCTCCTTCGCTTCGCAAAACTCCAGGATGGTGTTGATGGACTCTTCCTTGGCATCACCGATGAAGCCACATGTGTTGATGACGGCAATCTCTCCTTCCGGATGTTCCGAGTCATGGGTCACACGATAGCCATTGGCCTGCAACTGGCGCAGCAACTTTTCCGAGTCGACAAGGTTTTTCGAACACCCCAGCGTGATGACGTCTACTGTATTCCTTTTCATTTGTTTCCTCCAAATAACGAATCGACAAACTCCATGCGGTTGAACAGTTGGAGGTCTTCCATCCCCTCGCCCAGCCCGATGTATTTCACAGGTATCTTGAACTGGTCAGAGATGCCGATGACCACGCCGCCCTTGGCCGTCCCGTCGAGTTTCGTGATGGCCATCGCCGTCACCTCCGTGGCCAGCGTGAATTGCTTCGCCTGCTCGAAGGCGTTCTGTCCCGTCGAACCGTCCAGGACGAGGAGCACTTCGTCCGGCGCGTCGGGCACCACCTTCTTCATCACCGTCTTTATCTTCGTCAGCTCGTTCATCAGGCCCACCTTGTTGTGCAGGCGTCCGGCGGTGTCGATCAGCACCACGTCGGCTCCGTTGGCCTTGGCCGAGGTGAGCGTGTCGAAAGCCACCGATGCGGGGTCGGAACCCATCTGCTGACGGATCATCGTCGCCCCGGCGCGGTCGGCCCACACCTGCAACTGGTCGATGGCCGCCGCGCGGAACGTGTCCGCCGCGCCGATCCAGACCTTCCGGCCCGCCTTGCCGAGCTGCGCAGCCAGTTTGCCGATGGTCGTGGTCTTGCCGGCGCCGTTGACGCCCACGACCATCACCACGTAGGGCTGACCTTCGGTGGCGTCGAGCCCGAAATTCTCCGACGAGCCGTGCGCATCCTCCATCAGCGTCGCGATCTCCCCGCGCAGGATAGATTGCAGCTCCGAGGCGTTCATGTACTTGTCCCGGGCCACGCGCTCCTCGATGCGGCGGATGATCTTCACGGTCGTCTCCACGCCCACGTCCGACGAGATGAGCACCTCTTCGAGGTCGTCGAGTACCCCGGCGTCGATCGTCGACCGGCCCGCCACGGCGCGCGCCAGTTTCGAGAAAAGCCCTGTTTTGGTTTTTTCCAGCCCGGCGGAGAGCTCCTCCTGCTGTTTCTGCGCCTGCTCCCCGGTGGGCGGCGTATCCTGTTTCTTTTTGAAAATATCGAAAAATGCCATGTCGTAAGGATTAATCCTTTGCAAAGATACGAAAAATGCAGGACGGTTCCAAAACCGGATTGCGGGCAATCTGACAAAACGTTCCGACCTCCTGAAAGTGCCGTTACGGCACCAAAGATACGAAAAATGCAGGATGGTTTCAAAACCGGATCGCGGGCAATCTGGCAAAACGTTCCGACCTCCTGAAAGCGCCGTTGCGGCGCCGAAGATACGAACAAGTCGGATGGGGCCAAAACCGAACCGCCTCCGGCGCGAAAAAAGGTTCCGACTCCTAAAAGTGTCGTCGCGACGCCGAAGATAACAAGAAAGTTTGAAAAAAAGCGTTATATTTGTCGTATATACCTGTATTGATAATGATGAAACGAACCATTCTGTTGTTGCTCGCAGCGTTGTGCTGCGCCCTGACGGCCGCCGCGCAGGACCTGATCGTCAAGACCGACGCCGCGAAAATCGAAGCCAAAGTGATCGAAATCACGCCCGAAGCGGTGCGTTACAAGCGTTTTTCGAATCCCGACGGTCCGACCTACGTGCTCCCCGTTGCGCAGATCCATTACATCCAGTATGCCAACGGCGAAAAGGAGTATTACACCAAAACCATTCCCGCGACGCCGCTGACTCCGGCCACTCCGGCCACTCCGGCCACCCCGGCTACCCCGACTGTTCCGGCTACTCCGGCTGTCCCGGAAGCGCCGGCCGTGCAGCCTGTTTCCGGAGGCCGGTACGTGCTCAAACAGTACGAAATCGGCGAACTCTACGACCAGAACGGCATCCGGGGAGTGATCTGCCAGCTTTCGGACGACCGCCAGCACGGACTGGTCGTGTCGCTCGATGAAATCTACCTTCACTGGAGCGAGTTCCGCAAGCCGGACCTGCGCCTTGCGGGCGCCGACAACCGCACCGACGGGGTGGCGAACATGGAGAAGGTGGCGCAGTACATCGCTGCGAACAACCTTTCGTGGGACGATTTCCCGGCTTTCAAATGGTGCCGCGACAAGGGTGAAGGCTGGTATCTGCCGGCCATCGACGAACTGCTGACCATCGGCCACAACTACAACGGTGGCACCCGCGTACAGAACAACCGCCAGGCCCGCAACAAGTTCAACGATGCGCTCAAGGACGCCGGCGGCAAACGCATGGACCGCCTGGTCTACTATTTCTCCTCGACCGAGATGGACGAGAAGAACGCCTACACGACCCATATGGGCATCGAGCCTCCCTATGTGATCGAAATTCCGAAATACAACAAGTTCCTCGTGCGCGCCGTGCACAAGTTCTGACGCTGCGCGCAAAGACCGCAAAAAGACGGAGGTCCGCATCGGACGCTCCGTCTTTTTTGATGCCGGCTGTCGGTCAGATGCTTTCGATCAGCGTTCGCAGTTTCGGAATGATAATCTCCCAGTCGTAGTGTTCGCGCACATAGGCCGGGCCTTTTTCGCTCATTGTGCGCCGCAGTTCCGGATCGGAGAGCAGTCTGTGCAGTTTTTTGCGGAAGTCGCGGCCGTTATTATACCACAAGCCCGCGCCGCTCAGACGGCAATGGTCCTTCATCACCTTGCTGCGCCCGTTGACCAGCAGCGGTATGCGGCTCTGCATCCCTTCGAGCATCAGTAGCGAAAGGCTCTCCATCGGCGACGGGTTGACCATCACCGTGGCGTGCCGGACGATTGCGGTTTTTTCCTCGTCGGAGACATAGCCCGTGAAAAGAATGTCCGGCGAGTCGAACTTTCGGATCTCGTTTTCGAATCCGCCGACCAATACCAGTTTGGCGTCGCCGCCGTATTTTGCCTTGCAGCGCAGGAAGTAGGGCAGCAGTTTGTCCACTTTGGCTTTGGAGACGCGCCCCAAATAGAGCACGTATTCATCCGGAAGCTCGTATTTTGCCTTTACGCCGCTCCACTCTGCCTCCGGGGCCATTTCGATACCGCAGCCGACGATGCTGTTCGGGGCCAGGAACCGTCCGAAAACGCTGCGGCACAATTGCCGTTCGGCTTCGGTGTTGAATGCGATATGCCGTACCCGGGTGAACATCGGGGCGTTGATGCAGTAATAGAGCGGCTTGTCCGGGTGCGCCATCGGGATCAGCAGGCTTTTTTCCGGAGCGACGACCGATCCCAGAACCGCTTGGGGCGTGTAGAAGTTCGCGAAGATGAACGCTGCATATTCAGCCTTGTGGCTTTCGATATAACGCAGCAGGCCCGGGGCATGGGTCGCTGTCGATTCGTAGAAAGGCCGTTCGTTTTCAATCCCCGATTTCCACTCCGGGTGCAGGAAGGAGGCCGCTCGCAGCAGGTTCAGCTTTTTCAGGTATTGCCGGATACGGCGTGCGGTCTTGTATTTTTTGCGGAAGGGCCTGAATTGCTCCTGGTCGATGGGCTGCGGCTTGAAACGGCGTATGGTGACGCCGTTCCAGGAACTGACACCTTCCGTGTAATCCTGATCCGGGTGGTTGAAGGCCCGGATGGTCGTGGTCAGCACTTCGACCTCGTAATAGGGCAGCAGCCGTTCAGCAAGCATCTGGCAGTGAACTTCTGCGCCGCCGTTGATATTTTCGCCGTAACGGACGATGATGAATGCTATTTTTTTCATAATGAGTTATAACTTGCCGAACAGCGCGAGCCACTCTTGGCCGATGCATTCCAGATCATAGCGCTCTGCGGCCTTGTAGCAGTTTTCGCGCATTCGTTTTTGCAGTTCCTCGTCGGCCAGCGCGCGGTTCAGCAGTTCCGCATATTTGCGCAGACTGTATGCCGGGACCATGATTCCGCATTCCCCGTCGCAGGTGATTTCCCGGATGCCGGAATACGAGTCGAACGACACCGGAATGGCCCCGTACTGCTGCCCCTCCATCAGGCACATGGGCAGCCCTTCGAAGTTTGAAGTCAGGCAGACGAAGGTGGCCCGGCGGTAGAAGGGCGTGACATCGTATTGATAGCCTGCGAATTCAATCCGCTGCAATTTCAACCTGCGGGCCTGCTTCTCCAGATCGCCGCGTTCTTCTCCGTCGCCGACGATCACCAGCCGCCATTCGGGATTTTGCTGCTCGATGCGCTTCCATATTTTCAGCAGCCGGTCGATGCGTTTGTGACATCGCTGGAATCGTCCGGCGTAGAGAACGATCTTCTCTTTGGGCGTTTTCGCGGGTTCCTGTGTCGGCAGCATCGGATTGAGCATCGCGGTAAGGCGTTCGCGGGGGAAATTGCAGCCGGGAAGTCCCGACCGGCGGATCTCTCGTTCGAATTCGTCGCTGTAACCCGGGCATAGCGTCACGAACCGGTCCACGTTCGAGAGCACCCGGATGTACAGTTGGGCGTAACGTTGTTCGAGTTTGCGGGTTAGCCGGTAGGCGGGCTTGCGCAGAAGTGCGTATTCCAGCCTGCGCGTCAGTATGGGGCGGGGGATCTCCGACGACTTCTTGTGCTTCAGGTCGTATACCTCCCAGAATGGCGTGTTGTGCAGGCAGAAAATGATTTTGGCCGTGGTGCGCGTCCGGATCTGCTCGAATGCGATGTCGGTGGTTGCTTGTATGAACAGGACGTCTGCCCGCTCTGTTTTCAGCGATTCGCAGAGAAAGTCGGTATTTCGGGCTCCCGAAATCCGTTTGGTGTCGGGCAGCGGACGGATGTCGAAGATTTTTCGCAGTTCTTCGGTAAGCAGTTCCGCATTCGGCTTCCAGGTATAGAGAAGTATTCTGAAGCCGTGTTTGGCAAAGAAGCGGCCCAGGTTGCAGGTTACGACTTCGGCGCCGCCTGCCGGGAATGTATAGTGATAAAAGGCGATGGTTTTGACCTGCATACTCGGAATTTAATGTTCAAAAGTAATAAATTATTTTGATATGCGCGACCGGGCGGGGCTGAAAACACAAAGGGCATCCCGAAAGATGCCCTTTGTATTTAAGAGTTCGACTCTTAAAATACTTATTTCTTCTCCTCGAAGAACGCCTTTACCTGGTCGTTGGCGATGACGCCTTCCTTGAACATGTAGGAACCGGTCTTCTCCGACTTGACCATCTTGATGCACTTGGTGAACTGCTTACCCGTGCCGGTTTTCAGTGTTGCGACTACTTTCTTTGCCATAGAGCTTCTTTACTATTTGATTTCACGGTGAACGGTAACCCGCTTGAGGAACGGATTGTACTTCTTGCGCTCCAGACGGTCGGGGGTGTTTTTCTTGTTCTTGGTCGTGATGTAACGGGACATTCCCGCAACGCCGCTCTCTTTTTGTTCGGTGCACTCGAGGATGACCTGAACTCTGTTGCCTTTCTTTGCCATTTGTTACTCGTTGTTTTTAGTACACGCTTTTGGGTGCGGCAGCTTCGCGCAGAGCGGCTGCGAGCCCTTTCTTGTTGATTGTTTTCATGCCGGCTGCGGATACCTTCAGGGTAATCCAGCGACCCTCCTGCTCGGACCAGAAGCGCTTGGTTTTCAGATTGGGACTGAATTTGCGCTTGGTCTTGTGGTGCGAGTGCGAGACGTTATTTCCCACGATCGCCACCTTGCCTGTGATTTCGCAAACTTTCATTGTTTGATTATTTTTGGTTAAAACCCGATTAAGGGAGTGCAAATATACAACCTTTTCGGCAAATAGCAAAAGCGGCCGTCTTTTTTTTCGGCCGGAGTGCTTATTCGGCCCGCATTTGCGCCATTCTGCGGGGATCGTCAGCGGAGACCGCGCTCCGGGGGGGGCATGACGGGCGGTTCGTTCGTGGCTGGAGGCGTTTAATTTCCGTTCAGGCAGTCGCGCAGCAGGCCGATGGCGAAGGCGCTGGCGCGGTCGATGATCTGTCCCCGGTCGGTTCCGCACTGTTTGAGGATTGCGACCGTCTCCCGGGGTGTCGCCACGGCGATCCACACCGTGCCGACGGGCTTTTCCGCCGAGCCGCCCGAAGGTCCTGCGATTCCGGTGGTGGCCACGCCGTAGTCGGCGCCAGCCGCGCGGCGGACGCCCTCGGCCATCTGGCGGGCCACCTGTTCGCTCACGGCGCCGTAGCGGGCGATGTCCGCGGGGTCGACGCCCAGCAGTTCGGCTTTTGATTCGTTGCTGTACGACACCACGCCGCAGAGGAAATAGGTCGAAGCGCCGGGCATGGCCGTGAAGCGCGCGGCGATCGAGCCGCCCGTGCAGCTTTCGGCTGTGGCGAGCGTCAGGGAGCGTTCGGTGAGTATTTTGTGCACCACCTCCTGCATGGTGGCGGTTTCGAATCCGATGATGTTGTGGGGGATGAGCTTGCGCAGGGCCTCGAACTGACGTTCGATCTCGCGGGCGACGCTCTCCTCGCAGGGGCGGTCCATGTACAGGGACAGGATGTGGTCCAGGCAGAGCCGGTTCTCCAGCGTGCCGTAAAAGAGCTCGGTCATCAGCCTTCTGTCGCGCGCGTTCAGGTGCGCCGAGGCGATGCGGCGCGTCAGGGCCAGGCCCGCATAGGCGTCCGAGTTCTGCACGTCCATCAGCGCCTCCAGCGCGACAAGGCGCGCCGGGGCGATGGGCGCGGGGCGCGCCTTGCCGTCCCGCCTTGCGGGGACGGAGGGGGTTCCGGGGCGGCGGGTTCTTTTTTCGGTCATTCTCTCTCTCCTAAGGGCGCGCCTTGGCGCATGGGCTTGCCGCGCAGATAGTCGCGGGCGTTCATTCTCTTGGACCCGGGGGCCTGCAGCTCCAGGATCTCCAGCGTGCCTTCGCCGCAGGCGACAAAGAGCCCGCCCTTGGCGTCGGCGCGCGCGACCGTGCCCGGGGCAAGGCCGCTGTCCTCCGCGTGCGCGCGCGCGGACCAGATCTTAAGGACGCCGCTGGGCGTCTCGGCAAAGGCGCCGGGCCAGGGGTAGAGGCCGCGGACCTGGTTGTGCAGCTCGCGCGCCGGGCGGGAAAAGTCCATGCGGCCCAGCTCCTTGTCGAGCATGGGGTAGTAGCTTGCGGCGCTCTCGTCCTGGGGGGTGCGCACGAGCGTCCCGGCCTCGAGCGCGCGCAGGGTCCGCAGGAGCGTTTCCGCGCCGATCTTCGAGAGCCGCGCGGAGAGCTCCTCGGCCGTCTCCTCCGGCAGGATGTC
>ERZ827088.4898-NODE-4898-length-10681-cov-3.479767_pt1 | contig 10681 bp, 10 predicted proteins | sample MGYA00519922_ERZ827088 | MGnify/ENA primary metagenome ERZ827088 (study PRJEB31778, sample SAMEA3449254) | human gut metagenome | biome: human gut; feature: human-associated habitat; material: faeces | place: United Kingdom | collected 2010/2012 ... | reverse complement strand
AATGCGGTCGCGCTCCTCCGTCTGGATGACCTCCTCCACCAGCAGTTGCCCGTCCGGTTCGTTGTCTAATTCATCAAGGCTGAACAAAGGTTTCCATCTGCTTTTGCGGCGCAGCGCCATGTGTCTTGCCGCCTTATAGAGATACGCCTTGAAGCCGCCGTCTCGAATGCACGGCTTTTTCGTGAATAGATAGGCAAAGACATCGAGCATCAGTTCCTCGGCCTCGTGAATGTCGTGCAGGTAGCCGTCGAGATAGAGTGTGAGTTTATCACCGTAATGCTCTATGAGAGTGCTCAAGCAGCCCTCGTCGCCGTCAAGATAACGGCGATACAGGACATCGTCTGTTTCCATTTCACACCCTCCTTGCCGCAATTTTTTATAAATATTATACGGGAAACGACAAATGCTTTCAAGGGGAAGTCATCGCGGTGACTTCCTGATCAAAAACAAGTGGGGGGGTACCGGCTCGGAAAGCCGATACCCCCGTTGATGTTATTTGTGCCGCCTTTTGCTGAGATCGCAAGCTGCGGATGCCGTTTGACCTGACCTGGGGTCCCTGCGAGAGGAGCTTCAGGACGAGAAACTCATCATCCAGCCCATCCGGTCCTCTTTGCAGTATATTCTCCGCTTATATCAGCAGAGCAAGGCGCCTAACAGTTTTGCGGTACCTACACTTTCAACTTGTTGTCCCCATGTTGCTCCCTCCACGCGACCTGTAAATCTTTCCTGAATTTTTTACAGGAACCGTTGCCTTTTTCCAATATTTGCTTTAAGATAAGATTCTCTGTCATATTCAACCAAAATTCTGCGGAGCTTTTTTAGAAAAGCCCCCTACAGGAGAACCGATATGCTCAACGTAAAAACAGACGATACATCTATGGCAAATACGGATCAAGGCTCTGTCACTGCTGTTGAAACAGCGGCGCCCACGAGCCATGATCTTTGGAAAACATGGCGGGAAAACCTTCTGCTGTTTTGCATTACCGGCGTTTATGTGGAGCTGTGCCTGCATCTGTGCGTATTCGGCTCGATGGACCGGTACGCGGGATATCCTGTCCTGTTTGGCCTGCTGGGTGGCGCACTCTGCACGCTGGTAGTCTCAAGCCTGCCAAAGGTTCTGCGCCAGATCACAGGGGTTCTCCTGGTCGCGGCACAGGTGCTGCTGGCCGAGGTGCAGCTGGTCTATCACTGCATCTTCGGAGATTTCATGCCCGTCAGCCAGATCGGCATGGGCGGAAATGTGGTCGTCAATTTCAACTCGCAGCTTCTCTATGGGATCCGCCAAAATCTGCTGAAGATCCTGCTCCTCCTGCTGCCGCTGATTGCCGTGATCCTTTGCCTTATCTTACGGAGGGCGCAGGCTCTGAAGCTGCGGCTGCGCTGGAAACAGACTATGGCCTCCTTTGCCGTGCTCCTCGCACTGCTGCTGACGGTCACGGGACTCATGTATGTTGGACGGGACAACGCCTTTTCCGTCTATCGTACCTTCACCAATGTGAACACCTCCACCGACAGCAGTTATAAAAAAATCGGTATGCTGGCCACCACGGCGCAGGAGCTTCGATACATGCTCTTCAGCGGCAGCGGCAGCATTATGATCACGCCGTCGTCCTTGAATATAAGCGATGTTCCGCGGACATACAGCAGCAACTCCTATAACGTGATCGAAAGCATCGATTTTACGGCTCTTGCAGACAGTACCGACAGCGATATTCTCAAGGCCACAGACGAGTATCTATCAAATGCAACACCCACCCGCAAAAACAACTACACAGGACTTCTTAAGGACTATAACCTCATCACCATCTGCGCCGAGAGCTTCTGCCCGTGGTTTATCAGCGAGGAGCTGACGCCGACGCTCTACAAGCTGAGCCATACGGGTATTCTCTTTGAAAATTACTACGGCACGTTCCAGTCCGTCACCACCAACGGCGAATACACCATGTGCATGGGGCTTTATCCGGATATGTCCCGCACGAAGACGGATTCCAGCTTCAATGTGGCGGGCACCAACTATCTGCCGTTCTGCCTGGGCAATGCGCTCAAGGGCATGGGCTATCAGGCCTGGGCCTATCACGACTACATTGGAGATTTCTACAACCGAAATATCACCCACGCCAACATGGGCTACACGTTCAAGGCGGCGGATTCCGGTCTGGCCATGAAGATCGACTGGCCCTCCTCCGATCTGGAGATGATGGAGGCCTCCGTAGACGACTACATCAACAGCGGAGAACCCTTCCACGCCTATTACATGACCTTCAGCGGTCACTACCAGTACAACTGGGACAACGCCATGAGCGCCAAAAACCGCGACGCGGTGAAGGATCTGCCCTATTCCGAGCCGGTGAAGGCGTACATTGCCTGTAATCTGGAACTGGAGTATGCGCTGGAGTACCTGATGCAGCGGCTGGAGGAAGCTGGCGTTGCCGACAAGACCTGCATCGCCCTGACCAACGACCACTACCCCTACGGCCTGACCGAAGACGAGTACAACGAGCTGGCCGGGCAGACGCTGGACACCACCTTTGAGAAGTACCGCAACAGCTTCATCTGCTATGTTCCCGGCCTTTCAGAGAACATCGTGGTGGATGAATACTGCTCCACGGCGGACATCTTGCCGACACTGCTGAACCTCTTCGGTGTGGACTACGATTCCCGCCTGCTGGCGGGCACCGACGTACTCTCCAGCGGCCTCCATGTAGCGGTGCTGTCGGATAAGTCCTTTCTGACGAAGGCCTTCCGCTATGACGCCGGTACGGAAACCGTGATCCCCGCCGACGAGAATACCACAGTCTCCGGCAAGCTGGCGGAAGCCTACCGGCTCTATGTGGACAGCCGGTTCCAGCTCTCCGGCAACATCCTCAACAGCGATTACTATGCCCACGTCTTTTCCAAAGAGTCCAGCGGCGGGAGCCTTGAGGACACGGTGGTATTCACGGACATCAAGAGCATTTTCAATCAAGCCAGCGTCCTCTACATGTACCGCAACGGCTATGTGGACCCTGAGGCGCCGAACACCTTTGGCGGCAAGGCTACGGCAAGGTTAGGAGAGTTTGTCGATGTGCTCTACCGCATTGCGGGTCGGCCGGAAACGGACGATACCGCCTTGCCACCCGACTATGAAAGCGAAGAATTCAACACTGCACATCCCTATTATAACGCCGTGTGCTGGGCCTATCAGACAGGATTGCTCCGGCAGAATGATCCCAATACCGAATACGATGACAAGGTGGACTACCAGACTGCTTGTGTGCTGATTTTTCGCTACGCGGTCATGGCCGGCGTGGATACCGGCGTGGATCAGACGCAGCTCTGGAAGATACTTCGGGATGACCCTGATCTTAACAGAGAGGCGGCCAAAGCGATGCTCTGGTGCGATGAGAAAGACATCACCACCCGGGACAGCGACCTTGACGAGCTGCTGGCATCTGCTGGCACCCGCATCAGCCGCTACCAGATGACGTCGTTCCTGTTCTATCTATGTACCTACGAGTTGGATATGGGCAGTTGAGCATATTCTTGATGGCGGGACATTGCTATGACTATGCGCTCAACGACGGTATGCCGGGGTATGCAGACGATCAACGCTCTGACCGCTACGGGTACCGCTGGTGCATGCAGACGTAGGAAAATGATGCTGTGCTGCGCTATTCATAGAAGATCAACGAATAGTGGCGGCGAGAAGCCATCGCATAGCGGGCAGCAGTCTGGTAAAATGAAGGAGAAGTTGGCAAGTTATCCTCGAAAGGAAGTGTCACATGGTAATCAAGTATTCCAAGGATTCGCTGAAATTTCTGAGCAAGCTGGATAAGAAGTCCGTTGCCCGGATTAGGGCGGCGATTCAGGACTTGACCTTGACTCCCCCGAAAGGAGATATTAAGGTCATGCAGGGGTACAATGATGACCGGAAACGGCTCAGAGTTGGCTCGTGGCGCATCATTTATAAGTATGGTGTTGATAATGAGATCGACATTCTATTCATTATTGACATCGGAAACCGAGGAGACATCTACAAGTAAGGAGGTAGTATTTATGTCTGACATGGCTATTGACGCTGCCCGCATGATGGATATGCTGCCTGACGAAGATAAAAACTTTGCCTATGAATTCATCAAGAAGCTGGTAAAAGCGTGGGCCCCCGACTTCACAAAAGTGACGCCGGAGGAGGCACAGCGTATCAAGGCGGCAGAAGAAAACGGTTTTGTCGCGGACAGCGATATTGACTGGGATCATCTCAGCACCATCGTATAATAGAAGATGGATGCCGTTGATCTGATCGAACGGAAGCCGGACGAGGCCGAAAATGCTGCAGCTTCATCTGTTGACCGATATACAGCCGACGAAGTGTTTCCCACATAAAGGAACGGATCAAACATCAACGGGTAGAAAACCGCTCTGAGAGATCAGGGCGGTTTTCTTATAAAATGGCATCTAATGTTTCCGAAAATGAAGCACGACCCCCGTGAAATATGGGATGCTACGTCATTAAATCGGATACATTGTTTAAAGCATCACCGGGGGGTGGTTAATGTGATAGAGCGCGTTGAATGAGCGATCATACCATGTTCCAAGCCGAAATTGTTTTGTGCGCAAAGTAACCTATCTCGGAGTATTTGAGCCCAGCGACACCGGTTATGGGGTGTATTTCCTTGATCTGCCCGGCTGCATCGATCTGCCCGGCTGCATCAGCTCTGGCAGCAGCTTTGAGGAAGCGCGGAAGGAAGCAGAAGAAGCACTTGACCTTCACCTGTGCGGCATGGAGAAGGATGGCGAGTATATCCTCACACCAAGCGCGTCGATCGAGATCGACCCGGAGACGGCCACAGGCTATCTGGTAAAGTCCTGTAACGGTCTATCCTGACCTCGTCCGCAATGAGTTGGACAACCGTTGTAAAGACCGATACCACGATCCCTGTGTGGCTGAAAGATGCCGCAGAGCAGCGCGGCGGCGTGAATCATTCCCGACTGCTGGAGACGGCACTGCTCGACTATATAGGCATTTCATTTCGTCCCGGACTGTGACAATAAGAAAGCCACCCCATTTGGGACGGCTTTTCTAAAAGGCATTATTGAATATCGAGCCGCAGCTTTAGCGCTTCCTGCAGCACATTGGAAAAGTTCAGATCAGCGCGCTCGGCCATCGTGTTGAGCCATGCGGGGATGGACAGCGTTTTCTTCACAGCCTTATTGCTGTACAGCTTGCGGTACGCAAGGGTATCGCAGCAGACGAGCGAAACCGTATCGCTCTCGCCGCTTTTAATGCTTTTAAAATCCGACGCGGCAGGGATGGCAGTATTCTCTTCTTCCATGTCGTAAAGCATCAGGCACAGGGCGTCCTCTGCCATTTCGATTGCTTCCGGCAGGCTCTCGCCGCTGGTATAGCAGCCTTCGATATCAGGAAATGCAACGGAATAAGCACCGTTATCTTCTTTGGTAAATACAGCGGGGTATGCGTATTTCATGATCGTGATCTCCTCTCGGTATATGATATGAAGCGATAGGGAATCTATTCGATCCCCGCAAGCTTCTTGATATTGCGGACTGTTCCGGAAGGAACTTCCTTGGAATCGTGCCGCGGAACAATAAATTTCTTGTTTGTGATGGGACTGTACCATATTTCGTGATCGCTTCCTCCGCGGAAAAAGTAGCAGCCTCCCGCGGAAAGCTCCTTTTTCAATTCGCTGCATTTCGCCTTGCCACCTCTTTCGTTGTGCAATTGTTGCAACACGTATTATTACGTATGTCAAGAGAAAGATGCGTAATAATACGTGACGATTGGAGGGGGGATACAGTTGCCGCCTGGAGGGACAATGGCCGTCCCCGTGAGTTCCGTGTGTGAATTCACGAGAAAACGGGACGACGAAAGGAACTGTTGCTCTTTGTACAGAGCCGTGGAGGATAACACCGGCTTTAAGATACAGGATCATAGAGAAAGAAGCAGCCACGTCTTGTCTGGGGGTCAAGATGTGGCTGCGTTTTCTTCTGCCGTTTCGCGGCAGGGCAGGTATTCTATGAACTTCTGCACTGCGGGTGTCAGGTGGTTCCCGTGTTTCATCGCAAGTCTGATCGGTCGGTAATACGGCTGCCGCAGAGGGCGTATCTCGATTTGATATGGGATGCGCTGCAAGATCAGGTCCGGCAGGATGCTGACACCCATGCCCTTTTCCACCATCGCCATGATGGCAAAGTCCTCACAGGTGGTAAAACGGATGTCCGGCCGTACGTGGGCGTGCTCCAAAAGGTCCGAGACCTCCGTTTTTCCACCGTGCTCCAGCAGCAAAAACGGCAGGCCGTTCAGGTCTTCAACGGCGACCGTCTCTTTTTCGGCAAGGGGATGTCCCATCGGCAGCACGGCCTTGTACTCATCCCGCTTGAGCAGGAGCGTGTCGAACTTCTGCAGCGTCGGAAGACGCAGAAAGCCGCAGTCCACCCGCCCCTCGTCGATCCAATGCTCGACCTCCTCGTAGTCGCCGAGCAGCATTTCATATTCGATGCTGGGGTAGTCCTTTTGCAGTGCGGCAAAGATGTTCGGCAGCCAGTTGATGCCTACGCTCGCAAAGGTGCCGATGCGGACGATGCCAGTCTCTATCCCGTTCATCCGGTCGATCTGCCCTGCCAGCTCCTGATGATCGTTCAGGACCTTGCGCAGAAACGGCAGGACCTGCTCTCCGGCAGAGGTCAGGCAGACGCCGCTCTTGCTGCGCTCTAACAGCGTCATGCACCATTCCGCCTCTAAGTCGGCGACCATTTTGCTGATGGAGGACTGCGCGTAGTCGAGCTCCCGCGCCGCGCGGGTAAAGCTGCCCTGCTCCACTGTTTTGACAAAGGCGAGATATTTCAATAAGGGATCATCCATATCGCATCTATTCCATTCTTCGATTTTTACTATCTATCATATTCGCTTTTCGTATTTTATCGTTTCCTGTATCTTATTGCAAGACTGACCAGGAGCGAGCGAATATGAACTGGAAAAACAAAGAGATCGACATGCTGCATGGCCCACTGGCGGGAAAACTGCTGCTTTTCACCCTGCCCATCGCGCTCAGCAGCATGGTCCAGCAGCTATTCAATGCGGCGGACACTGCTGTCGTTGGCTATTTCGGCAGCGAGGGTGCGCTCACAGCGGTTGGAACGAACACTGAGATCATCGCCTTGGTCATCACGCTGTCCTCGGGCCTGTCCATCGGCGCAAACATTTTGATCGCCAACCACGTTGGACGAAACGAGACCAAGGAGCTGCCCGCCGCGGTGCAGACGGCGATGCTCATGGCCGTTCTGCTCGGCATGGCAGGGCTTCTTTTGGGGCAGGCAGCCGCAGTTCCGCTGCTGCGGCTGCTCCAAACACCGGAGGATATTTTTGAGGAAGCAGCGCTTTACCTGCGGCTCTATATGCTCGGCTATCCGTTTTTACTGCTGTACGATTTCGGCGCGCGGCGACAGCCGCTATCCGTTTTTCGCACTGATGCTCTCGGGCGTCGCGAACGTCGGGCTCAATTTATTTTTCGTGGTCGTGCTCCGCATGGATGTCGCCGGGGTCGCGATCTCAACGGGTGTTTCCACCACGCTCTCAGCGCTGCTGGTGCTGCGGCGGCTCAGGAGGGACGAGCTGTTCCGCTTTACATTCCGCGAGCTGAAATTCTCCTTAAAAAATGCGGAAAACATCCTGAAGACCGGCGTTCCCTCTGCCGTGCAGGGAGCGGTGTTCTGCTTTGCCGATCTCTTTGTGCAGGCGTCGGTCAACCGCTTCGGCGAGACTGTGATCGCAGGAAGCACGATCACGATGAACTTTGAATGCTTCACCTACTACATCATCACGGCGTTCGGCCAGACGGAGACAATTTTTACGAGCCAAAACTACGCTGCAGGGCAGCGTGACCGGTGTCAACGCATCCTGTGGCTGTGCTTGCTGCTGTCTACGGTATGCAGTACAGTTCCGATCACCGCGATCGTCCTGTTCCGCGACTTTTTCTCGTCTCTTTTTACGCCGGAGGCCGCTGTGATCGAAAGCGCCGCCGTGCGCATCCTGTGCATCCTGCTCTTTGAACCGCTCTGCGATCTCTACGAGATTCCGGCGGGCGTCCTGCGCGGCAGCGGACACGCGATCTATCCCGCAGTCAGCCGATGCTCGGCACCTGCGCGTTTCGCATCGTCTGGATCTGCACGGTGTTCCGCGCGCATCCCACGCTCCCGATGCTGTACCACGCATTTCGGCTTTCATGGATCGCAACGATCGTGCTGGTAAACGTCGGGCTTCTTGTGATTTGCAGACGGAGAAATACGGGCTGAAAGTTCGGCCCGCGTTAGACTCTTTTCACCGGGCGCACGTATTTCCAGTATCGTTTGCAGTCGTGGTAGAAGTAAAAGATACGCCCGGGCGTCAGGTCGAGCGCATAGCCGGAAGAGGCGTAGTCGAATTCCTTCATCGCCTGTTCGATCTTCATCTCGACCGCGGTGTTTTCCGAAGCGAGATCGAACGGCCCGTGCTCGAAGACGAGGTATTCGCCCTCGGGAACGTCCATCAGCCGCATCTGCGGCGGAACGGGACCGTCGTAGCCTGCGGGCAGGCGAGCGCCGTAGGCTTCGGCCAGTGGGATGCCCCACGAGCAGATGCGCCCGGACGGCTCGTTGATAAATGCCATCACCTGACCGCTGCCGCTGTCCCTTCCCTTGTCGCCTAAATCGTCGAGCTTGCCGGGAATGCTCTCCAAAAGGCCGCAGATCGTATCGCAGTCTTGGCTGGGGATATTGCTCTGCTTTTGCCAGAAGTCCCAGTAGCCGATGCTCTCGTAATTCCTGATGTGCAGGAATTTGTGCGCGGGGATGGTCACAAAATAGGTCCTTACTTCACTTTTTGTTTCGTTCATGCCGGTGCCTCCGTTTTCCAAAAGATAGCAGTCGAACGGCCGCAGGACGGTGCGCAGCACCAGCGGAACAGGATGCGCGCGGTATTGGCTCGGCGTCAGACCGTACTGTGCCTTGAACGCGCGTGTGAAGGCCTCATGCGAGGAAAAACCGTAGTCCAGCGCAATCTGCAAAAGGCCTGTATCCGTGTCGCGCAGTTCCTTGAGTGCAAGGGCGAGCTTGCGCGCCCGCAGATAGTCCCGAAGCGGCATCCCCGAGACCTCATGGAATTTGCGCGAAACGTGGCACTCGGAGTATCCAATTGTTTGTGACAGGCTTCTGAGCGTCAGCGCTTCATCATCATGACGGCGGATGCAGCGGTCGATCTCCGCGATGCTCTCCTGCACGATCCTGCTCCATTCATCCATAGCCGTTCTCCCTTCTGCTTTGCTCTATCATAGCGTGAATTTCTTCTCCGCGCTTGACTGGCGTTGCGGAGTTTATCATTGATACAAAAAAGGACCTTCTCGTCTCGAGAAGGTCCTTTTCTTGTTTTCTTAGTACAGCTTGGCGCCGGCGGGGATATCGTCGTCGACCATCAGCAGGTTGAGGCGCTCCTCCCCGTCCACATGGTGAACGGCGGAAATGAGCATACCGCAGGAATCGATGCCCATCATCTTGCGCGGGGGCAGGTTGACGATGGCAATGGCGGTCTTGCCGACAAGATCCTCGGGCTCGTAATAGTCGTGGATGCCGGAGAGGATGATGCGATCCTTGCCCGAACCGTCGTCGAGGACGAACTTCAAGAGCTTCTTGCTCTTGGGCACGGCGGTGCACTCCTTGATCTTGACCGCGCGGTAGTCAGACTTGGCAAAGGTGTCGAAGTCGACCTGCTCTTCGAAGATCGGCTCGCTCTCGACCTTGTCGACCTCTTCGGCGGCGTGCTCGCCCTTGGGCTTGACAAAACCGGTCGCGCCGGTGGCCTTCACGGCGGCGGGAGCGGACGCTTCAGCCTTCTCCTCGGCCTTTTCGCTCTTCTTGGGCATATCGAGCGGCTTCATCGTCGGGAAGAGGATGACGTCGCGGATGGAGTCGGTACCGCAGAGCATCATCGCGCAGCGGTCGATGCCGAAGCCCAGGCCGCCCGTCGGGGGCAGACCGTATTCGAGGGCCATGACGTAATCCTCGTCCATCATCTCGGCCTCGTCGTCGCCGTTGGCGCGCTTTTCGACCTGCGCCTTGAAGCGCTCGTACTGATCCATCGGGTCGTTGAGCTCAGTGAAAGCGTTGCCCATCTCGCAGCCGCAGACGAACATCTCGTAGCGCTCGGTGAGGTACGGGTCAGACGGGCTGCGCTTGGCAAGCGGGCTCACTTCGACGGGGTACATGGTGATGAACGTCGGCTGGACGAGGGTCTCCTCGACCTTCTGGTCGAAGGTCTCGTACAGGGCGTTGCCCCAGGTCTTGTCCACGCCGTCCATGTCGACGCCGACGCTCTTGGCGAGCGCGACGGCGGCCTCGGCGTCGCCCTCGATCGCCATAAAGTCCGCGCCGGTCACTTCCTTGACGGCGTCAGCCATCGTGACGCGCTTCCACGACGGGGTCAGGTCAATGTCCTTGCCGAGCCACTGGATCTGATAGGTGCCGAGAATTTCCTTCGCGGCGCCGGAGAGGATGGCCTCGAGGATGTCCATCATGCCGTCGAGGTTCGTGTAGGCCTGATAGAGCTCGCAGGTGGTGAACTCGGGGTTATGCTTGGTGTCCATACCCTCGTTGCGGAAGATGCGGCCGACCTCGTACACGCGCTCCAGACCGCCGACGATCAGGCGCTTGAGGT
>ERZ827088.4892-NODE-4892-length-10692-cov-2.991069_pt1 | contig 10692 bp, 11 predicted proteins | sample MGYA00519922_ERZ827088 | MGnify/ENA primary metagenome ERZ827088 (study PRJEB31778, sample SAMEA3449254) | human gut metagenome | biome: human gut; feature: human-associated habitat; material: faeces | place: United Kingdom | collected 2010/2012 ... | reverse complement strand
TCTCAGGGGGATGCCATGTCCAAAACGCAGAAGGACGCCTTTGCGCGAATCGGCATCCGCAACGTCAAGGCACTGGCCGAAGGCATGAAAAAGGGCGGCCCGGAAGCGGAAAACACGATCATGACCGTGTTCGAGGCCATGCGCAAACTGCCGGAGGCGGAACAGGCGGGCATCGCCAAGGATATTTTCGGATTGGAGTCCTTTGCTTCCATCGCGCCTTTGGTCAATGATCCGGCAAAACTGGCAAAAGCCTTTGCGCTTGCCAATTCCAAAGAGGCCGTCGGCTCGCAGCTCCGGGAGTTTGAAACCCGTTCCAAGACCACGCGGGGGGCTCTTGATCGCCTGAAAAGCTCGGCCGGCATCCTCGGCATTACCATCGGCAGCGTGCTTCTGCCGCCTCTGGCCACAGCGGCCAATGCCGCTGTGGCGGTAATCAGGCCGATCACGTCTCTGGCCGGGCGTTTTCCGCTCATAACCAAAGTTGTGATGATGACGGCCATCGCGCTGGTGGCGCTCAAGGTGGGCGCGCTGGGCGGCATGTACGCCGCCACCATGCTTTCCGACGGCTGGACCATTGCCAGGGGCATACTCCATAACCTCCGTTTTTCAGTCATGCTGACCAATGTGGCGCTGGCCCGGCAGAAGGCCGTGTCCCTGGCGACAGCGGCGGCCCACAAAATCATGGCTGCGGGGTCAAAACTGGCCGCCGCCGGAGCCTGGCTGCTGAATGCGGCGCTCTCAAACAACCCCATAGCCTGGGTCATCCGGGGCGTGGCGCTGCTGGTGGGAGGGCTGGTCTGGCTCTACAGGACATGCGAGCCGGTGCGGGCCGTGTTTGATGCCGTGTTCGGATTCATCGGCGAGAAATTGGCCTGGGTGGCGGACAAGTTCGGATGGGTGGCGGAAAAAATCAGAGCCGTGAAAGACTGGTTCGGTTCACCCGCCGACATTGCCGCCGCTATCAACGAAGAGGCGGGAAGCCGAGAAAATGCCGCCGTTTCCTCCACTTCCGCACCCGTCGCGCCGCCTCCCATGCCCGCGCCTCCCCAGCCCTGGAATCCCGATGAAGTCATGTCCCCGGAAGCGGCGGGCATGGCCTTTCCCTCCGGCCCCGGCGGGATGGACGCTTCAGGCATGGCGGCTCTGGCCGGGGCCGGAGGCGGCCCCATGAGCTTCCAACTCAATGTCAGCCTGAACGGCATGACTGACGCCGATTTCGGCAGGCGTGTCATGGACGGTCTGAAACGCCGTCAGGGCGAGCTGGAAAAACTCATCGCGGGCATTGTCGATGAACAACGGAGGCTGGCCTATGACTAGGCATCCTTATCCGCCGGAGGCGCGAGGCGTGCCGAGCATGGAGCGCCGAGCGAGGGCGCGGTCAGGCTCTGCCTGCCGCGCATGGTCACGAGCGAGAAGCGAAAGGAGGTCGCTGGCGTATGGGTAGTTACACCACCATTCAGGGCGATACCTGGGACGGCATCGCCTTCCGCCTGTGGGGCCGCGAACATCTGATGTCCGCGCTGATGCAGGCGAATCCCGACCATGCCGACGTGCTGATGTTTCCGGCGGGCGTTGTTCTCAATGTGCCGGAGGTCAATCCTGATGCGTTTGTTCAGCCTGTAACGGAGCTTCCGCTGTGGATGTAAACAACGACCATTCCCGCCGCGTGGCCCTGTCCGTGAGCATCGGCGGCCATGACGCCACCGGTTTTCTGTGGCCGTATCTGCTGTCCTTTTCTTACACGGACAACGCCACGGGCAAGGCCGACTCCCTCCGGATTGAATTGCAGGACCGTGACGGCAAGTGGGCCGATGTCTGGATTCCGGGCAAGGGCACGGGCGTGACCGCCTCGCTCAACTGCCTCAACTGGTTCGGGCCGGGCAAACACGCCGGTCTGAACTGCGGCGCGTTCAAGGTGGATGAGGTGGAATTTTCCGGCGTGCCGGACAAGGTGAGTCTGAAAGCCGTCTCCGCCTCCCTGAACAGCGGCCTGCGGGAAACCGCGAGGACGAAAGCATGGGAAGGCTATAATCTGCGGGGCGTCGCGGAGGAAGTCGCGGAACGTCATGGCCTGACGCTCCTGTATGACGCTCCGGAGCATGACTTTGCACGGCAGGATCAGCGCGAGGAAAGCGATCTGGCCTTTCTGACCCGTCTGGCTGGCGCGCGCGGCGTGAACCTCAAGGTGCATGACGGCAAGCTGGCGCTTTACGGAGCCAGGGAGGCGGACAGCAAGCCCGGCGTGCTGACCATTCCCAAAACAGGCGGTCAGTTCTCGCCCAAAAGCTACAGTTTCAAGGAAAAGAGCCAGGGTACGGCCTTCACCGGCTGCGAGGTCAGTTATCTCGATCCGGCCACGCGGGAAGTTCACAGCTACGCATATGACGCCCGGGGCAACCGGGTCGAAAAGGCCGCCTCGGACGCGCAAAAGGTGTGGGCGGTCAATCAGCGGGTGGAATCCGAGGCTGATGCCCGCGAACTGGCCCAAAACGCCCTGCGCAACAAAAACGGCGGGGAATGCACCGGCTCTCTTGAAATCATGGGCCATCCCGGCCTTGTGGCCGGCATCACCGTTGCTTTGACCGGCTTCGGCGCATTCAGCGGCTCCTACTTTGTCGAAAAGGCCGAGCACAAGATCGGCGGCGGTTATACCACGTCGGCGGAACTGCGCCGCACATTGACGTATTGAAAGAGGATCATCATGTCCGGATTCGATTTCGCCGCCCTTGAACGCCGCATTGCGGCCCTGGAAGCCAACCGGGGCGCGTCCCTGCGCTTCGGCATCGTCACCGGCGTCAATACGAAGGACGGCTCGGTTCGCGTTCAGCTCCCGGACGGCGACAACATGGTGTCCGCGCCGCTGCGCGTGCTGCAACGGCGGAGCCTGAAGGACAAGGCGCAATGCCTGCCGGACATCGGCGAACCCGTGGCCTGTCTCTTTTCCGGGCAGGGGCTGGAAAGCGGCGTGGTACTGGGCGCGCATTACTCCACACAGACCCCGGCCCCCGGACAGCAAGCCTCCACAGATTATATCGTGTACGAGGACGGCACGGAAATCTGGTACGACAGAAAAACGCACAGGCTGACCCTTAACATCATGGGGGATGTCGAAATCAATGCCACGGGCGACATCAAAATTGCCTGTGGTGGCACACTGTCCATGGATGCATCGGATATTTCAATACAGGAAGGATGCGATCATGCCTGAACTTGCTCTGGTTGGACATCAAAGTGCCGGGCACGATGCCTGCTCACCCGTTCCCGCAGCCGAAGGCTCTCCCTCTGTTCACGCGGGCGGGCGTTCGGTGTTGCGGAAAGGCGATGCTTTTCAGCCGCACGGCTGCCGTTCTCATTCTCTTCATCAGGGGGTTGTGGCCAAAGGAGCCCCTCATGTACGCATAAACGGAAAACCTGTGGCGCGGCGAGGAGACTCTATTCAGTGTGGGCTCAACATGGATTACATTGCGGAAGGTTTACCTTCTGTTCGTGTAGGAAATTGCGGCGGAGAAGATTACGGGAGAGACCTCATTTTCGGTATGTTACGAGACCCGAAAGACAGATTGATTTTGTGTCTGGAGGAAATCGCAGCTGCGGAATCCGAGCTGGCGTCCGAACGGGACCGTCCCGGCTGGATATACTTGCGTGACTTCATGGCGAAATGGCTGAGCAAAAAAGGGTATGCCATTCAGGACAGGTATGACAACGGCGGGCAGGAACCGGCTTATATCGACTGGAACTGGATGATGGGATTTCTGCGGTTTTATCTGAAATACCGAGAGATTATGCAGCCAGACTATATGTTTTCACCTGCCGCCAGAGCCAAGCTTGCGACGGTATTGCAAACGGATGGAGCGTTTGCGGGTGAGGGGATGCGCTTTGATCACATTGCCCTGCCCTGGGATAAACAACGGGCTCATGCTTTTCAGAATATAAGTATGGCGCTGTCGTGGTATGAGCTGATCTTCGCCATAACCGGCTGGCCAAGTCCAGGCAATCCGGACGGCCTTCAGGCTACGGTCGCCAATGTCACTATCTTCGCCCTCGCATCAGGAGAAACACGGGTACTGAAAAATGGAGCACGGCAGATTCGTGTCCGGCGGGTAGCCTTCTTTATTCACGACGGTTTCGATTTTTCCGGCGATCAGCCTTTGGGGTGGTGGAGCTGTGAACACAAAAGTTTCCGCCATGAACTGTTTGGCGGAACGCTCCTGACCAATGCCGACTTCCGCCGCTTTCGCGAACATACCGGCTATGGCTGTGATTTTCGCATCATGACGCGTCCTGAACTTGTATGGGAAGGAGATCTCCTGTATGATGTTCACTAGACATGAAAAAACTCACGGACGAAACGCGCTTTGCCCTTCATCGCCGCCGCATCGCCGCGATAGCATTCGCGGCTCTGTCAGTGCTGACCTTCATTTTTGTCGCTGCAAAACTCCTTCCCCATTCGGATTTGATTGTGTTGAGCCTTCTCTTCGCTCTGTTGCCCAATCTTCCGTTGCTGTTCAGCGCCGCGCGTTTCTGGCGCGATCCTGTCAGTACCCAAAGCATCGCATGGGCGGGATTAAGTGTCACCGTCTACGGCTATTGGGTCTGCTGCCTCTATTACGCGGCACTCCTGAGTGGCTGGAGCCCGCCCTCTCTGGAAGGCTGGAGCCTTCTTTTGCCCTGCTCACTTGCTTTTGGTGTGCCGACCGCCGTTTTGGCAGGAACAAGCACAACGCCGCGTCAACTTTTGGGCTTGACGCCGCTTCTGATGTTTCTGGCATTAGGTGTTGCCGTCATGATACTGCCGATGCTGATGGGCTGATTTCCGTCCCGTTATCTCGCCATGTCCATGAGACTCCCCCGCACACTCAAACGCTGCCTTGTTGTTTTCGCGTATATTCTTGCGTTGTCCGTGCCTGTGCTGCTTCTGCATCAGGAACTTGGCTTCGCGGTGGAGCATATGAACATGGAGCGTCTGATGCGGCGCGGGCCTTTCTTCTTTTCGCTGTATGGGTTGCCCATCGCCATACTGGTTCTGGCGCTGGTCCTCATGACACATGCAAGCCTGCGCTGGTTCAGAAAGCCGAGTCTTTTATCTCTGACGTATCTGCTGCCGGCCGTTTCAGGTCTGGGCACCCTGATGTTATGGGCCTGCTTCATGATCCTGTTCTTCAATATGCCGGGGAACGGAGGCTGCTGAGTCTCCTCAGGAACCTTTTTCCAGATTCCTTCACAGCTTCTTCCTTTTCCATGCCGTTTGCAAAGCACATTACGGCTCTTTTCTTACGTCCGGAGTCTGCCCCATGCGTATAGGGAGCCTTGGCGACATCATCTTTGAGACCGGAACGGAAGGGCGCGTGATGACTCCCTCCGAGTTCCAGCGCGAGAGCGCGGCCCGCTATGAGGAACACAAGGTTGTGGGTGCGCCGCCGCGCCTGGAATTTCTCTCGGCCGAACTGAACGCCATGACCCTGCCCATACGCCTGCGGGCGGACATGGGGGTCAGCCCTGTGCGGGAGGCGGAAAAGCTTTCCGCCATGTGCAGGGAGGGGCGTGTCGCGCGTCTGATTCTGGCCGGACGCAGCATGGGCGACGTGGTAATCGAGTCCGTGACGGAAACCTGGCGGCTCATGGCCCCGGACAGCGGGCCATATCTGCTGGATTTGACCCTCAAGCTCAAGGAGTATGTGTGATGCCCGAAGTGAATCTTGCATCTCCCCTGCCGCCGCTGGTCATCGGAGCGAGCGGACTGGAAGGCATCGCGCAGAATATCCGGGTCATCGTGACCACCCTGGCATGGTCCGTGCCGCTGGATCGGGCGTTCGCCCATGCCGGGGCGTTCATCGACGCGCCCACGCCCTACGCCGTGGCCCGCAAAATTGCGGAACTGACCGAAGCCATCGAAGCGGGGGAGCCGCGTGTCAGGGTTGAGAGCATACGTTTCGCGGCCCGCACGGCAAAGCCGACGGCAGTAGCGAGCGGATAGCGCAGACGCCGCGCGCGGTCGGGCTTTGCCCGCCGCGCATGGAGGCGGCGTCGGAGCGGGGAGAGGATGCAATGCAAGGCCGCCTGTATCCCGTTATCAGCTTTTCTCTCCGCGAGGGGGTGACGCTGTGAGCAAGTTCTTCGATCAACTCCCTTCCGTTTCCTTTGCTCCCCTTGACCCGGCGGACATCGAAAAGGACATTCTGGGACGTTACGAAACCATCACCGGCACGACGCTGTATCCCGGCGATCCTGTACGTCTGTTCCTGGAATCCGTGGCCATGGACATGACCATCCTGTGCCGCCTTGTGGACATGGCCGGCAAGCAGAACCTGCTGGCTTTCGCATCCGGCGCGCACCTTGATCACCTGGGCGCACTCATGGCCACGGAGCGTCTGCCCGCCGCCTCCGCCCGCTGCACACTGCGCTTTGAGCTGGCGGAGGAACTGGATTTTGTCGTGCTCATTCCCAGGGGCACAAGGGCGGGCACTCAGGACAGGCGCACGAGCTTTGCCACGGACGCCGAACTCGTCATTCCCGCAGGGGAAAAATCGGGAGAAATCGGTGCCACGGCGGACAGACCGGGCACGGAGGGCAATGGCCTGACAGCCGGGCAGGTATGTCTGCTCATTGACCCCGTGGCCTACGTCAGCCGGGTGACGAACAGCTCCATGACCATGGGCGGATCGGACAGGGAAACGGATGAGCGATACCGCGAGCGTATCCATCTTGCGCCGGAATCCTTCACCTGCGCGGGACCGGAAGGCAGTTACCGTTACCATGCCCTGCGCGTGAATCCGGATATCGCCGAGGTGGCGGTGTGGAGCCCGAAGCCCGGCCATGTGGATGTACGCCCGGTCATGAGCGGAGGAGAACTTCCGGACGAGGCCACTCTGGAGGCGGTGCGGGCGGCGCTCTCCGCCGAGGACGTGCGTCCGTTGACGGATACCGTGACCGTGGCCGCCCCCGACCCCGTACCGTACCGCATTGCGGGCGGCTGGCATCTGCGCCGCTCGGATTCCGCTCTGGCGGGCAATATCACGGCGGCGGTACAGGCAGCCGTGGAAGAATACCGCCTGTGGCAGCGTTCCGCGCCGGGCCGGGACATCAACCCCACCAGGCTCATTTCTCTGGTGGAACGCGCCGGAGCGAAACGAGTCACTCTGGATGAACCAGCCTTCACCCCGCTCAAGGGATGGGAAATCGCGCGGGAAACGGAGATCGACTTCAGATTTCTGGGGATTGAGGATGAATGATCCTTTAATCGACGGAGGCACGAGCGGCAGTGCGTCCACAGCGACGAAACACGTCGGCCGGACACCACTTTCCGCACTTCTGCCGGGTTCCATCCGGGACGACGCCACCATCGCGGCGTCCGCCGCGTCTCTCGATCCGATCCGCCGCGTGCTGGCCGGGGGCATCCCCAATATCCTGCTCTGGTCGCACCTGGACCCTGCACCGGGCAGGCTGTGCCCGCCGCTGCAACGGCTGGCGGAACTCGGCGGCGGGCTGAACCCCCTGAGCGAAGCCGTGCTTGAGCTGCTGGCCTGGCAGTTCCACGTGGATTTCCGCGACGCAGCGACCACGCCGGAACAGCTTGCCGGTCTGGTTCGCGAGTCCATCCCGTGGCATCGCATCAAGGGCACCCCCGCGTCCATCAGAAAGGCCCTGGCGCTGTTCGGATACTCCGTCGCCATCGAGGAAGACGGAACGGGCGACTGGTGGGCGACCTACCAGCTCGGCCTGCCCGAACTGGCGGAGATGGAAGACGTGCGGCGCATCGTGGAAATCTGCAAGGAAATGCAGCCGGCCCGCTGCCGCCTGTGGCGGCTGTATACGGACGAATTTGACCGGCGTCCCATCATTCTTTCCGAAGGGCCTGTTCTGGGCGACGGCTGGCTGTCCTTCCATTCCGGTGTCAACGTCGAGGGACCGGACGGGGACATCGTCGTCTCCTTCGGCGCGAAGCGGAGCTTCCTGTGCGAAGCGTGGCTTGCCCGCGATCTCGCCGCCTCCTTCGGCACGGAAAGCCTGTACGCTTTCCTCGCGCCGTACCTCGACCGCTTCACCGTGGGACGGTCCCGGCTTTCCGAGCCGATGATCCGCAACAATCCCTTTGTTATCGGGGCGCTGTACAGCATTCTGTGGGCGGAACGGGAGACGATCCCCCGCACATGGGAAGGAGAATGGGACGAGCGCCGCTGGGTTGACCATGCCGGCTTCGACCGCCAGCTCCCGCGCTGGCGTATGCGTTTCCGCGGCTTTTCCCGCTCCCAGCTCGTCCCCGCGGAATCGGAGCTGGCAGATACCAACTCGCGGCTCGGCGCAACATTCGCGGCAGTTATCGACAACCCGCCCCGGCTGGGCGGATTCGTCCTTTCCGATCACGACTGCTGGCGTCGGGAACTGCGCCTTCATGAAATGAGCATCATGGTCCGGGGCGCGGAAACGCCCGTCCTCGATCCCCTTCCGCCGTTCATGGCGGGCGAAGCAGGGCTGGCCGCCGCTCCGGTGAAAGCTCCGCCCGAACGTGCGCCGCTGGCCATCCTGTCTGAGCTGGCCCTGTACGGCAAACCCGCCGCGCGGACGCCTCCGGAAACGGCCCTTCCGGAAACACTGGTTCTGCATACCGGACAGGCCGCGCGGCCTGCGCCTTTGTCCCGCCTGACTTCGCTGCTCGATCCGGGCTGGACCGGCGCATGGACCGACGCCGGACGCGCCTGGAGCACGGCGACCATTCTTTCCATCCAGTAAAGGAGAATTTTCATGGCACTCGCAACATTGACGAAAACCGGAAGAGCCGCCATCGCGCTGGCCATATCTTCCCGTCCGCTTCACCTTGCATGGGGGTCCGGCAGTCCCGAATGGGATGCCGACGATCCCGTCCTTCCCTCCCTTGTCGACAGTACTGCTCTGGTGAACGAGCTTGGGCGGCGGACGCCGTCGCGCATCGGTTTCGTGGAACCGGACGAGGCCGGCGACATCGTCATCCCCGTGGCCGCCGGAGCCGAAGACGCCGTGCAGGAAGCGCGCTACCGCCTGACCGACGGGCCGACTCCGTACCTGTACGTCCAGACGGCCTACGCCTACAGCGACGCGCCCAATGCCGTCATCCGGGAAATGGGGCTGTTCATGGACACCGAGTTCGTCGACGGCCTGCCCGAAGGGCAGCGCTACTTCGTGCCCGCCGAGCTCAGGAATCCCGGCCTGCTGCTGGCCGCCCAGATCATCATTCCCCGCATCAACCGCAGCCCCTCCGTCCGCCAGACCGTGGAATTCGTCCTGCCCATCTAAGTTTGTTTCAAACCACAAAGGAATTGTTGATGACCACCATGCCCGACAGTTACTACGACAATTTCGACGCTTCCAGGAACTATGAGAAAATCCTCTACCGGGACGGCTATACCCTGCAGGGCGCGGAGCTGAACGAGGAACAGTCCGCTTCCATATATCGTCTGAAAAGCCTTGCCGACGCGCTGTTCAAGGACGGCGACATCATCCGTGACGCCGGTATCGTCGTGGACAGGGCCACCGGAAAGGTGACGGCGCAGTCCGGCGCGGTCTACCTGCGCGGCGCGGTGCGCGGCGTGCCGGAAGCCACGTTCACCATTCCCGTGGAAGGGACCGTGGCCGTGGGCATCCGGCTCACCGAGCGTGTGATTTCCGAACTCGACGACCCCAGACTCTACAATCCGGCCGTCGGCAGTCGGGGCGAAGGCGAACCCGGCGCATGGCGGCTTCAGGTCAATGCCGAATGGGGCTTCGACGGAGACGGAAAGGGCGGCGAGTTCTACGTCGTCTATACGGTGGACAACGGCGAACTCCGGGCGAAGGAAGCCCCGCCCACGCTGGATACCTTCACCCAGAGCATAGCGCGCTACGACCGTGATTCCACCGCCGGAGGCTCGTACATCGTGGAGGGGCTGAACGTACTCATGGCCGCCGACGAAGGGAAGAATCAGGTGTATACAGTGTCCGAGGGCCGCGCCCGCGTGTCCGGCTACGGCGTGGACCTGCCCACCTCGCGCCGTCTGACCTATCCGGCCGTGCCCGACCTGCGCCGCATCGATACGGAAGTGCATACCGCCGACGCCGCATCCACGCAGTCCGGCGGGCAGCGCATCACCGTGGCCCACCCTCCGCTGCACGATGTCGAGGCCGTGCGCATCACCACGCGCAAGACGGTCAGCCTCGTGCACGGCAGCTATTCCGACGCGGCCGACAGCCTGCCGGACACGTCCGTCGTTTCCATCGTGGAATGCAGACAGGATGAGACCGTGTATGTGGCCGGGGCCGATTACAAGAAGACCGGCGATACCGTGGACTGGTCCCCGTCCGGGAACGAGCCGGCCACGGGTTCCACATATACCTGCACCTACGACTGCATCATCGGCGCGGAACCGCAGAAGCAGGACGCGGACGGGTTCAGCGTCGAAGGGGCCGTGGACGCTTCCTCCATCCTCATTACCTACCGGCAGGCGCTTCCCCGCCTTGACCGGCTGGCCATCACCCAGGACGGCCAGTTCCTGTGGCTGCAGGGTGTGGCCTCGGAAAGCAACCCGCTCAGCCCCGCCGTCCCTTCCTCGCTGCTGCCCATCGCAACGGTCAGTCAGACATGGCGTGAAACCCGCAGTGTACGAACCGACGGTGTGCGGGTGGTTCCCTTTTCCGAGATTACGGCCATCAACCGGCGCATCGAGACCATCCAGCAGGAAGTGG
>ERZ827088.4888-NODE-4888-length-10697-cov-3.607874_pt1 | contig 10697 bp, 7 predicted proteins | sample MGYA00519922_ERZ827088 | MGnify/ENA primary metagenome ERZ827088 (study PRJEB31778, sample SAMEA3449254) | human gut metagenome | biome: human gut; feature: human-associated habitat; material: faeces | place: United Kingdom | collected 2010/2012 ... | reverse complement strand
AGTTACAGTCAGCCCCAGTTGGCCACTTTGGTATCTCCCCTTTGTTCAAAGAACAATTATTTCGGGTGCAAATATACAGCTTTTTGGTTTTGACGCAATAGTTTTTGGGGATTTTTTGCATGGCAATATTTAATTTCTTTAATAATATAAAGGAGTTCAGTGAGTTGTTTAACGGAGTTTGTGGCGTAAACAGTATTCTTACATTTGATAATTGTAGGTATGGATGAAATAATAACTACATTTGTAATGGGTTATAAATATTATTATTATGCAAGATTTAATAAACGGACGTTGCGGTTGGTGCGGAACAGACGAACTATATGTGAAATACCATGATCAAGAGTGGGGAAAATTGGTGACCGATGATAAGAAATTATTTGAATTTCTAGTGTTGGAGAGCGCTCAAGCCGGATTGAGTTGGATAACGATCCTTAGGAAACGGGAGGGATACCGCAAGGCCTTTTGTGATTTTGATGCCGAACAGGTGGCGCGAATGACGGATGAAGATGTTGAACGGTTAATGCAGTTTGAGGGCATCGTGAGAAATCGTCTAAAAATCAAATCGACGATCACCAATGCAAGGCTATTTCTTGATATACAAAAAGAATTCGGTAGTTTTTATGACTATACATTATCGTTCTTTCCCGGCAGGAAACCGATTGTCAATACTGTGCGGGCTTTAAGTGAGATTCCTGCATTTTCTCCCGAATCTGATGCCATGAGTAAGGATATGAAGAAAAGGGGATTTAAATTCTTTGGAACTACGATTTGTTACGCTCATTTGCAAGCAGCGGGGTTTATCGACGATCATCTGGTGGATTGCGTTTGTCGAAAAGGGTTATAACAATATAACTTTAGAAAGAGGAGATAAAAGAAAACCGCCCGAAGGCGGTTTGAATTATTTCTTTTTATATCCCACGGGTTGCGTGTAGATAACAATGTGTTTTGCCGGGAGTCCGATGACTTTGGCTAATTCTTCCTTATTCACGGAACCGATGAGAACGGTTGCCATGTCTTTTGCGGCACATACCAGGTAAACGGATTGTGCCATGTAGCCAACATGGTGGTAAGAGTATTCTTTTTGGTGTTCCGGGTTCGTGATTCGCCCTTCCTTGTTATGGTCGGCCGTGTAGATAAAACACACGGGAGCGACACTCATGAAAGGTTGTGGTCCACATTCTTTACGGAAATCTCCTTTCTTCACAAGTTCCAGTTCATGTTTCTCGGCGTTATAACGGTAGATACCATCTGCTGTGGCCACATAAAGTACCATTTCCTGCCAGTTGGTGGCGGTGGGAACTGTTCGTTTGCCGCTTTCCGGGCGGTTAATACCGTTTGCCGCCCACACGAGGTCGGAAAGATCCTGTAAGGATAGTTGTTTCGTGTCGAAATTCCGGTCCGTTTGCCGTTCGTTCAAACAGTCCATGAGAGCTTTCCCCCCGCTCTTTTTCGGGGCGGGTAATTTGATGTTTTGTGTGCTGATTGCGCCGCATAATACTGTTAGAACCAGCATTGTGATAATTGTTTTCATTAATTTACAACATTAGTGGGAGTACCATTAAAGAAGTTCAGGATGTTATCAACTGCTTCCTGCCCGGTGGCAATGCGCGTGTCGATAGTGCCTGTAGCGTTGTGCGGTGCAAGGATCACGTTATCCAAGCCATAGAGCATTTCAGTAACATGGGGTTCATCCTCGAACACATCCAAGGCAGCCCCGGCGATTGTTTTATTTTGTAAACAGATAGCTAATTCTTTTTCATTGATGACAGCACCGCGAGCCGTATTTACCAGGATAGCGGTCGGTTTCATCAATTCGATTTCCCGTTTTCCGATCATGTGACGGGTTTCATCTGTCAGTGGTGTATGAATGGAGACGAAATCCGATCTTTTCAACAACGTGTCAAGATCAACTTTCTCGTATCCTTCTACTGTACTCCGGCGATTGTAGTAAATAACATTCATTCGGAATGCTTCTGCCAGTTTAGCCACTGTTTTGCCAATATTTCCCATGCCGATAATTCCCAGCGTGCGTCCTTCCAGCGTGAATCCGAGATTTTTCATAACACCCCACATACTTTCTTTTTCAACCCGGATGCGACGGTCACATTCGGTAATTCGGCGTGCGGCACTCAGCATGAGACCCATGGCCATTTCTGCCGTTGGAAAGCACACTGCTTTCGGGGTGTTACAAACAGCGATGCCTTTGGAACGGGCAAATTTGATGTCGATGTTGTTGTAACCGACACCGAAATTGCTAATTACTTTTAACTTTTTTCCGGCTTCGATAACGGCGTTATCGATCGTGCGGGTGAAGATGCCTAGAATAACGTCGTAATCCGGAACAAGTTTAATTAATTCTTCCGTGGTGAAATACTCGCCTTCCGGCATGGTAATCGTGTGTTCTTTTCCCAGTTTGGCGAATGATTCGCGGGGAATGTTGTAAGTAACTAGAACTTTCATATTTTTAATTTTAAATCTTGTTAATCACGTTTTCGCTAGACATTTCATTCTAAATTTTTCTCAAGCTCATACGGGCATCTGCCGGGGCTTCTAAGCCGATAAACTGTGATGCCAGGTATTTGTAATATCCCGTAACGGCAACCATCCCTGCGTTATCCAGCGAGAATCCCAACCGGGGTATGAAAACCTTCCAACCAAGGCGGGCTCCTTCAGCATACACGGCTTTTTGTAACCCGGAGTTGGCTGATACACCACCTCCAATGGCTATTTGTTTGATTCCGGTTTGTTTAGCGGCTTTTTTCAATTTGGCCATGAGGATATCAACGATCGTTTTTTGCAACGAGGCACATAGATCATTGAGGTTATGTTGTATGAAATCCGGATCATTTTTGATTTCATCCCGGATAAAGTACAGGAACGAGGTCTTCAGTCCACTAAAACTATAATCCAATCCGGGAATATTCGGTTTGTTGAACGTGAATCTTTCCGGGTTGCCTTCTTTTGCCAGACGGTCGATTACCGGCCCTCCGGGATAGGAGAGTCCCATTACCTTGGCGCATTTGTCATAGGCTTCTCCCGCCGCGTCATCAATGGTTTGCCCGATAACTTCCATGTCTAGGTAGTCCCGTACGATAATAATCTGCGAGTTCCCTCCGGACACGAGTAGGGTTAGGAACGGGAATTTCGGGTGACGGGATTCCACGCCCGGTTCTTTAATGAAGTTCGCGAGAATATGTGCCTGCAAATGGTTTACCTCGATCATGGGTATTTGTTTGGCGATAGCGAATCCTTTGGCAAAGGACGTTCCCACAAGGAGAGAACCTAGTAATCCGGGACCTCTGGTAAAGGCCACTGCATTTACTTCATTTTCCGAGATGCCGGCCTGTTTTAAGGCTTGCGCTACCACCGGGATAATGTTTTGCTGGTGTGCCCGGGATGCTAATTCTGGTACGACTCCTCCATAGGCCTCGTGAACCTTTTGACTGGCAATAACATTCGATAGCACAACCCCGTCTTTTAGTATAGCGGCCGAGGTGTCGTCGCAAGAAGATTCAATACCGAGAATTACAACGCCCATTTTAATTTTAGATTTTAGATTTTAAATTTTAGATTCCAATCGCACAAATCCCATTTTAATTTCTTGATTTTAGATTATGAATGACAGTTTTTTCATATTCAACTTTCCATTTTTAATTTTCAATTATTAAGATGAAATGTCCTGCAATATTAATAAATTTGCGTGCAAACTAAAATAATGACAGCATAAAAAAAATAATCTCCATATTATCCCGGTGTGTGATAGGATTGGTCTTTTTGGCCTTTGCCGCATACATGGCTTTAATGACCCCGTTTGTACAGACGAGGTTAGTAGATTATTTTACCCGTATTTTAGAGGAGCGGACGGGAACCACGATTTCTATCGGACGAGTGGAATTCCGCCCGATAGAGTCACTGATCCTGAATGATGTGTTTGTTCGGGATTGTCGACAGGATACGCTTGTGTTTTGCGAGCGGCTAGTGATGAAGGTGGATTCCGTGAGTTTCGTGAAAAGACGTTTCACGATTACGGAGGCTGCTTTCGAAAAAGCCAAGTTTAATTTATGGATTGAACGTAGGCAAGATGGGGGAGAGAGTCTTACAAACGTGGAACAGCTCATTAATTCTTTTTCGTCTTCTAAGGCCGATACCGTGCCTCAAACCTCCTCGGGATGGAACGTGAATCTGACCCAGGTAATATTGAAAGACTGTCGTTTCCGGTATATCGAGAGCGATTATGAACCGACAGATTACGGGATTAACTGGACGGACGTGGAGTGCCGGAATTTGAACGTGCGTATTTTTGGTATTGATTTTTCGAACAAGCAATACAGGGCCAAAATTGATGGACTTCGTTTCAGGGAAAAGTCAGGTTTCGAGGTGACCAATATGGGAGGGGAAGTCGTGGCGAGTGATGATAATTTATTGATAACAAACACGTTTATACAGACGAAACAAAGTAAGGTTTACTTGGATACGTTGGAGTATAACTGGGTCCCGGAACACGATTACTGGCGTAATTTTACCACGAGGATGCAACAGCGTTACGTGTTTACCGATTCTAGGGTAAATTTTGATGATTTGGCGTATTTTAACGGGAAGTTATTGGGGATGCATAATACTGTTTTCGGTAGCGGGGTGGTTTTTAATACGATAAACAATCTGGAAGGACGTGATTTAGAGGTTTACCTGGGCGATAAGAGCGTGCTTCATGGTTCATTCGCATCGCACGGGTTACCTGCTTTTTTCGAGACGGATTTCAATATTGATTTTACGGACACGAAGGTGTCGCCACCGGAATTAGAAGCTATTTATATGCCTTGGCTTGAAAGCCATTACGTGAAGATTCCGGAAATCTTGCATAAATATGACGTCTTTACTTTCGATGGGAATTTTCAGGGAAAGATTGAAGACTTTGCTATAAAAGCTCGTACCACGACTCCAGGGATGGTGGGGAGTGTGCTTTTTAATTGCGTGATGGACAATATCGGGGATATTCGTTACGATGGTTGGTTCGGTTTGGGACAAGTCCAATTTGGATTTCTCACGGGACAATCTTTTTTGGGAAGAGGGTCGTTTTTCGGAAAGTTCGATGGTGTACTGGGCGATTCGATTTCTCGATTCAATTTATCAAGCGATATACGCCGTTTGCAGTTATTTGATCGGGAAATTCGGAATCTTCGTTTGACATTGGGAACGAAAGACGATCATTTATATCTACTTTCTTCCGTGAAAAACGATAGTTTGCAGGCAGATATCCTTTTAGATTATGTTATGGGCGACACGTTGAGTCTGGCAAAGACCGAAGGCTATGTGAACGTGCGTCAGTGGGATGAGTGGGCCCCCTCTGTTTTTGGTGAAAGTGAGTCTGTTGAATTTGATTTTAGTGGTACGCTGAAACAAAGCGAGGATAATCGTTGGGTGGAATTACTGGTGCCGGGGTTGAAATACGAGAATAGCAGGGGAACGTGGAGTACCGATTCCTTGAAGTTCTCCACGACTATACTGGGTGAGTACAGTTTCACTCAATTACAGTCGGATGTGGCGGACGTGACGATGGAAGGTTTTTTTCATTCCTTGGAAGTGACCGATTTGTGGAATAGTTTTTTGGTAAGTTATTTACCCGACTATAAGTATGCTGTTGACAAGACTTTGCCGGAAGGTACGAGCCTGATGCTGGACGTGCATTTAAATGATATTAATCCTTTTTTGAAAGTGGCTTACCCGCAACTGAAGCTGTCCCGGGGAGGAAATTTGGCCTGTGAGTATCATTATGCAGATCATCAGGTCGAGTTGTCTTTGGTGGCAGATACGATTTCCTATGGTGATTTTAAATTACGTGATTCCCGGATGAAACTGAATGGAGACGGGATAAACTTACACTGCACGTACACGGCTGATGAGTTGAAATATATGAATTTCGGAAAGTTGTATAACGTGCGAAACGTGATAGAAGTAAACACGAATAACGTGAGTGAGCGTCTAACTTGGTGTAATTGGGAGAGGGAGAGTTATAGCGGGTCATTTTCGGCTAACTTGCGTTTGTTGAAATATGGGGATCGTCATTTGACCCAGGTGTTTATTCATCCGAGTACGTTTGTCATGGCGGATAGTACATGGCATGTGGCGCGTTCCATGATCTTGAAAGAGGATAATGACATTTTCGTGAATAATTTTGAAATCAGCCGGGGAGAACAACGTTTTCGTTTGTGGGGACGGGTGACGGATAATCCTCGTGATGTTCTTTCTTTGGAGTTTCATGATTTCAGTTTGACCGAGTTTAATAAGATTCTTTTTGATAATAAATTACAACTTTTCGGTCAGGTGAATGGTGAAGTGAGAATTCAAGATTTGTATAAAGATAATTTGATATATGCGAACGTGAATGTGAATCAGTGGGGAGTTAACCGGGACACCTTAGGTGTACTAGATTTGAATTCTCGTTGGGATGCCTCGAATAGTGCTTTGGAAATAAGCATGGTAAATCGGATGAAAGAGAGAACCCCTATAGGGGTGTTCGGGTATTATAAACCTTCGACAGACAGTTTGAATGTGAATTTGGAACTTTCCCGGATAGAGGTGAATTATCTGGCAGGTTATTTCCCGGATATGTTGAAGGGTGGTGAGGGTGCGATCTCTGGTAATTTGGTTATGAAGGGAACGACACAAAAGGCTTCGATAGACGGTTTTTTGGAAATGGATTCCGTATCGCTTACAGTAGCCGGGTTGAACACGGCTTTTAAAGTCGATGATCGCTTGCCTGTGAAAAATAATCGGGTCGTGCTGGATAATTTCAAGATATATGATGCCAAGGGACACGCATCTGTTTGTTCGGGATATTACGATCTGAATTCGAATTTATACGACGTGTCGCTTAAATTTAATAACTTCCGGGTGTTGAATACTAAAGCAAACCAGAATGATACGTTTTACGGGCAACTATATATCACGGGACAAACCCGGATGAATAATTTGTCCGGGGGCGGGGCTTTATCCGTGAATTTGAAACCGGAGGCACATTCCGTACTTTATATTCCTTTAACTTCGGCATTGACGGAGGAAGACGGGAGTTTCCTGCATTTTATAAACAATCGTCAGCCGGATGGAGGGCGTCGTCCGGGTGAAGAACGTGTTTCGTTGGTTTCCAATTTTGATTTGAATGCTAATATCGAGATCAATAATAATCTGGAAGTGCAGATTATTTTTGACCCCACGATCGGGGATATTTTGAAAACGGTGGGAAGTGGTAATCTGCGTTTCGGATTGGGGAAAGATAACGAGTTGGATATGTTCGGGGAGTACAAGATTGAAAAGGGGGATTACTTGTTCACGTTGAGTAATTTGATTAATAAAAAGTTTGTGCTGAACCCTGGGGGAAGTATCAGGTGGAATGGTTCGCCATATGATGCCACGATCGACGTGAGCGCTATATATAATTTGCGTACCTCTTTGAGTGATTTGCTTGCCGGAACCACGACGACTGTGGATAAGACAACGAAAGTACCTGTTGAGTGCGAGTTGAAGTTGGGAGAGAATCTGATGAATCCGAACGTGCAGTTTGGCATTAATTTCCCCTCTCTCGACGTGCAGATGCGAAGTCTGATGCAGAGCTTTTTTTCCAGTCAGGATGAGATTAATAAACAGATGTTTTCTTTGCTGATATTGAATAAATTCTATACCCCGGATTATGTTGAGAAGGATGCCGAATTGGAAGAACGGAACACGGGATACCAGATGGGGGTGACAACGGCGAGTGAGTTGTTGTCCAATCAATTATCCCGTTGGTTATCACAGATCAGTAATAATTTTGATATCGGTTTTTCTTATCGTCCGGGTGATCAGGTCACGACGAACGAGTTCGAGCTGGCTTTATCGACCCAGATTTGGAATAACCGAGTGACGATTTCTGCTAACGGTAACATGATGGAGAAAGCAAAGACCAATTCCAATACATCAATCACGGGTGATTTTGACGTGGATGTGAAATTGAATCGCCAAGGAACACTCCATCTGAAGGCCTATTCGCATACAGATGAGAAGATTACCTACAATGCGACCGAAACCGTGCAGGGTGTCGGTGTCTCTTACCAGGAGACGTTCGATACCTTTCGGGAATTATTCCGTAAATATCTGGCTATTTTTAAACGGAAAAAACGACCGTCAACCTCCATGCAATCCTCTGATAATAAGCAATGATTTCCATTTTTTAACTTTCCATTCTCAATTTTCAACTCTTTATCATTGTTTTTTTGATTTTTTTTCGTCAAATTGTGCTCGTTACGTGAAAACGTCGAACCTAACTAAAATTATATCATGAAAAAAATGACCGAACAAGAGTACATGGACCGAGAGGCCAAATACGGTGCTCACAATTACCATCCACTTCCCGTGGTGTTAGAAAAAGGAGAAGGTATTTACGTGTGGGATGTTAACGGAAAACGTTATTTCGATTTTCTGTCGGCTTATTCTGCCGTGAACCAAGGACACTGCCACCCGAAGATTGTAGAGGCAATGACGGAGCAAGCCAAAAAGTTGGCTTTGACTTCCCGGGCTTTCTATAATAACGTGTTGGGTGAATGGGAAGAATATATTACTAAATATTTCGGCTACGATAAGGTGCTGCCAATGAATAGTGGTGCCGAGGCTGACGAGACCGCCTTGAAATTATGCCGTCGTTGGGGATATGACGTGAAGGGAATACCCGCCGACCAAGCCAAGATTATTGTTTGCGATAATAATTTCCACGGTCGTACAATCACGATTGTTACACTTTCTAACGATCCTTCTTCTTATGCCGGATTCGGGCCTTTTACTCCCGGATTCGTGAGAATACCGTACGATGATATTCCTGCTTTAGAAGAGGCGTTGAAAGATCCGAATGTAGCCGGATTCCTGTTAGAACCGATTCAGGGCGAGGCTGGTGTTTATGTACCGCATGAAGGATATTTGAAAAAAGCGTATGACTTGTGTAAGGCTCATAACGTGTTGTTTATGGCTGACGAAGTGCAGACCGGTATTGCCCGCACGGGTAAAATGCTGGCGTGTGACCACGAGGGGGTGCGACCGGACATTTTGATTCTGGGTAAAGCCATTTCCGGAGGATTGATGCCTGTTTCCTGCGTGTTGGCAGATGACGAGATCATGCTGACCATTAAGCCGGGAGAACACGGTTCAACCTACGGGGGAAATCCCATTGCGGCTAAGGTGTCTATGGCAGCTTTACAGGTAATCAAGGATGAGAAACTGGAAGAGAATGCCGAAAGACTGGGTAAGATTTTCCGGGAGAGAATGGAGGCGATTAAATCCGATATGGTGGAAATTGTCCGCGGTAAAGGTTTGCTGAACGCAGTGGTAATTACCCCGAAGAATGGCAAGACGGCTTGGGATGTATGTTTGAAGTTGCGTGATAATGGTTTGTTGGCTAAACCGACCCACGAGCATATTATCCGTTTCGCCCCGCCTTTGGTAATCAATGAAGAGCAATTAATTGAAGCGATAGGTATTATCGAGAAAACATTAAAAGAGTTCGAGTAGTCGGACTTGAATTTATTTCCAGGCATCTTTTCATGGTCATATACTTGATCTTGAAAAGATGCTTTTTTATTGCCTTTGGGATAATCCATACTAAATCTTACGTATATCGTGTTATTTCTCTGTTATAGTTTCGATATATTTTCCTTTATAGGAACGAAGACATATCGAAACTATAACAGAGAAATAACGAATAGATGTAAGCTTAAGATGGGAGTAAGACAAAGGCATTTATGGGTCAATATTATCTTATATTATTTCTTTAAATTGTGAAAAGTTTATTTTTCTGCATATATTTGTTTTATTAAATATCCCTCTTATGTCAATAGATTTTGATTCATTACTAGAAGGCGTTAATAAAAAAGATATGCGGGCGTGGGAAGATCTTTATGCAGGGTATTATGCCGTGCTGTGTTCTTATGTGAACAATATCTTGCGAGACCGGGATCAAGCTCAGGATATCGTGCAGGATGTTTTGGTGGCTGTCTGGAAATCTTCCAAACAGTTTGGGGATATGAAGGAATTGACTTCTTATTTGTATCGCTCTTGTTATAACAATGCATTGATTTATAAGCGTAATGTTCAAATTCGTAAGGGAATAGAACAGAAAATCATTTTGGAGGCAGAAGTGGAATTTTCAGACGAAATTTTTGCTATTACCGTGAGGGATGAGTTATTGAGACAATTATATTGTTATATCAAGGAATTGCCGGATGGTGCCCGGGAAATAATGGAATTAAGTGTTTTGGGATTGTCCGGGCCTGAAATTGCAGAAAAGTTAGGGATCACGATTCATACGGTGAAAACACAGAAAAATCGAAGTTTTAAGTATTTACGAGAGAAGTTGAAAGATTCGGTTCTGTTGTTTTTAATTTAATCAAAACTTTTTATCGTTATTGTCATACTCTTTATGACTTCATGTATTATACAATTAAATGATCGTTTATTTACAGTCTGCTAAACGTTTGATATTTCAATTTCTGTCTTTTTTCATATCTCTTAAAACCAAATAGTTACTTTTTTTATAATCTAATATTGGCTTATCTGTCGTTCCTATTAATAAACGATCCATTATTGATATTAAGTGTTTTAGGTAACAATGGTAGTAACTACTTGGGTAATATAAAATAACAGGAGATGAAATTAGATTTGTATAGGGTGGTGGAGTT
>ERZ827088.4887-NODE-4887-length-10702-cov-4.488494_pt1 | contig 10702 bp, 13 predicted proteins | sample MGYA00519922_ERZ827088 | MGnify/ENA primary metagenome ERZ827088 (study PRJEB31778, sample SAMEA3449254) | human gut metagenome | biome: human gut; feature: human-associated habitat; material: faeces | place: United Kingdom | collected 2010/2012 ... | reverse complement strand
AATCATGCGCCCCCCATACTTTTGAAGAAGAAAATAATTTATTGTTGCATTGGCTTTTGTCAGGCGTATTATATAATGGAAAGTAATATAGACATTAGTTCATCGCTAAGATGGAGAGCATATTATGAAACATAGGATTACCTATCTGGATTGTCTGCGCTGTATTGCCATCCTTTTTGTCATCGTCCTGCACGCCATGTCCCCCATCCTCTCCAACCCGGTCTATTACGGCATCTCGTCCTGGTATCTGTGTCTCCTGCAAAACCCGCTGAACCGGACTGGAGTCCCCCTCTTCTTCATGATCAGCGGATATCTGATCCTCCGCTCCCCGGATACCCTCATCCCGTCCACGTTCTATCGGAGACACCTTCTGCGGCTGGCGCTCCCCCTATGCGCCTGGAACCTGATCTATCTGCTTGCCGATGCCCTGCGCACAGGAGTGCCTGTTTCCCTTGATGCCTTTTTCTCCTCCCTGCTGAACCGCGGCCAAAGCTACCACATGTGGTTCGTCTATACGATGATGGGGATCTATCTGGCGGCTCCCTTTCTGAAGCGGATCACAGACGCCTGCACGGGCAGACAGCTGTCCCTGCTTCTCCTCCTCATTATCTTCCCCACCTCTATCCGCCCCCTTCTCAACACAGTACTGCCGGTCTACATCTATCTGTTCGACCCCATCCTGGAGGGATACCTGGGCTTCTTCCTGATGGGGTATCTGCTGGGCCATTACAGCCCTGGCAGACGCATGAGGGCCGTGATTTATTGCGGCGGTGTCATAGGATATCTCTGGGGCGTTCTGGGCAATCTCTGGACCTCGTCTCCCAAGCAGGTCCCTCTGCCCTTCAACGGCGGGTATTCTCTGAATCACTATCTCTGCGCGGCAGCCCTGTTCCTGCTCTGTAAAACGGTTTGCACCCACCATGAGAGAGACCTGCGCCCTTTGGAGAAAATGCTGGCCTCTGCTTCCAATCTGGTATTTGGGGTCTATTGGATACACGTGCTAATCCTTGATTCAATAGCGGATTTGCTTGGCGGTTCTGTGTCTGTAATTCAGCTTCTAAGTTTGGAAATAAGCCTGACAGTTGTTATCTCATTTTGTGCTGCGATGTTAATAGCAAAGATACCATTTTTGAAGAAAATTCTTATATAGCTAGCAAAAGCCGCTGTCACTAGCTTTTGGAGTGACAGCGGCTCTTCACAATAAGTTTTTGGGATGCGCTACTTCATTTGGTTTTTAATGTCTTCAAATCGAGATAACAGGTTATTGAGTTTACCGGGAAGCGGAATTCCTATTTTCCCAATGTTCTCAAAGATACTTATACCTTCATTTGACAAATAGAAAAGAGTTGTCATGGACCGTAGAACATCTGTTGAATCAACTAGGTATTGGTCCGCAACATGGGCAACCGAGATTACTAAAAAAATAGCAACCTTTTTTGCAATTCCTTTTGCACCAATATTGCTGGACAGGTGTTTAGCCTGAATGGCGGCGCAAATTCCAGTGATATAGTCGAGGACCACAAAAATCACAAGAGCATATAGTAGCCCATCTAATTCGCCCAAAAAAATGATAACAAGTTTGCCTAAATAATCAACAACTATTTCTACCATAAAGTAATGCTCCTTTCCAAAGCTGCCTATCTTAAAAATAGTCGGGACTTTATAACGCATATAAATAGTTGACACAAGGGTTCAGATAAGAGATAAAGAGACACATTTTAAAAAAAAGTAAAGGAAGACATTACTTTATGTGAGATTATTTTTAATTGCCTGCTCATTGAAATGAGTGCAACACAAAATAGAGGAATCAGCCGAACAAACTCGAAAGCTCAGATATTTGAACAGAGAATCAATGGCAGAAAAAGCGAAAACAGCTGGCCGGTGTTCCGGTCAGCCGTTTTATAATATGGAATAATTACAGATGTGTTGCCTCAAAGATCAAAATAGGGTCAGTCTCATACTTGCAAAAAGTAATGGACGCATGTTGCAATAGCTTCATAACTGCGTCTAATAGTATAGAGATGAAGAGAAATCTTTCATAAAAATTATTGCAAAGGAGGTTTACTTTTTTTCATCACGTTTCTCTTTCATTTCCAGATTTGATCTGGGAGTGAAGAGCAATGCTGGCCGACTGCATCAGACTTGCACAGACAAATAACGAAGCGTTGGAGGCGCTGCTCCAAAAATTCGCCCCCTTAATCAAAAAATGTGGTCGTCAACTTCATATCGAAGATGGTAATGAGGAAATGATTAGATGATATTCTTCCCAAGAGATAATCTGTTGAGACACCAAAATAATCAGCAAGTAATACTAGCTTCTCCAAATCGGGGAGATGGAAGCCGTGCTCATAGTTGGAGATAGTTCCTGAAGTCACAGAAATAACCTTGCCAAGTTCGCTTTGTGTCAAACCACGATCCTGGCGCAGTTCTGCCAGCAGGTCACCAAATTGCGCCACTCCTCTTTCCTCCCCAATATCAAGTAATTACTATTATATATTTTCTAAAATAAATGAGAGTGATATTTTAGAAAACGAATTGAAAATGGAGTAAAATAGTATATAATTTTAGAATAACTAATAAAAATGCCAGAGCAGAAGACAACAATAAAATTGCCATTGTTGCGTTTGCCAAAAGCAGGTGTCTTTTTATATAAAAAGGAAAGACATTATATAGGAGTTATTCTAATGAAAACAAAGATAGAAAAAGATTTAGGAATGTGTGACCAAAAAGAACGAGAGTTTATGGAAGAGCTTTATCGCAAATATGAACGCCTTATGTATGCAACAGTTAGGCGGTATATCTCTGACAGTATGGAACAGGAGGAGATAGTACAGGAGAGCCTTAAAAAGCTGATTGAAAAAAGGAGGGTTTTGTGTAACTTAGATTGTGCTGCGCAGGCTGGATATATTGTGGTTGCAATAAGAAATACATCGTTTTCATATTTGAGAAAGCGTAACAGAGAAAGAAGTAAAATAATAAGTCTGGAGACGTTGAATGAAGAAGGAATGCGTCATATAATATTGGCGGAAGAGGAACAGTTATTCTATGAAGAGGAGATTGAAAAATTAAAAGAAGGCTTGAAACACTTGGGACCAGAAGATCGAGCACTTTTAGAAGGAAAGTATTTGTTAAAATATGGGGATAAGGAGTTGGCACGGGATTTTGGTTGCCAGCCGAACAGTATCAGAATGAAATTGACCAGAGCTAGAAGAAAGCTCATGGTAATTATGAAGAGGAGCAAGAAGGATGACAAAACGTGAACAGTTGATAGAGCAATATGAAGATGCTCTGTTTGCCCTGTTGATGGATTCCGTGGCGGAAGAAGAAGGGAAAAAGGCTATTGAACTTAATGAACGATTGAAAGCAGATCCAGAAGCGGAGGTTCCGGCAGAGGTGCGGCGGCGATGCGAAAAGCTGATACGTCAAGAATTTAATCGAAAGAAAGCAAGAAACCTCGGCCGGATGACATGGAAAATGGTGCAGCGGATATCTGTGGCCGTTATGCTGTTACTTGTTCTTCTAACGACTGCAATGGCGGCATCAGAACAACTCCGTTTGAGCATACTGAATGTGGTAATTAGAACATGTGAACAGTACACAGAGTTTACCTTCGAAAAAGAGGGGAACAAGGATATAGAGCAGGTCCCACAGAGTGCTTCAACAAATCAAGATGCGAATATGACATATTACTACGATTTAGGATTTGAATGGATTCCAGAAGGCTATGAGGTTGGAGATAATGGATGGGCAGATGGGAAAAAGAATCGGCTAGTTTGTATTTATGATCAAGAGGGACATCGTATAGATGTTAATGTGGTCCAATATTCAGAAAAGACAATCCATAAGTTTGATTCAGAAGAATCTAGGAAGAGTAATGTGGAGATTCAAGGATATTCAGCAACTCTTTATGAGAAAGATTTAGATAGTGTATATAGTCAAACTTTGGTCTGGCTTGATGAAGAAAATCACTATATTATCCAAATCACATCAACAGGAGAGGCGAAAAATGCTCTCACATCAGATCAGCTGGTAATGCTGGCCGAGGGCCTTCGTTGGTAAATATAAAAATTTTTGGTTGCGTTTTTCCAAATGTTGAGTCTTATATTATGAGCAGAGCTCAAATAAGACTTGAAAGGAATGACGACTAAATGAAAAAGCAAAACAGTTTGAGGAGAATTTTTACCGGGCCATTGGTAGTATGTATGCTGGCAATGATGCTACTACCAGCGGCAGCTAGATTTGTAGCCATTCGATCGGTAACTGTGGACCTATCTATTAACAGTAGCGGCTATGCCTCCTGTGATGGAACATGCACGGTAGCATCTGGGTATGAAGCTGAGGCAACACTGGAGCTGCAACAAAAAGATGGATCTACATGGAAAACGATTAAGGAGTGGAGTGACAGCGGCGATGTGATTAGATTCAACAAGGCGCAATTTGTTGCCCGTGGATACGATTATCGCCTGAAACTTACCACAGAAGTTTATGACGCCAACGGGAAATTCGTAGAAGATGACGTCACATATTCCGGTGTGGAGAGTCATTAAGTAATATGACAAAGGGGCCTGAAGACCAAAGTTGGTTTTCAGGCCCCAGCAGTAAATAAAGGAACCATAGACATATAAACAGTTTTCTTCCAAATTTACGACCAGATGGGAGAACAGTATTTGACTTAAAGAAATAAAATGTAAGTTACGATGCCATAAGGGTAAATTACTTTCTGACATCTTACAAGCGGCCGACTTTGTACCAGATTACAAAGTCGGTCGCTTGTTTCATAAGTGGCTCAGGCATAGAAGCAGGGCACCACCGCCTCCGATCTGTTTTCAAAAACAGATCGGAGGTAGAAAAAATTGTGGAATTATCGCAAAAATGATTATGCAGCGAACAAATACAGCCCTAATATTGTGTATCGCTTTAATGATGAAATTATAGAGATTTCTCTGGAGGATTATTTAGAGGAGAATCCAGATAGAACGGAGCAGGACTTTTTGAAATTAAAAGCTCTGTCTGATGAGATTTATTATGAGCAGGACAGAGCAGAGAACACCCAGACCCGTAAAAATATATCTATCCAGGGAATGGAGGAGATGAATTGTTGTGCTACCCGCTCACTAGAGGACGAATGGGAAGAATTTGAGGTAGAGCGTCAAAACTATCGCTATGCTAAATTAGCCCTGGGACAATTGTTTACTACAAATATACTTACGGAAACCCAGAAACGGCGATTTCGACTCAATATATTTTATGGACTATCCAGTCGGGAAATTGGTCGAATCGAGGGGGCTAGTCATCAAGCGGTGGCAAAATCGTTAAAAATTGCTGTTGAAAAATTAAGAGTTATATTTGCGGAACAGGGTTGACACCCTATTAGTTTCATGACGATAGGTGAAGGGAGTTCTTCCGAACTTACTTTTCCTGCTCCTTGACAACCACATATCCATTCATCGGTAACTTCCCCTTTGCCAGTGCGATGAGCAAAAGCCGATTCAGAAGCCGCGCCATGAGGTATGGTATGGATGAGTAGTTTCTACTGATTTTTTCTGTCATCCTGTCCGTATGAGCGAGAAACGGTGGTCTGTAAAAAACGGGTGGCTCCCGGTGCGGCCATGATCGGCAAAGGATACAATGGTACTCCTGCCCAGCCACAGCCCTGCTTGACCGCAGGATCATGCAATGGGGGCAGCTCGGAGAGATCCTCGGAGGGGTGAGATTCCCGTGGGCCGGTTCGCTGCTGGCCACCGATGACTTCCCGTGTGTGGGGTGTCTGGGACAAATAGCACACTAAAAAGAAAACAGATTGGAAAATTGCGTCGGAAACAGGGTGGGCTTTTAGGGGCCCACCCTGTTTCCAGCTTACTTATATTCAGGAGGTCATGACTATGCGGAGGAAGGCAATCCGGCGTGGCACCTTGTTCTACGCTGATTTGGACCCAGTAGTTGGCTCGGAACAGGGAGGTACACGCCCTGTCCTTGTGCTTCAAAACAATGTAGGTAATTCCTTCAGCCCAACAGTGGTAACAGCGGCTATCACCAGTCGAAGGGACAAGACTAACCTTCCTACTCATGTTTCGCTTGAGAATGTTCCGGGCCTCGCTCCCACATCCCTGTTACTGCTAGAACAGATACGGACGGTTGACCGCAGGAGGCTCAGAGGTTACATTGGGCATATCAGCAGGGAGAAAATGAAGGAAATTGATAAGGCGATTTCTGTCAGCCTTGGCATAAAAACCACTAAGGAAAGGAATACGCACCGTGAATGAAAATGGCCATATGATGCTGTCCCCGAAAGATGCTTACCGCCTCATGTTGAAAGATTACCCTGATGTGATGGATATTGGAGAAATGTGTAAAGTGTTGGGGATCAGCAAAAAGACCGGCTATAAGCTGTTGAAAGATAGGAAAATCGAGTCCTTAAAAATTGGGCGCGCCTATCGAATCCCTAAAGCTCATATCCTTGGCTATTTAAAAGTCTCCTACTCCGTTATAATGGAATGAGGAGTTTTCGCCTCCTACGGTCAGAAAAATAGACGCAGAAAATTAACAATTTAGATCCCGGTTTACCTGGAGTTTTGTTCTATCCAATGATACAATATAGGTGTCATTGGTAGGTGAACTCAATGCCGCAAAAGGAGGATCAACAAATATGCCAGCGGTACACCTGCAAGAAAACACGAAGTTGATTTCCGGCCATGTGGCCGAGAAAAAAGGCTATCTCTACTGGGTCCTAAATATCACTGAAAATGGAAAAAGGAAACCCAAGTGGATTCCGACACATAGGAAAGCTAGGGGAAATAAAACCTGGGCAAATAATATGCTTCCTGCTGTTCGGAAAGAGTGGACAGAGAAACTGCTGCGAGAAAGCACAATCACGGATAACTTCAGTCTATTGGCATCAAAGGAAAATCAAGTAATGGCAGAAGTGTCGTTTGTAGATTTCCTGTACCAATGGTTAGAGCATAAGTATAGGACAGCTACTGGGCGAGCCATAGATGCAAAGCCCATTGAACTTTCCACCTACGCTGGTTACGAACAGCAGCTCAACAATCCTATCGCTCCGTATTTCCGTGAGCATCCTATATCACTTTCTGCTCTGACCAAAGAAGATATCCTTGCCTTTTATGAGAAGGAATTGGAGCGGGTTAAGCCGTCTACTGTCAAGCACTACCATGCTCTAATTCATGGGGCGCTGAACTATGCGGTGGACAAAAAGCTAATCCCCAATAATCCTGCCGACCGAATCATCATTTCCAAGCCTGAAGCCTTCAAAGGGGACTACTACCTGGATTCCGAAGTCCTACGCCTGTTTGAGATTATCAAGGGGCACAAGATTGAGCTAGTGATTCTTCTAACTGCATTTTATGGGTTGCGCCGCAGTGAGGTCATTGGACTGAAATGGAACGCTTTTGACTTCAAGCACGACTGCGTTTCCATCCGGCACACGGTCACGATTTGCAATGTTAAAGGAGAACGTCTTACGATCAAGAAGGACAAGGCCAAAAATAAGTCCAGCCTACGGACTTATCCTCTGATTCCTTTTTTAAAGGAGCGGTTGTTGGAGGCAAGAGAACAACAGGAAGAAAACCGCAAGCTCTGCGGCCGCGCTTACAACAAAGAAAACTTGGGTTATGTCTGCGTCGATGTAATCGGCAATCTGATTAAGCCTAATTATGTGTCTTCGACTTTTGGGAAATTGCTTGAGAAACATAATATGAGGCATATTCGTTTCCATGATCTCCGCCATACCTGTGCCTCTCTCCTGCTTGCAAACGGAGTACCAATGGAACAGGTAAAGGAATGGTTGGGTCACAGTGAAATTTCAACGACGGTGGATATTTATGGGCATCTCCAATATGCAACAAAAAAGCAATCCGCCGCGGCCATTGAGCAGGATATTGTGACCCCCATGGTGCAAAATTTGTCGGCGGATGCACCATAAAAGAAATGAGGTCTACCAGCTTTTTGCTGACAGACCTCATGGCGGAGATGGAGAGATTCGAACTCTCGCGCCGGTTTTGAGCCGACCTACCGCATTTCGAGTGCGGACCCTTCAACCGCTTGGGTACATCTCCAAATTTATGTTATATCCCTGGTCCCGACCCGCCGACCAATTCAGCCGGTGGAAATCGGGAAGAACAACAGGATAGAACAAGCAACATTATTCAATTTGAATTCGGCAGGAACCCGCATGGTTCCAAGGGTTTCAGCCGTTTGGCACTCCGCATAGAAACCGGATTTCGAATCCGGACCCTTCAACCACTTGGGTACACCTCCACAGAACACAGACCGGTCCCGGTCTGTCGCCCAGACGAAAGAAGCCGCAGGCCGACGGAGGGGCCTCTGTTTCAGATACACGCCAAACGATCCGGGCGGAAGATTCGCTTATTAAAGATACCAAAAAAGCAGAGAGAAATCAAGAGGGGAGGGGAAAGAAATAAAAATTGTTCCTTCTCAGCCTCCGTGGGATTGACACGATGTGGGAAAATAAGGTATGCTAAAACAACAGAACAAACTAGAAACGAGGGACAGGAGGGGCTGCGGATGGAGATGCAGGATATGCTGGCCGACCGGCTCAAGCAGAAGCGGGCGCTCTCTCACGCATCCCTGGAGGAATATTCGAAGGAACTGGGGATCAGCAAGAGCGCGCTGCAAAAATACGAGGCCGGGACCGGAAATCCTACCCTAGCCACGGTGCAGACCATAGCGGACCACCTTCACGAGAGCCCGGCCCAGCTGCTGGGGATGTACAGCGAAGAAGAGATGGAGGCTGCGGGCCTGATGTTCCGGACCCTGGAATGGTCCATGGGGCTTTCGGAGGGGAGCCGCAGGGAGCTGGCGGTGCTGTTCCGGGAACTGAGCCGTTTCCTGAGCGGCGAGCTGGGAGGGGCTCCCGGGCCCCCAAAAGAGCGGAAGGAAGAGCGATGACCTCTGGGTGACGCTCCCCTGCCACGGCAGGACCTGAACGGAAACCGAGAAAATTGGTGAACTGCTATCCCTCAATTTTTACCAGGTCATAGCTGGATTTACTGCCGTCACCTCGACTGGAGGAGCTGCGGCACGATACAGTAGGCAGGTCCATCATAGATGAGAGGGGGGCTGCTTCGCGGCCCCCCTTGATGATTTCAACGTCAGGCCTGGTCATACCATCAATGGAGCGATTTTGACAGTTTCAAGGAGTTTTGAATCAATGGTAAGAGTGCTTTTTGTCTGCCACGGCAGTATCCTGAAGAAAAGTCCCGAAAAAGCCTGATGTACCAATGATTATGCGGCTCGAAAAGGTGCTTACTACACCACGACTACACCATTTTTGAAAGAGCCTTGGATGACACTAAAATTTAGCAACCGTGAAACAGATGGCGTGACAATTTAAAAACCAAGCAATGCAATTAGGTTTGGTACATTTAAAAATGAAACCGGTTCCATCTTTGAGAAAACTCAGACGGAGCCGGTTTTGTATTTTTTTTGACTGTTTCCTGTAATTATGAACCCGTCAAGTTCGTACCTGACTCCTCATTCGCAATATTAGGTAAACGTGTTCTCCATTCTTTGAGCCATTTTAGAGTTTTTTCGGCTCCAGGATGGAGCTGGGCATATTTAGCAAGCAGGAACAGCTGCCACTTTGCTCGTATATAAGCGTAATGCCACTTATCGTATGCATAGTTTTTCAGTTCCGGCTCCGCTGCCCGTTCAAAGGTTCTCCAATCCACAAGTTTCCCTAATATCTGTTTTTCTACCTCACCCCCGTATAACTGCTCGGCGCTGGTCAGATACAGATCAACGGCCGTTTTCAGATTTCTTTCATATTTGGAATCAATTAAGTACTTTTGAATACCCTCCACGGCTTTTTGAAGCACAGCGTCCCGGATGGTTGAGTCTTCAATATATCGGGAAAGATCCAGTTGTAAACTGCACTGTGAGCATTGTTCATTGTCGTACAACCAAAACAACGCCGTGTTCCGTTCTTGCTCCGAACAGTGCAAAAGATCGGCTGCCAGGAGCGATAACAATTGTTGGTATAACTGCTCCCATTGCTCCCTCGCATCGGCGTCCAAGGTATGTTTCGTACGTGTAAAGAAAGTAATTTGACTTAAAAAATAGGCGGTCTGTAACGATCTTTTTTGCGGAGTTAGTTGCGCCAAAGTGTCCAAAACCTGCTTGTTGGACAGTTTTCCATCTCTGAATAGGGAAAACATCCATTGCGCACACAAGAGTTGGGTATACAATAGTTTTGACTTCGAAGCAGACAGGAAAAGCCGTTCTGACCAGGGATAAAACGACATGTGAGCCGCCAAAATATCGAACATCAGCGGTGATCTACTGTTATCCAATAGCAAAAGGAACGCCGCAGGATCCAACTTTAACATTAGGCGATAGCTTCCATGAAACCACCCGTTTTCCCGATACCAAATATGTCCTGCCTGATCGAATAGAATATCAAAACCTGCTCTGCTTACTGTTGCCCGATCATGAAGCAAGGCCCATAACGTGTATTCCGGCGCGTTGATGCCTCTTTGGTCATGCACCATACGCCGCTCTTTTTCTTCGGCAAAATCAGAAAACCACATTAGAAACTCATCTGCAGCTCCATCTATATTTTTTAAGGTTTCTGCAACATCTTCAATTGACCATCGAAACACATTCGAGCATAGCTCTCCCAAGACTCGGCAAACGCCCTCTTTATCCTGTCCCCAATGACTCCATA
>ERZ827088.4881-NODE-4881-length-10715-cov-2.384991_pt1 | contig 10715 bp, 13 predicted proteins | sample MGYA00519922_ERZ827088 | MGnify/ENA primary metagenome ERZ827088 (study PRJEB31778, sample SAMEA3449254) | human gut metagenome | biome: human gut; feature: human-associated habitat; material: faeces | place: United Kingdom | collected 2010/2012 ... | reverse complement strand
CTGCAGGTACTCCGCCCAAAAAGTCAAAATTCACAAAGCTGCCGCCCGCCTTTGCTATATTAGGCGCGCCGCACTTCGGGCAGGCGTTAAGCGCAAAATCATATTTTTCGTGGCACATTTGGCAGGTTATAAGCCCCTCGGCGTTTTCGCCTGTATTCGGCATTTCGGCAGCAGCTTGCTCTTCTTCACGCGCCTTTACCTTATCGTACTGCCTGTCTGTTCCGTGGAATTCCTCAAGCGCGCAGTGCCCTAACTGATTATAGCACTCCCTGTGGTGCGGCGCACCGCATACGGGGCAGTAAACTATGTCGTCCTCGGGAAAAAGATATGCGTGGCACCTTACGCAGCTTACACCCTCTGTATTAAGACTCATACAACAGCTCCTCTGTAATCTTCAATTTTTTCAAAAACGCTTTCAAAATACTCTTTTCCGTAATTATGAAAGGTTCCGTTTTTTATCATTTCTTTAAGCTCTTTGCCTGTTATCCACTTAGCCTCGGCAACCTCGGTTTGCTGTAGGGTGAGCTTTTCGGCGGGCGCATTGCTTTCGGTAAGCCACACATCAAGCAGCGAATTGCGGCGCTTGATTCTTGTGAGAAGCAGCATTTTATCCCTATCTGCGGCGATTCCGAGCTCCTCAAGCAGCTCGCGGCGGGCGGCTGTAAGCGAGTCTTCCCCCGCGACGGCGGCGCCGCCGGTTGCAGCCCATTCACCCGGCATCAGCTTTTTATCATCGGCACGGCGCTGAATCAAAAACAAGCCGCTTTTTGATATCACCCAAATATGCACGACAAGGTGATACTCCCCCGGAGCTAAAACGCTGCGGCCGCGAAGCGCTGTTTTGCCGGTAGGAATGCCGTTTTCATCAAATACATCCCACAGTTCAACACTCATGACGCTTTTTTACCGTTTCCCCGCTGCTTTTGTAAATACTGTCGGGCTCTATAACGCCGCGCACAGATGAGAGCGGATAAATATTTGTATTCTTCCCTACTATTGTTCCCGGGTTCAGCACCGTGCCGCAGCCCACCTCGACAAAATCGCCGAGTATCGCGCCGAATTTTTTAAGACCCGTTTCAAGCCTTTCATCGCCCTTTTTAAGCGCCACAAGGCTTTTATCGGACTTTACATTCGAGGTTATTGAACCTGCTCCCATGTGCGAGTGAAAGCCGAGAACGGAATCCCCCACATAATTATAGTGCGGAACCTGAACGGAGCCTATAAGCACGACATTTTTAAGCTCTGTTGAATTTCCCACCACGCAATCGTTACCCACAAGCGCGTTGCCCCTTATAAACGCACAGTGGCGCACCTCGGTTCTCTCGCCTATAATGCAAGGCCCCGTAATACTTGCGCTCGGCGCAATTTTTGCCGACCTTGCAATCCAAATGTTTTCGCCGCGCTCTTCATATATTTCCTTATCAAGCGCAGGACCTATCTCCTTTATATAATCGCCTATTTTTTTTAGCGCCTCAAACGGATAAGCGACGCTGCAAAGCAGCTTTTCCGCCAAAGTGCCCTCCGCGGACAAAAGCTCCTTTACGGTTATACCGGTCATTGTATCACACCTTTTCAAGTCTCTTTGAATTTATTATACACGCTAATTATATCAGCATTATGAATTTTTTTCAACATTTTCTATCTTGGGTATTGTAAAAAAATAAATTGTGTGTTAAAATACATACCATAGACCTTGTTCACTCGGGTGTGCGAACGGGCGGGTCCTGTGCGACGGGGCGCTGCGAACCATGTCAGGCGGGGAACCGAGCAGCATTAAGCGGTATTTCCCGTGCGCCGCAGTAAATCGGTTCGTTCGTACACCCGGGTGAGTAAGGCTTTTTTTGTCAATCAATTCGGAATTCGGAATGCGGAATTCGGAATTAAAAACAGTTGATATCATTTTATTAAGGAGGATGCGTATGTCTTATCAGGCGCTTTATCGGAAATACCGCCCGCAGACCTTTTCGGATGTTGTGGGGCAGGAGCATATTACCGAAACGCTTAAAAACGAGCTTTCTGCCGGTAAGGTCACGCATGCGTATCTGTTTACGGGAACGCGCGGAACGGGCAAGACGTCTACCGCCAAAATTTTGGCAAAGGCGGTCAACTGCCTGAATCCCAAAAACGGCGACCCCTGCCTTGAATGCGAGAGCTGCTTATCGGTTGCAAACGGTGAAAATACCGATATTGCGGAAATTGACGCAGCCTCCAACAACAGTGTTGACAGCATCAGGGAGTTGCGCGATCTGGTAAGCTTTGCCCCCGCCTCATCAAAATACCGTGTGTATATCATAGATGAGGTGCATATGCTCACCATAAGCGCCTTTAACGCGCTGCTTAAAACTCTTGAAGAGCCGCCCGAGCATGTTATTTTCATTCTCGCCACAACCGAGGTTCATAAGCTGCCTGCAACCATTCTTTCCCGCTGCCAGCGATTTGATTTCAGAAGAATCGACTCCGAGCGTATTTGCGAGAGAATACAGTATATAGCGGGGAAAGAGGGCCTGACCGTAACCGACGGTGCAGCCTCCTTAATAGCCGCCGCGGCAGACGGCGGTATGCGCGACGCACTTTCCATTTTGGATCTGTGCGCTTCGGGCAGTAAAAATATAGACGAAGAAACGGTGGAAAGCGTTTGCGGAATGGCGGGCGGCGATTATCTTTTGCAATTGGCTGACTGTATAAACTGCCGCGACACAGAGGGCGCGCTCCTGCTTACCGATAAGCTTTACAATACATCTGTTGATATGCAGCGACTTTTATCGGAGCTGACCTCGCATTTCCGCGATCTTATGATAATTAAAACCGTCAAGGGCGATAATAAGCCCATTGTTTGCTCCGAGGCGCGGCTTAAGGCGCTTACAGAGCAGGCAGCCGCCTTTGATATTAAGGATATTATGCACGCGCTCACTCTTTTGCAGGCGTCAGCCGCCGGAATGCAGAACGGCAACCGCCGCTGCGAAATGGAAATGGCGCTGATACGGCTTTGCACCCCTTCGCTTTCAAATGATTTATCCTCGCTCGAAAGAAGAATAAACGCACTGGAAACAGGAGCGGTGAAGGCGGAAGCCCGCCGACCGGCAGAGCAGCCAAAGCATGCCGCGGTGCCGGAGACGGACGCAGAAATCCCGCTGCCCGAGGCTCCGTCCGATGAGCCTGCCTCACCGAAATCGGATTCGGGCGATACAGAGCAGGTAGACAGCGGCACCTGGGATGAAATAAGGCGAATACTCAAAACCTCCTGCCCGCTTATAGCAGGCGTGCTCAACGAATCGAGGGCGTTCACAAGGGGTCAGTTCCTTTTAATTGACGCACCGAACGAGAACTTCCGTTCAATGGTAAATAACCCAATGTACCGCGATGCTATAAGAAAAGCTGCGCTGAAGGTACTTGGCGCGGCTTATAAATTAGGGCCTTACACCGCGCCGAAAACGCAGACGGACGAAAAAGACCCGCTCGCGGAGCTTGCAGGCAAGCTTAAAAATTTTGAAATAAATTAAGGAGATATAAAAAAATGAAAGTACGTTTACCCAATTCCGGCGGCGCCGGCAATATGAATCAGATGCTAAAGCAGGCACAAAAAATGCAGGCTGATATGGCTGAATTGCAGGCTGACCTTGAGCAGCGTGAATATACCGCAACCTCGGGCGGCGGTATGATTGAAGTAACGGTTGACGGCAAGCACCACATAAAAGCCCTTAAAATCAACCCCGACGCGGTCGATCCCGAGGATACCGAGATGCTTGAAGACCTTATCACCGTGGCGGTGAACGAGGCTGTAGCCAATGCCGAAAAGACCGCCGAGGACGAAATGGGCGCTATTACCGGCGGACTTAATATGCCGGGGCTTTTCTGATAATGGCTAAAAACAGTATTGTGCCGCTGACCGAGCTTATAGCCCAGTTTGAGCGGCTGCCGGGCATTGGCAGAAAAACAGCACAGCGCCTGGCTTACAGCATTTTAGAGCAGCCGCCAGAGCGCGCCGAAAAATTTGCCGAGGCGCTTGTTAATGCGCGGCGTAAAATACATTTCTGCAGCGTCTGCCAGGGGCTGACGGATATGGATGTTTGCGCTGTCTGCGCCGATACCGAGCGCGACCACAGCGTGATATGCGTTGTGGCAGAGCCTAAGGATGTAATGGCATTCGAGCGCACGCGGGAATATAACGGCACATATCATGTGCTGCATGGGGTGATTTCTCCGCTTGACGGCATAGGACCCGAGCAGTTGAGAATAAAGGAGCTTATGGCACGCCTTTCGGATAGCAGTGTGACCGAAATAATCATGGCTACCAACCCCACGGTCGAGGGAGAAGCGACCGCCAGCTATTTATCCCGCATGATAAAGCCGCTCGGCGTTAAGGTAACACGCCTTGCCTACGGTATACCCGTCGGCGGCGACCTTGAATATGCCGACGAATATACCCTTGCCCGCGCGCTCGAGGGAAGAAACGAAATCTGAATATAATTCGGAATGTTGAATTCGTAATTCGGAATTAAAGAAACGTTACCTACTGCAACGGGCTTTTCTTTTTATTGCCCGGCTGCAAATCAAATATAAATAATTCCGCATTACGCATTACGAATTCCGCATTAAAAAAGTGGTGGATATATGACAAAAGAGCAGATTGCCCGAATAAACGAGCTTGCAAGAAAGCAAAAGGCAGAGGGGCTGACAGAGGAAGAAAAGGCGGAGCAGCTAAAGCTTCGCGGCGAATACATAAACGCCTACAAGCAAAGCCTTATCGCCCAGCTTGAAAACACATATATATTAGAGCCGGACGGCACAAAAAGAAAGGTAAGGCGTAAGGACGATGCAGCTCCTCTTAATTGATACCGCGACCCTTGAATCAAATAATGATCTGCCGCTTGATGTTTTTGATAGGTTCGGCAAGGTTGCAAAATTCGATAATATAACCCGCGAAGAGCTGCTGACGGCGGCAGCGGATAAGGACATAATTCTCTGCAACAAAACGGTTATTGACAGGGAAATTATGAACGCCGCGCCGCGCCTTCGTTATATAGGGCTTTTTGCTACGGGCTATAATAATATTGATATTGCCGCCGCAAAGGAAAAGGGAATTACCGTTTGCAATGCGGGCAGCTACTCCACAAACGCCGTGACCCAGCAGGTTATCGGCTATATTCTTATGCACTACACCAAAATTCCGCAGTATGACGCCTTTGTAAAGCAGGGTGGGTGGAAGTGCTCGGGCGTTTTTTCTCCGCTTATTTTTTCGGGCGACGAGGTATACGGCAAGACTTTGGGAATAGTGGGCTACGGAAATATCGGCAAAGCGGTGGAAAAAGCCGCCGAAGGGCTTGGTATGAATGTTTTGGTGCACACAAGAACCGTGCGTGAAAACGGCAAAACCAAATTCGTGGGGCTTGATACGCTGCTTGAAAACAGCGATATTGTAACGCTGCACTGCCCCCTAAACCCGCAAAGTGAGAAAATGATGAACGCCGCGACTTTTGCGAAAATGCGGGACGGCGCTTTCTTTATAAACACCTCGCGCGGCGGTACGGTGGATGAAAACGCGCTTTTTGCAGCCCTTCAAAGCGGCAAGCTTTCGGGCGCGGCAATAGATGTGCTGACAAATGAGCCCATGCCGTCCGATTGCCCGCTTACAGACGCGCCGAATATAATAATCACCCCGCACACCGCATGGGCACCCCTGCCCACAAGGCGCAGGCTTTTGGATATTGTAAGCGGTAATATAACCGCATATTTAAACGGCGAACCTCAAAATAGAATAGTCTGATACAGAAATGCAGCCCGCCGAACTCAACCATAAGAAGAGCGCGGCGGTTTATCTTATAATCGCGTCGCACAGGCCGGCTGCCGTTATCGGCTGCATTTTGCTTGTGCTTTTAATTTCGGTTTTTCTGAGCGGGATTGCGCATAGCGCTCTTTTCCTGCCGATTCGGCATCAGGCCCTTCGGGGTCAAGGTCTCTTTTGTTTCGTGATTCACCGTAATTCCATATTCTCGTTTTCTTCATTCGATTTATACAAAACCATAAAATCAACAAATTCGTTAGATTTTATATTAAGCGCATCAGGTGTCAACAATGGCTTTCCGTTATGCGATATATTTTCGAAAATCACGTTTTTGATACCGTGTTCACGGTTATAACCTTCTAAATAAATAGTCGAATTGAAATCGCTCTCATCCGAAATCACGGCAATATCTTTAAAAATTACATTTTCTATATTTCCGTACATATTATCAATAGACCAAACGCCGCAAGTCAAAAACATCTTTATCAAAGCAGGCGGCTGATTTTTCGGGGTAAATACTGTTTCATCATCAGACTGAAGGACAGGCGCTAAATCATAATGTGAAAATTCGATTCGCAAATCTTCAAACAAGATATTGTGAATATGCGCTCTGTCAGCATTGCCGACATCAATTGCTGCCGCAGTATTATGTATTAAGTCGCAATTCCGAAAAACAATATTGCGGATTTCAGGAGCAACCGTGTCAACACCGATATCTAACGTGTGCCCCCAATCGTTCCACAAAACACATTCTTCTATGTGGATATCCGAAGAATTTACGGTATCCCATCCCACTTGACCCTTCACACAAATGGTGTCATCAAAAGTGCGTAGAAAACTATTTCGTACAGAACAATTCTGACAATTATAAAAATCAATTCCGTCACTGTTGTAACGCCACATTCCGATCAGTTTGACATTTTTATAATGTATGTTTCTGCATTCGGCCTGGGTTACGGAAAGTCCCGCACAGTTACGAATTATAATGCCGGTTACTTCTATATTTTCTGATGCATATAAACTAATGCCTGTTTTTACCGGATGCATCGTTTCCAGAAGCTTATCAAACTGCACGTCATCATGATAAATATATGTGCCGCTCCCTTTTTGGTAATTAGAAATATTTGTAAAGCAATTAAAATTTTCATTGCAGATGTTTTTCTTCTTCTTCTTCTTCTTCTGCTTTTCCCAACTTGCTTCGGGAACACGAGAATAATCATATCCCAAAAGAAAATCATCGGTTTTTCTTTCGTAAAAACTGCCGTCGAGTACACCTTCACCCAAAATCTTTATGTTTTTTACATTAACCCCGAGAATGGAACCGTAAACAACGGCGTTACGATGTATATATACAGTCGTTCCGCTTTTTACTCTCAACTCACCCACATTGTGAACGCCGGACCCAAAATAATAAACCGAATCGTCATTTTCGGAAACATCAAAATGGTGTATGGAATCAATAAATAAGTGCAAAACATTGTGCGGGCCGTCAAATTCAACGGTATAATAACCGGTTTTGGGAAGAGTAAAATGAACACTTCCCTCTTTGATCTGTGGAAAGATTCCTGCCGAAATCGGTCGTATTACTACGCTTTTGAATTTAACGGCAGGCGTTATGGTAAATTCAAGGCTTTGTTCGTCTGTAAAAAGCGGAAGATAGGCCGTAATTTCCGTTTGTTCAAGCGGCCTTTGGCTTCCCGACCAAGGGCGATTAAACGGCATTGCCGAAACACGCGTTTTTACTGCATTGGCTTTTTCCCGTTTACCATTATCTCATAATGATCGCACTTTTCACTTACAATGGGATGCTCTATAAATGTAATCATTGTAAAAATTTTCCTCATTTAGAGCCTTTGTAGATTATGGCCTCTCATATTCGGACTATTTTACACTTTAAGTGAACTATTGTCAAGTTGAAATTGCCGATTGGTCGGTGTCAAGTTTTTGTAGGGCTTTTCAAAAAAGATTTCCGCTGTTTTAAACAGTAAATTTTCATATTTTTTGAGTGCCGGTAATTTTGCCGTTAATGCCGAGACGCCCGATAGAATCAGGGCTTGGGAGTCCGGCACTGCCCCTCTGCGCCTTGCTTCGTGCGCGAACTTCGGCATGGATGCATACCAAAAAAGCGGACAGCGAAACAAAGAATTACAAAAGCGTAACGCACAGCTTGAGGAGGAAAATCTCATATTAAAAAAGTAATTGCAATATTCACTCCACACTCAGACAACGATTGATTGCGGTAAAAGCTCTTTCAAATCAACATTCAATCACCACTCTTTGCAGAGTTCTCCGCGTAAACAGAAGCACATATTACAAATGGCTGCACCGTTCTCCGTCCGTAAGAGAGCTTGAAAACAGATCTGTTCGCGCTGCCGTTCTTGAGCTCTGTGCCAAAACCGACAAGCGTTTGGGAACCCGTAAAATCAAAGATTTTCTTAACCGTGATTATTGCATTACCGTAGAGCTTGCTTTCGTTAAAAGGTGTATGAAACCATTTGCAAATAGAGGCTTTTGCAAAAAGAAACCGGACACCGACTTCGATACTCATCGTATCAAAATTGGTGTCCGGTTATGGAGCGGATAATGGGAGTCGAACCCACCTGTTCAGCTTGGGAAGCTGACATTCTACCGATGAACTATATCCGCGTATTTTGTTTACTGATGTACTCTACCAAAATATGCCTGAAAAGTCAAGCGACAAAAAAGGATTCATAGCTTGTGACTCGTCCGAATACGCTTTGGCAGGAGTGTGATTTGGAATGAAACGTGCAAAACGCGCAACCATCTATGTGGCAGCGGGACTGTTTGTTGCGGCGGCCGCCGCGAAGCTTCTCTTCCCTGCCCGCACATCCGAAACGATCCGTACGGTCGAAGAATCTTTCCACAGAGCAGACTATAGGACGGAGGAAACCGTCGCAGGTGTGACGGAAGCGGCGGACGATGCTGCGATGCCGGTCACGGTCACGATCAACGCCGCGGAGTTTCTCGGACTTACGGAACCAGCCGGCACGGAAGAGCTGTCCCCCGCCGTTGAAGAGGCGATGGCGGCGTTTATGGAAGAGCAGCAGCCGTTCGTCGATCTCGGCGTTCCGGCCAATGTCTCCTATGACGCGCCCATGCCGAAGTTCTCCTTCGTTCAGCCGCTTTCCGCCAGAGTATCCTCCGATTTCGGCTACCGGCTGCACCCGATCGACAACGAGACAAAGTTCCACTACGGCATGGATTTCGCAGCAAACTCCGGCGACGATATCGTCTGCTTTGCGTCCGGAACGGTGACGGAAGTCGGCGAGAACGGCACGAGCGGAAAGTTTCTCCGCGTAGAGCACGAGGACGGCTACGCGACGATGTACGCCCATTGCGGCCAGATCTATGTTGAAGAGGGGCAGAAGGTCAATGCCGGGGAAAAGATCGCGCTTGTCGGCGCGACAGGCAAGGTCACCGGTCCGAATCTCCATTTTGAACTTACGCACGACGGCGTTTATCTGAATCCGGCGTTCTACATGGCGGCGATTTGAGCCGCTGCCGGGTAGAGATCACCGCCGGAGCTGCCGTTGTCTTCCCCCTGCTCTTTTATCTGGACGATTCCGGCATTTTCTCCGCGGTTCTGCCCGCTGTGTTCTTTCATGAGATCGGCCATTGTATTTCCGCATGGATGTACGGTGGCCGGATCCTTTCTCTCCGCATGAGTCTGAGCGGGCTGTGCCTCGATATGACACCGTTTTCGTCGCCGCTTCCGGAGGCAGTGTGCGCGGCGGCAGGGCCGGTGTGCGGTTTGCTGTGGGCGGCGCTTTGCTCACGCTTTCCCGGCGAGTGGTGGGAGCTGTGCCGGGACATATCGCTGTATTTTTCGGTATGCAATCTGCTTCCGGCGCAGCCGCTCGACGGCGGACGGATCCTCTATGCACTCTGCGGCGACTGCAAGGCCGTTCGGATCGTTTCGGCGTGTACCGGGGCAATATGTCTTGCTGCGGCAATGCTCACGCGCCGCTGGGGTCTTGCACTTCCGGCGGCATGCATTCTTGCCGCACAGCTCAGAGCATAACGGCGCGCAGATTTTCCATTGCCCGGCGTTCGAGGCGCGATACCTGTACCTGTGATACGGAGAGGATCCGCGCGCAGTCGCTTTGCGTCAGGCCGTGGAAAAACCGGAGATTGATCACCTGCTGCTCCTTTTCCGGCAGACGCTCGATCGCCGTACGGAGCGCGACGCTCTCCAGTACGCGATCCTCCTGCCCATAGTCACCGAGCACGTGCTCAAGCGTGAAGCCTTCGTCTCCGCTCTCGCGCTGCAGACTTTCCGCCGGAGCGGCCGCGGTCTCCGCCTCGGCGATCTCTTCCACGCTCACGCCGCATTCCGCGGCGATCTCGGAAAGCGCCGGCTCCCTGCCGAGCGTCTGCTCCAGACGGCGCCGTGCCGCATGGATCTGCTGCGCGCGCTCTTTGAGCCCGCGGCTGACCTTTACCGCGCCGTCGTCGCGCAGAAAGCGACGGATCTCCCCGGCGATCTTCGGCACGGCATAGGTAGAAAACTGCGTGCCGAACCGCTCGTCAAAGCCCTCAATGGCCTTGAGAAAACCGAGACAGCCAAGCTGATAGAGATCGTCCGCATCGACCCCGCGTCCAAAATACCGGCGGGCGACGCTCCAGATGAGGCCGGTATTTTCCTCGATCATCTGCTGCACGGCATCCCGGTCGCCGGAGTGCGCGCGGGAGAGAAGCTGCGCGCGGCTTTCCATCAGCGGTCGCGCACGCGGCGCGGGAGCGTGCGGAGCATGATGACGCTTGTCCCCTCGCCCGGCGTGGAGCGGACGGTGAGCTTATCCATAAAGCTCTCCATGATCGTAAAGCCCATACCGCTGCGTTCCTCGCCGCCGGTCGTATACAACGGCTTTCTCGCCTTGCCGATATCTTCGATGCCGCGGCCCCAGTCGCG
>ERZ827088.4874-NODE-4874-length-10730-cov-4.372084_pt1 | contig 10730 bp, 10 predicted proteins | sample MGYA00519922_ERZ827088 | MGnify/ENA primary metagenome ERZ827088 (study PRJEB31778, sample SAMEA3449254) | human gut metagenome | biome: human gut; feature: human-associated habitat; material: faeces | place: United Kingdom | collected 2010/2012 ... | reverse complement strand
CTTCTGCGACTCTCCAACTGACAGTAAGTTTACTCTATCCTTTTTATATAATTTAATTGTATAATTATGCCACTTCTAGTACAATCAAAGGGGTAAAGATATGCAAAAGTTTAAGTATGTTAAGTATGCTTTTTTTATTAAATGCCTGCGGATTTGTGGAGAAAAATGAGGCACAGACTACCCAGAGTAATGAAGCAACTATTCAAGAAAGTGTTCAACAAAAACAGCAAGAAGTAATAGCATCGGAAACCGCAGAAAATATAACAGAAAATAAAGAAATTGTAGTTCAGGGAGTGCCTTTAGACAGAACATCGGAGAGCACTGTCTATAGCGATGTCACTCGTTTGTTAAAGGAAAGATATGATTTGTTGAATGAATTATCATGTGAGTGGGTTTCCACAGTAGACAGCAAGAATACCATTTCTGTGAATTTGCTGGGCGGTAATGAAACGGTAATGGATCGTGTGAAAGTAGCGGATTCCTGGGAGTATTACGAAGAAAAAGCCAGAATGATATATGATGATGCTTACATATAGGAAGTGTTTACACCTTATTATGTAGGTAACATCTATATGGAAGAGGATGGAAAGCTTTATCGAACTGAAGCGGATGGATTCGTCTGGGGTATCGACGAGACTTCGGTTAAAATATGGAAACAGCAGGGCGGCAACCGCTATGTAGTGAGTGGAAAAGGACAGAACGAGATGACCTCTGATGTGATATTTATCGTAAGGAAAGCAGAAAACAAAGATAACAAATATGAAATAATAGACGAAATAAAACTGTATCAAGAGTGGTAATTCACAGTATAGTGTTTAACGTCTGTTATAACGGAGGATGGATGAAAAGACTTATTATTATGATATTGTTGAGGAAAGCGGTATCGGCAAGTTTATTCTGAAAAAGACTGTACTGGCGTAACCGGATTTGGCAGGCAAGGAAAAATGTAATGAAGTGGGGGATAGATAATGATTGAGAAGGTTTTAGAGGCCTATGAAGCAAGAATTGTTGGGAGAAAGACATTTGCGCAGAAACTGTCAAAAATGGATAAGATAACTAAGGCAGTATTTTGGGGAGTTATTATTAGCGCGATAGTGCTCTTTATTTGTGGATTTATTATTCCTAAACCAGCTCTGCTTGTTGTAATGAGTGTATATGGAGCAGTTGTATATATAGTGACTTTAGTATTGGAGAGAATACACCGTAAAAAATGGGAATCTAACCTTAAGGAATATAATATTGAGTTAAATTTATTGGCTGAATTATTAAAAGAAAAAGATTTCGATTTATATGGGAAAAATAAAATTAAGCAATTGATTTATAAATACTATCAAGATATAGAAAAACAGGAAACGAGAAATAAAAATAAGAGTAGTGATATAAAAACATTCATTTGCACTTATATCATACCTGTGATAGCTTTTTTTGCAGGGAGAATTAATATAACAGAATCGTCTGCTGCAGAGTGGCTTGCCATTGGCATTACGATTATTATTGTGGTAGTTAGTGGAAAATATATAGGTTCTTCAATCATAGAACTGATGGAAATGATTAGTTGGAATCAGTTGGAGAAAGAAAAGCATTTCGTTTTAATACTACAAGATTTGCTAGATCGTGATTTCGTGATAGAGCAGGATGATTTAATATTATAAAAATCTTAAATAAATCTGATCTTTGCGGGTGGTATAGTTTTCGGCATTTGATTGGAAACTTTTAGATGGTACTCTTTTTCACTCTTTGGTCAATTTTTCAAAAATTCATTTCCAGATTTTTTCTAAAAACCTTTTTTCTAAAACCTTTTTCTAACTTTTTCTAAAAAATCAACTAATCAACTAAAATCAACTAACCGTTGAATGAATTTTAAAAATCTGATTTGGGTATAGAAACCATAAGTTAGTCATGCAATGGTATACTGAATAGGTATCCTCCTGCAGAAGGAGGTCCTATGCCGAAAGAAGAAAGGAAAAAGGGGACACATTTAACTTGGGATGACAGGCATGAAATTCAGAAGGGATTGAAAGAACATCGTACCTTTAAAGAGATTGCATACATTATAGGCTGTTCACCTGATACGGTTTCCAAGGAAATACGCAGGCATCGTTATCATAAGTTGCGAAGCAGGGATGGCATACTTCATGCAAGTCCCAACCGGTGTAAATACCGAAATAGCTGCAGGCGTTGGGATGTGTGTAAAAAGAAGAAGGGACATAAGTGCAGAATTCCATGCCGGGAGTGTATCAGCTGTAATAAGCTGTGTCCTGACTTTGTGGATGCACCATGCCCAATAGAACACAAGGCGCCTTATGTGTGCAATAACTGCCCCAAGTCCATCAGCTGTCTGTTTGATAAGTACCTGTATAACGCTGATTATGCCCATAAGGAGTACTGTGAAACGCTTAGGAAATCCAGACAGGGAATAGACATGACCAGAGATGAACTGGCAGCATTGGACAGCCTTGTGAGCCCGCTGATCAGGAAAGGACAGCCCCTGGCACATATCCTGGCGCATCATGCAGAAGAGATTCCCTGTGGGGAACGAACGCTTTATAAGTATATCAGTGCCGGCTATCTGACCGCAAGAAATCTGGATATGCGGAGAACGGTAAGATATCGAAAAAGAGTGAGAAGCGTTCCAACTCCAAAAATCAGCTATCGTAAAAAAGAAGGACATCATTATTCAGACTATCTTGACTTTATTGCGAAAAACGAAGGCATACGAGTGGTACAGATGGACACAGTGGAAGGAAATAAAGGCGGGAAATTACTTCATACGCTGTTATGGCCGGAAAACAATCTGATGCTGGCATTTCTGATTGAAACCAAAGAAATGAAGAATACCGTAGCTACTTTTGACTGGTTGGAAGAGACGTTGGGAAGTGAAATGTTTCGGGAACTGTTTCCTGTAATACTGACAGATAATGGATGTGAGTTTGCAGATCCGGAGTTGTTTGAAAAAGGACATGACGGAAAGAAGCGTACCAGAGTGTTTTATTGTGAATCGAGACATTCCGAGCAAAAGGGAGAGCTGGAAAAGAATCATGAGTACATAAGATATGTACTGCCAAAGGGAAGTTCGTTTGATGGATTGAACCAGGAGCAGGTGTTACGTATGGTAAATCACATCAATAATACAACAAGGCCTAAACTTCATGGTTCGACACCCATGAAGAAGGCCCTGAAGTCATTTGACAAAAATGCAATGGAAAAGCTTGGACTGGAGATCATCCCACCCGATGAAATCTGTCTGAAGCCTGAACTATTGAAATAAATAAAACAGGCAGGAGGATACAGAAAAGAATAAACAGTTGATGGCAACCAGAAGTTACTCGTGCAAAAGACTTTTGGAGGCTTCCTTTAGTGTACCCTAAAATCCATTCATTTTTAATTATTATAGGTCAGAAAGGGATGAAAAACAACCTGAAAATGGCGAGAAACAGGGCAAAGCAGAAGTTAGTCGTGCAATTCTTTTTCTGAAGCATGGCAGTAGAAGTTACTAATGCAATCAACTAACTTAATTTTTTTTCTAAAAATTTGTAAGATATACTTTGAAATTACCATGAACTATATAGAGGGGAAAAGATTACAGAATTAAATAATCTAATCCCTTTGTAGGTGTGGCAAATAATTTTATAATGAAAAGGAGAAGAGTGAGTGAACAAAAGAAATAAGATTAGTGGCAAAGTAGTTGCCTTTTTGTTGGCAGTTGCATTTTTGTTGAATGTTCCAGCGCAAAGTGTGTGTGCAGAAGAGAATTTTGGTAATCAGACAATAATTGGAACAGCAGAATGTAATAATACCATAAATTATAGTTATAGTGTTAGACCATTGACAACACTGGTTGATTGTGAGATTATAATGGCTTTTTCCGCTACAGAGGGATTGGTAATGTCTTTTACAACTTCCTGTATGAATGTTGCATCAGTTATAGGTGTAAAAGATATTAAGGTACAGCAAAAAATGTGGTATGGCTGGAAAACTGTATTTACATCGGAAGGAGCAGAAGATTACAATCATGCAATCTTTGGAGCAGATTTAGTTTACCCTGATGCAATCAAGGACAAGACATATCGAGTTATTTGTACTCATTATGCAGATTATAACGGTTACGAAGAAGTCGTGAACGACACCGGTGCTTTCCAATTTACATATTAATTAACTATTAACCAACGAAACTTTTAATTTGCTACACTTGATAAAACTGAATAACGTCATATCGGCAGCGTAAATAGCGACTGCCCAAGCAACACCATGGGGGTGGGAGTAGAGACAGGTATTCAAAAGTATGCTAGACCTGCATAAGGGTAAAACGAAGGGAAAATAAAATAAACTGCGATTGTCATAGTGGGTGGGACAAAAATCTTCACGTGAAAGTATAAAGGGGGAAATCTTTCAGGAAAAAGATAGAACTGAACGCCTTACGGCGAAAGGACATGTATGTCAGGGTTGACAAAAGCAGGAAAAGAAAGAGAGATTATTATACGAATGAGAAGGATACAATGGGGTAATCCGATGATAAAGTCTGCAGGCTACGATGCGCAGCAACAAATGCTGGAGATCGAGTTCGCAAGTGACGGTCAGATATGGCAATTTGAAAATGTGCCGGAAGATATCTGGTACCGATTTCGGAGTTATCTCCGCCCGGAGTTCTTTTTCCATAATTTTATTATGGGTTGTTATCCGGAGAGACAAATGCAGGAGAATGCGTAGAAAATCGCAGCATACGAAGGGAATACAAAAAAGGGGAACAATATAATGTCAGAAAGCCGCAGAGGATAGGGGAATCCGCTGCGGCTTTTAAAGTTTTGCATAAATCTCTTTCCCAAAAAAGTGGAATATGCTATACTGTTACAGAAGTCTTGTCTGACGTCAGGGAGGGCTTCAGAATTAGGAAGAGAGACATTAAAGTATTCATGGCAAGAGAACAACTTCAACAGACATCACCGGAGGACCGGCGGCGAAGAGTGCAGCGTTTGAAGAAGACGATCGTGGGTATAGTGGCAGCAGGACTGGTAATCCCGCTTATGTGCTGCGTGTATCTGATCTGCAGGCTGCATACGATCAACGGGATTCTGGACGATCTGAATCGGAGACTGGATGAACTGGAAGCCGGGAATCAGAGATTGCAGACCGAACTGCAGCTTTTGCAGGAGGAAGCACAGACGACCGGGCAGACTTCACAGATACCGCAGGAGGAATCTGTACAGGGAAGCGCGGATCCGGTGACGGATGCTCATTCCGGGCAGGAACAGATCCACAAGGTATATCTGACTTTTGACGATGGCCCCAGCATTTATACGAATGATATCCTGGATATTTTAGACAGGTATCAGGTAAAGGCTACCTTTTTCGTAGTGGGCAGGGAAGGAACGGATGCGGAAGAAGCACTGCAGCGGATCGTGGAAGACGGGCATACGTTAGGAATGCATTCCTACAGTCATAAATATAAAGAACTGTACGAATCCATGGATAGCTTCACGCGGGATTTTGAGCAGATCAGGGATTATGTCTATCAGGCGACCGGTGTGGAGAGCGGTTATTATCGTTTCCCGGGAGGAAGCTCCAATACGGTCAGTGAGATCGATATGCATGAATTCATTGATTATCTGGAGAGCCAGGGAGTGGAGTATTACGACTGGAATGTGTCTTCCGGAGACGGAGGCAGCATGAAACTCACCACGGATACGCTGTTAGAGAACTGCACGAAGGATATTGACACGAGAGATACGTCAATCATACTTCTGCATGATTCCGCAGAAAAACCAACGACAGTGGAGGCACTGCCGGAGATTATAGAGAATATTCTGGCGAGACCGGATACGGTGATCCTGCCGATCACGGAGAATACCAAGCCGGTGCATCACCAGTAAACATAAAAACATTCACAAATAAAAAACAAATTTAAAGAAATAAACGGAGGTACATCATCATGGGATTTTTCTCAGATTTGAAAGAAGATCTGTCTCAGGCGGTCAATGAACTGATGCCGGAGGAGAATCTGGATCAGGCAGCTGCCGAAGAACTCAAGGAACAGCCGGTGGAAAATACGCAGGAACCGCTGCGGGAAGAGATTCCTGAAGCGCAGACCGCAGAGGATGCGAAGGATAACGTGGCATTCGAAGAGATGCTGAAGAACCTGGATTCTATTGAGATTCCGCAGGAACAGAAAACAGAAGAACAGCCGGCAGAGAAAGTAGCAGAAGAGATGCCGCAGGCAGAAGAGACTGGGGAAAAAGTCGCACCGGAACTGGATTTAGACAGTGTACTTCAGAACGATATGACAGTAGAAAAGGTTCTGGAGCAGGAAAATACAGAGAAGAACAAAGGAGCAGAGAAGAGAATGGATGTAAAAGTTGCATCAGATGAAACCGCAGTTATTACTGCCGGAATGGTGATCACCGGTGATGTAAGTTCCGAAGGATCTATGGATCTGGTAGGTACGATTAATGGAAATATTGATATTTTGGGCAAACTGAATATTACCGGATATATCAATGGTAATTCCAAGGCAGCTGAGATTTTTGCAGAAGGTGCGAAGATCAACGGCGAGATCTTGAGCGAGGGCTCTGTGAAGATCGGAGCGAGCACGGTTGTCATTGGCAACATTTCCGCTACCAGCGCAGCTATCGCAGGTGCAGTAAAGGGTGATATTGATGTGAAGGGCCCTGTAATCCTGGATTCTTCTGCTATCGTGATGGGCAATATTAAGTCCAAGTCCGTACAGATCAACAACGGTGCGGTGATCGAAGGTATGTGCTCACAGTGCTATGCGGAAGTCAGCCCGACTTCTTTCTTCGACGATTATAAGCCTGAGAAAAAGAAAACAAAATAAGGAGCATACGATCATGAAGAGAATATTACTGAAACTCAGTGGTGAAGCACTGGCAGGAGAGAAAAAGACCGGATTCGACGAGGAGACCGTCAGAAAGGTGGCACTGCAGGTAAAGGAACTGGTAGATGACGGCATCCAGGTCGGTATTGTCATCGGCGGCGGTAATTTCTGGAGAGGACGTTCCAGTGAGAATATCGACCGCACAAAGGCTGACCAGATCGGTATGTTGGCCACGGTCATGAACTGTATTTATGTCTCGGAGATTTTCCGCTCGGTAGGCATGATGACCAATATCCTGACTCCGTTCGAGTGCGGCTCCTTTACCAAGCTGTTCTCTAAGGACAGAGCCAACAAATATTTTGCAAAGGGCATGGTAGTGTTCTTCGCAGGTGGTACGGGACATCCCTATTTTTCCACCGATACCGGAGTTGTCCTGCGTGCCATTGAGGTAGAGGCAGATGTAATTCTGCTGGCAAAGGCAATCGACGGTGTATATAATGCAGATCCCGCCAAGGATCCTACGGCGAAAAAATACGATGAAGTATCCATTGATGAAGTCATTGCGAAGAACCTTCAGGTAGTGGATATGACCGCATCCATTCTGGCCAGAGATAACAAGATGCCCATGTGGGTATTCGGCCTGAATGAGGAAAACAGCATTGTGAATACCCTGAAGGGTAAGTTCAACGGAACGAAAGTAACTGTATAAAATCAAAATAATAGAAAGGCGCAGAGCGCAGAAGAGAGGAAATTATGGACGCAAGAGTACAGGTATATAGTGATAAAATGCAGAAGGCATTTGAATTTTTAGAGGCAGATTTCGCTGCCATTCGTGCGGGACGTGCGAACCCTCATGTACTGGATAAGCTGAGAGTAGACTACTACGGAACTCCTACCCCTATTCAGCAGGTAGGTAACGTAACTGTTCCCGAGGCACGTATCATCCAGATCGCTCCCTGGGAGAAGTCTCTGATCAAGGAGATCGAAAAAGCGATCATGACCTCCGATATCGGTATCAATCCTTCCAATGATGGTAGCGTGATCCGTCTCGTATTCCCGGAGCTTACCGAGGAGCGCAGAAAAGACTTGGTCAAGGAAGTAAAGAAGAAGGGGGAAGAAGGCAAAGTAGCCATCCGTAACATCAGAAGAGACGGTAACGATGCTTTCAAGAAGCTGGCAAAGACAGAAGTGTCTGAGGACGAGATCAAAGGTCTGGAGGAGGAACTTCAGAAGCTTACCGACAAATATGTAAAAGATATTGATGCCCTGATCGACAGCAAGTCCAAGGAAATCATGACAGTTTAAGGATTTAAGAAGGTTTGAAATTATGGAAGAAAATTTGAAAATTCCGAACCATGTAGCGATTATTCTGGACGGTAACGGCCGTTGGGCCAAGGCAAAAGGAATGCCCCGCAACTACGGTCATGTGCAGGGGGCCAAAACGGTAGAAGTGATCTGCGAGGAGGCGTACCGTATGGGGATTCAGTATCTCACGGTATATGCTTTTTCCACAGAGAATTGGAACCGGCCGCAGGACGAAGTGGATGCGCTGATGAAATTGTTGCGCAATTATATGAAAACCTGTCTGAAGACTGCCGAAAAAAATCGTATGTGCGTCAGAGTTCTGGGAGATAAGACCAGACTGGATCAGGACATTCAGAACCGCATCGCGGAATTGGAAGAAGCTACGAAGAACAATGACGGTCTGCATTTCCAGATTGCCATCAACTACGGTGGCAGGGATGAGATCATCCGTGCGGTGAAAAAACTGTCCGCAAAGGTACAAAGCGGGGAAGTATCACCGGAAACCATCACAGCGGATATGCTGGAAGATTATCTGGATACCGCTGGGATACCGGATCCGGATCTGTTGATCCGTACCTGCAATGAGCAGAGAATCTCTAATTTCCTGCTGTGGCAGCTGGCTTATACGGAATTTTACTTTACTCCGGTTCCCTGGCCGGATTTTACAAAAGAAGAATTGATGAAGGCTGTGGAAGCATATAATCATAGAGACAGAAGATATGGCGGCCTGAAGGAGGAATAGCTTATGTTTTGGACCCGTTTGCTCAGTGGCATTGTATTGCTTGTCATTGCACTGGCTACGTTCAGCTTCGGCAATATATTTTTAGCAGTGCCGCTGTGGCTTATTTCTCTGATTGCATACAGAGAGCTTACCAAGGCATTAAGATGTGCAACGGATGAGAAAAAATTTAATGCACTGGAGTGGATCGGCTTTGTGGGCGTGACGGCATATTACGCAACACTGTTTTTTACCAGGGATCATACATTACTGCTCATGTGTATCGTGGGCCTGTTCATGGCGGAAATGTTCTGTTATGTGGCATTGTTTCCGAAATACGAGGCAAGTCAGGTCATGGCAGCCGTATTTTCCTTCCTGTATGCACCGGTGCTGTTGTCCTTTGTCTATCTCACCCGCGAGTGTGAGACCGGAATCTATCTGGTATGGCTGATCCTGATCAGTTCCTGGGGATGCGATACTTGTGCCTATGTCGTCGGAAAGCTGATCGGGAAGAAGCATATTTTCCCGGAATTAAGTCCTCATAAGTCCCTGGAAGGCTGTATCGGCGGTGTCGTCGGGGCAGCACTGATCGGTGGACTGTATGCACATTTTTTTGTGGAGACGGCATTCCCGGACCGGACAATTACATGGATCATTGCCTTTATCTGCGCCGCAGGTGCAGTGATGAGCATGGTGGGAGATCTGGCGGCCTCTGCCATCAAGAGGAACCATAATATTAAAGATTATGGGAAACTGATTCCCGGACATGGTGGGATTATGGATCGTTTTGACAGTATGACGGTGACAGCACCGATGACCTATTTCCTTACCATTTTGCTGATGGGACTCAGATAGAGGAGTGAAAATACATGAAAAAGATAGCAATTCTGGGGTCTACCGGTTCGATCGGAACCCAGACTCTGGAAGTCGTGAGGAATAATCCGGAGCTGCAGGTGGTAGCACTGGCAGCAGGAAAAAGTGTAGAACAGATGGAGCAGCAGATCCGAGAATTCCATCCGTTGATCGCAGGTATGTGGAGCGAGGAGGCGGCAGCAGATCTGCGCAGCCGTGTTGCGGATCTTCCTGTGAAGGTCGTGACCGGAATGGACGGACTGCTGGAGATCGCAGTGATGCCCGAAGCACAGGTATTAGTGACGGCGATTGTGGGCATGATTGGTATCAGACCTACGATCGCGGCCATTGAGGCAGGAAAGGATATTGCTCTTGCAAATAAAGAGACTCTGGTGACTGCCGGACACATCATTATGCCGTTGGCGGCGAAGATGGGTGTGAAGATCCTGCCGGTGGACAGTGAACACAGCGCCATTTATCAGTGTCTCGGAAGCCGTGCGCCTGCAAATGTGGAGCGTCTGATCCTTACTGCGAGCGGCGGTCCGTTCCGCAAGGCGTCGCCGGAGGAGATGAAGAACGCGACATGGGAACGCGCCCTGGCGCATCCGACGTGGTCGATGGGGCAGAAAGTCACAATTGACTCCGCGACCCTGATGAACAAGGCGCTGGAAATGGTTGAGGCTTCTTTTCTGTTTGACTGTCCGGAGCATCGGATTGACGTGGTGATTCATCCGCAGTCGATTGTCCATTCCATGGTTGAGTTCACGGACGGCGTGATTATGGCGCAGATGAGCGTGCCGGACATGCGTTTCCCGATCCAGTATGCGTTTACCTGTCCGGAGCGCTGCCCCGGAGGACTGGAGAAACTGAACCTGTCGAAAGTCGGCACGCTGGAGTTCGAGGCGCCGGATACGGAACGTTTTCCGTCTTTGGGCTTTGCGCGCGAGGCGTTGAGGGCGGGAGGAACGATGCCTTGCGTCATGAATGCGGCGAATGAGGTTGCTTTCGAGCGGTTCAGGAAAGGCG
>ERZ827088.4864-NODE-4864-length-10747-cov-5.190329_pt1 | contig 10747 bp, 8 predicted proteins | sample MGYA00519922_ERZ827088 | MGnify/ENA primary metagenome ERZ827088 (study PRJEB31778, sample SAMEA3449254) | human gut metagenome | biome: human gut; feature: human-associated habitat; material: faeces | place: United Kingdom | collected 2010/2012 ... | reverse complement strand
CTGCGCTTCTGCCTTGCGGATCTTGTCCTCCTCGGCGTAGATCGAAACGTTTGCCTTTGCCACAGCGGCAAGGATCTTTGCCTTCTGGGTCGCTGTCTGTGCAGCGTCGACCGCAAACTTCTTGACGCTTTCAAAATTCTCAGTCAGATTCATAAAAAGAACTCCCTTCTAAGTTGTAACTGTTTCTTATTGTGCATTATAGCACACTTCCTCCGCTTTTGTGGAACCTTTGCACATTTTTTTCAAAAAGTTCACATTTCGTCCGGATTTTCCGCCGGCGCTTCCTGCGTCCGCGCCGCGCGGTTGACGAACAGGTCCTCCCGCCGCGGCTTCTTTTTCAGAAGCACCCATGCGATGATGCCGGCTGCGGCAAGGAACGACACTGCTGCCACCAGCTGGCTGACACGGATGCCGGTCGAGAACAGATACAGGCTGTCGGTGCGAAGTCCTTCAATCCACGCTCTTCCCAGACCGTACCACGCGACGTAGAGCAGAAACACCTCGCCGTCGAACTTCCGTTTCTTGCAGTAGAAATGCAGCCCGATAAAGCCGACCAGGTTCCAGACCGACTCATACAGAAACGTCGGATGGTAATACGTCACCTTGCCCGCCGCGTCGACGAGTCCCATCTTGAAAAACGAGTCTGTCACGCTGCCGTGCGCCTCGCGGTTCATGAAGTTGCCCCAGCGGCCGATGGCCTGGCCGATGAGCAGGCCCATGACCACCAGGTCCATCATGGCCCCCAGCTTGATATGGCGGCTGCGGCAGAGGATGACGGCCACGATCACCACAGCGATGACGCCGCCGTAGATGGCCAGGCCGCCGTCCCAGATGGCGATGGCCTTGGACCAGCTGAAGTGGCCCTCATGGTCCTTGAACTCGCTGAGATAGAACAGAACATAGTATAGCCGGGCCCCCACGATGGCCGAGGGGATGCCCCACAGCAGCCCGTCGATGAGGTCATCCTCCCGGATGCCGTATTTGGTGCGCTGGCGCATGCACCACCACAGGGCCACCAGCATACCCAGGGCGATGAGGATGCCATACCAATAGATGCCGTTGCCGATGTCGATGGCCTTGGAGCTGATGGTGATGGCCCAGTCGCCAAAAAGCCCCGGGAAGCGGATGGGGCTGTCGGTCATGATCTTCATAATGTCACTCCTTGCTCAGAAAACTTCCTCTATTATACCGCAGAGCGGGGCCGTTGAAAAGCCCTATTTTTCGGAGGAAGGGGAGCAATCAGGCGGTCCGGTATTTCCGCCGAAGCCACCGGGCCAGCAGGAAGCCGCCTGCCGTCAGGGCGGCGCAGAGCAGGAAGTCCGGGATCTGGGACAGGATCAGCGCCTGTCTGTACCGGGAGGAGAGATCGGTGAAGATCGGACTTGTGCTGAGCCCCTCCAGCCACTGGGGATCGACGGATCCGAAGTCCGCGATGCCGCCCAGCCGGAAGCCCGCAGCCAGAGTGGCGGCGATCCGGACCAGGCCCAGGATCCCTATCAGCGACATCAGGTATCCGGAGACGAAGCCGTATGTACGCCAGAAGCGGGCAAAACCGCTTTTCCTCGGCCCGGCGGAGGTGGGAGCAGGGTCCGTCTGTTCATCGTCCAGCAGATAGTCCACCGTGACGCCCAGCAGACGGCCGATGGCCAGGAGCTTGTTGGTGTCGGGCAGGGACTCGCCAGTTTCCCTTAGTTAAAGATATGACCCCTCATTATCAGTCTACTTTTCCAATAAATCGGTAGTATATCTCTATTTCCTGTATTCTTTCGTTATCCTCATTCGTTGTTGCTTCGTGAATAAGGATTTTTTCTATCATTGCATTTAACAACGGTGCTGTCAGTTCCTTTGGTACGGAATACTCCTTGATTAACTCAATCCACTTTTCAGCACCTATCATATCCTGTTCCATTTTACTTAATTCTTCTCTTAGGTTGGTTATCTGCTGTTCCAGTTCTATCTGTTCTTTTTGATATTTCCCCGACAGCATGATGAAGTTTCGTTCCGTTATCTTCTCACAGGCTCTATCTTCATACATTTTCGCAAACAAGCGGTCAATCTCATTTTGTCGGTTCTCGGCTTTCTTCAAGGCACTTGCCTTTTTCTTCTTTTCCCGTATTCGCTCTGCATTCCCAGCCTTTTGTATCTTATTCAACACCTTTTCTTCGTCTTGCTGTACTGCCTTAGCCCAATACTGCAATCGTTCCAATACGGCTTGATACAACACATCATAACGGATATAGTGCATAGAACAAGTACCTTTGCCAAACTGTCCGTAGTAACTGCAAGCATAATAACTGTATGGCGTTTTATTTGCCTTATTTGTCGCAAACCGCATAGACCAGCCACAATCCGCACACTTGACAAGCCCTGCAAATATCGGCGTTGCTTTTTCCTTTGTCTGTCTACGCCTTGATTTTATCTGTTCCTGCACACGATAGAACACTTCTTTGTCAATAATCGGTTCGTGGGTATTTTCTACTCGAAACCATTCACTTTCGGGCTTACGCACTTTTTTCTTGCTCTTGAATGAAACTGTTGATTGTCGATTATGAACGCTGTTTCCGATATAGACTTCACTTTTTAAAATTGCCTTGACATGAGCAATCGTCCACTCATAACGCTTGCTTTCGGGCTTTCCCTCAAAGATATGTGCAAAAGTACCGTACCTTGTGAAATTCAGCCAAGACGCTGTCGGAACTTTTTCTTCTCGCAGTACCTTTGTGATTTTTGCACTACCGTAACCTTGATAGGCTAGGGAGAAGATTTTTTCAACAATCCATTTTGTTTCCTTATCAACCAGCAGTTTTCCTTTGATGTCGGGGTGTTTCTTATATCCTAACGGAGCATAAGCCCCATAATACGCACCCTCTGCAAATTTTGTCTTAAATGCCGATTTCACTTTACGGCTTGTATCTCTTGCCACCCATTCATTGATGATATTTTTAAATGGTGCAATCTCACTTTCGCCTTTTTCGCTGTCTACCCCGTCGTCAATCGCTATGTAACGGACATTATGGCTGGGAAAATACAATTCTGTATATTGTCCTGTCATAATATAATTTCTGCCAAGTCGGGAAAGGTCTTTCGTTACAACACAGTTGATTTTTCCTGCCTCTATATCTTCAATCATTCTTTGAAAACTCGGTCTTTCAAAATTTGTTCCCGACCAGCCGTCATCAATATACTCATCAATCACATTCAAATGATGTTCTTTTGCATATAGACGCAACATACTTCTTTGAGAAGAGATTTGTCAAGGGTATTTTCCTCATAAGAGAGCGCCCTGCACAAAATCATGACAGGGCGCTCTCTAAATGAAGTATTGGAATTGATAACCAATCAAGTTTGCTTTTTCTTGTCAATACTGAAACTTAGCCTTTCCGCACTAACTCAAGCGGGGATCGTTGCGCCAACCGCTGCAAATGCAGGTAAGTCGCCACAATATAAACAATCAGTTGCAGGACACCTGCCACAATAACCGCAATTGGCATTGATACGACTTCCGTTATCATATCGTTATATCCAATCGTGGCTGCACCGCTCAAACTTGTATTAAGCACTTCTGAAACGGAGGAAAACAGATTTAGTGTCGTAGCATTCATTGTAAGGATTCCAACAATGATCCCAGTTATTGTCGCAAGGATGATAGGTATTGCAGCTACCTCCCAGCTAAACATCACAGCGGTCCTTTTACCGGAACCAAGCGAGAGCATCAGGCCAAGCGTCCGCCGTTGACGGTTTACAAACAGAGCAAGAAATACGAACAGGGCCGCACTCGCTGTTATGCAGGCAGCGAAAAGAAGCTGCTGCGCACTGCTGTAAAATCCATGCAAAGTTTCGGCGATTTCAGTGTATCCGTTATCAAAGCAAAACAGAATGTTTGCCGGGTATCCATTCGATTCCAGTGCAGCTTGGAGCGCAGATACCTTTCCGTTCTGCAGAACGTATGTAAAGAAAACGCCATTTCGACTACTATAGCAGTTTTCTGGCAGAGAAGTGTTAGGGACAAAGACGGTATTCGGAAGGAAGCGATAGTCTGCGGTATCCCACAAGTCTGACTGTCGGTAAATCCCTATAATCTGATACGTTTTCGCATCACCCGAAACCCCAATCTTTTGGGAAAAAAGCTGTGGCTGCACCTTCCATTCCGGAGCTGTTAAATCGGCAAGAGGATTTGGACCCCAGTAGAACGACAAATCAATGCAGTCTCCTGTACCAAGTCCGCTTGCAATGGCAGTTGTTTCAGAAATCAGGCAGACATTAGAGCCATTTTTATAATCGTCCGCCCCAAAACTCCGTCCTTCTGTTACGAAAGAGTCCTTTTGATGGAAACAATACATGCTTTCCAGAAGATCTGTACCAATCACACTGACAGTATGATATTGCGTATCCAATTCTTGGGCTGCGCTCCGCCATTCAATTCCCGCATTTGAGCTTAGAAAGACATCCAGACCAGTTTCCAACGGGGTCATGTATACATCAAGGTATTGGTCGTTTAGCAGTACATCCGTTTCAGAACCGTCAATTGCATAGTCTGGCTGTGTTTCTGGGTACAGTCCGTGCCAGTGTGTAACAGTCATTGCACAGGAATCTATTGCGTCAACCATGTTCTGTCCCAAAATAGACGTTTTTTCACCAGAAGAGTATTTTGCTACTGGTATGAAATCTTGTGAAGCGGTTTTCTTTTCATCTGCCGTCAAGTCATATGATATACGAGACAAATCAATATCTTCTACAGAACACCGGTGCGATTCTGCTAATGTCGTGCGCAGTTCTAGGTCTCGGTCTATATATTCCGATCCATAAACCAAGTAGCGTCGCCCAACCTGAATGTCAAGTGCGTCCAATTCTTCCCGAGAGTTACACCCTATAGTAAGGTATAGCGTGCTGCGAACAGCATAGTCTTGATGAAGTTTAATCACGTTTTCAATCGAAGCGGTAACAGATACGGACGCAATTTCAGCAAACTCAGGCAGATTTATCTCATCTACTGACGTGATACGAACTACCAAAATCGCTCGACCATATGGCGTATCAAGGCTGGGGGCATATGTGCCATCTTCATTTCCGCTGGTAACGGTCTGAATAGAGGGGCAATATGCACTGATATATTTTTGTTGGTACGCGCCTTTTATGATCCTTCCATCAGCAGCAAGCTGATCCATATATGCCCACATATCTTGACTAATTATACTTTCTTCATGATGGAGCGTCAGCCCGTTGTACTCTGTTGTCACACCCTCTGTCTCCGTTGTGGGGATGCCAATTGTCACATAGCGTTCTTCAATTTGCGCAAGCGTTGCCTTTGCAGATGAAAATACGCCTGCGCTCAGACAGATAAAAGCGGAAGCCATTCCCACCAGCAGGATAATTGCAAGCAAGCGAACTGGTTGACGAAAAAGCTGTTTCAAAGGTGTCATACAGCGTCCTCCTTGATTCTGCCGCTGTCCATACGGAATACGACATCCGCCGCTTTGGCAACCTCCAAATCATGTGTGACAACTACCACGCAACAGGTTTCCTCATGCGCCAGTTTAGAAAGCAGTTGAATAATTTGTGAGCTGTTTTCTGTGTCCAGATTTCCCGTAGGTTCATCTGCAAGAACGATTTGCGCATGAACAGCTAATGTTCTAGCAATTGCGACTCGTTGCTGTTCGCCGCCTGACAGCATGGCAGGGAGTCGCTTCCAATAACTTTCGCCCAGACCGACTTTTTCAAGAGCAATCTGCGCCTCTTTTTTTGCATCGGCATCGGAATGCCTCAGCAGTTTTAAGGGATACATGACGTTTTCACAAACAGTCATAAGTGGAAACAAATTATAGCTTTGGTAAATCACAGACGCCTGCTTGCGGCGGTAGATATCCACGTCTATTTCCCGCAAACTCTGGCCGTTGACCATTATGTCTCCGCTCTGCGGCGTATCCAGTCCTGCCAGTAATGAAAGCAGTGTTGTCTTCCCACTTCCACTTTTGCCGACTAACGCATAAAGAGTTCCAGCACTCAAATCACACGAGACGTCTTTTACAGCCTGAACAGTTTGGTATTTTGTTTTGTATGAATAAGAAACACTTTGCACAGATAATACGGACATACTACTCAACCTCCCGTAGTAATCGGATTCCGCTTTTTCCAGTTGCCATCAAGCAAGCTGTAATTGCCCCGACATTCATAGCAAAAAAGAGTGCTGCGGCCATGACATATTGGGTGGCAGTCTCTTGGACAAACAGAATGAGAATTGTTCCAATAGCTGCGCCAACCAAAAACATCAGACATATCTCGACGAATACCATAATGACCGTTTCAATGCGTTTTGTACCAAGAGATCGTGCAATGGCAAATTCCCGCCTTCGGATATGAATATAGAAAAAACCTGCGGCGGTGCCAATCATGACCTCTGTGCAGGCAAAAATTGGTTTTAGTCGATACAGTGTTTGCAAATTTCGATTCAAAGCATTCAGAGTTTCGCGGAGTGTTTCGTCATGAACTGTTATGGCAAATTGCTGATATCGGAGAGCTGGAGAATTATTGATTTCTTCTTGATGCCCGGATGGGTCCACATTTGCGAAGTGACGCATCAGTATTTTCCGGAATTCGTCCAGCTCATGATTATCGCGCACTGTGGCGCTCAAGCTATCCCCCGTAATCTTCCCATCCAGCTCTGTTTGTACTGCGGCAACGCAGCTGAATGGACAATAGATCGTTTGAGATTCCGACGAATACGTCCCAGCAATTTCGAGCGAAATCTGTGTGGCCGCTTCACCGGTCGCAGCAGGCGACATCTGAACCGTCAATATGACATTACCATTATTATCAGTATCTTGCGACAGTTCTTCTGCCGCTGCGGTTGAAACGAGACACACCGCTTTATTTGAGGTAAAAATTGATTCGTCATATCCCTCAAAATAAGTAATCGAATTTCCTGAAACGGGTGCCAATTCCGATGCGGCATCAACAGAAGTAATGCCAATCAGCTTTTGCCGACTCGAAAAACCCGTCCCTTGGCTGTAATAGACAGATGCTTTCAGGCAAACATCCTTCACATAGGAGGAAAATGCTTTTTCCTGAAGTTCCCCGCCATAGGCATATTTGTCAGAGAGAAAGTAGTTGATAATATAGTCTGTAATTTTCAGGTCATCGGTTTTCGTGCCAGTAAGATTGGATACGACGACAGTTACGGGAATCACTGCGTAGGCGCTCTCCATATCCTGTTCTTTCTGGCAAATGAAGCCATCAAAGAGAGTAAAAAATGCACAAAGGAAAGCTATCAGCAATACAATACTCACCGTCTGCCAAACGCCGCGCTTTAAGCGCACCTTTTCGTAAAAGAAAACGATCATTTAACTGCACTCCAATAATGCAAGCAGCGGCATGGGAGAAATATTCACCCATGCCGCTGCTCAGCTGTCACTTACTTATCTGTCAAAACCGGGAAAACAGACTGGGGCAGGATGCAATGCCCATTACCGGGGCAGCTGTAATGATCCCAATAGCCAGTGGAATGTCCACACTGGACGCAATGCCGTTCATAGCGGATATAATGATAATTACCCGCATGATAATTGCTCCCCGTATACGAGTAACTGGTCATTGTATGGGACGGCGTTGATTCATAACCATCCCTGATGTCGAAAGCACTACAACCAGAAACGGAGCATTTATACACAGGATAGAGCGTCTTTAAGTGAGTTTCATCGTCAATTGGGATATACGTAGTGTCATAATGGTCAAAATACCATTGATGAGTATGTGCAGTGATAGCATCAACATGAGCTTCGGCGGCGAGAGCCTGTGTCGGAATCGCTGCGAGGATAAAAAGGGCCAGAAAAACTGCGGCCAGTGACTTGATCTTTTGCATAAACAACGCTCCTTTTTAACTGATTTTTGTCTGATGTCTTCTTGGTTCAGCACATGAGCCAGAATCCGTTGAACAGACAGGCCATGTGCTTCCTCAAATGATTTTCATGAATTTTCCCTCCGTCCATGTAACCACATCGACAGTTAAATTAACGTCAATCCTATAGATAACGTAGGACTTTTCATCTGTAAAAATCAGTTGTTTGAATTTGAGTAAGAGACTCTTGCTTCTTTATTGCTTCTCCCAACAAAGCGCTCTCAAGCTCTACTTCACGTTGCCGATCTTCGCTACTACTTCTATCCGAAATAGTTTGTCCATTTTGAATCACGTCCAATGTTGGAGGCTGATTTAGATCAATATAGTTGCTACCCTGAGCAGTACTTTCTTTTGGTTGTCTCGGGTTTGTCATAAAGCAGGCGACAACTGCCAAAACAAGTATCGCGGTCACGGTTATGATCCAAGTATGAGGCTTTCGATAAGAAAGTACAGCACGGATTCGTGTTTTCACATTCTTACTGCCGAAGGCCAGCGGGCAGGCCGCAAAAATACGCTGGTTTGCAGTGCAGGAGAGCAACGTCTGCGAATACGCAGCGCGCTGAGAATCACTCATATCCTTGATAGCGTATTCGTCACATGCCAACTCAATATCTTTACAAAGGAAATAATACGCAATCCAAATCAAAGGATTGAACCAATAAAGAGAAAGAATTAAGAACGCAATGGGCTTTAGCCAATGATCGCGGCGTTTTATATGCGCACGTTCATGTGCAATTATGCTATCCAATTCCTTGCTCTTTATATGGAACGGAATATAGATGCGCGGCGCAAACAGGCCAAGAATAAATGGAGCATTCACATGCTCGCTTTGATACACGTTTGACGAGAGCCGGACAGCAGTTTTCACTTTGCTGCGGAGATGTATATAGCTTAACGCTTCAAACAGAAGCATTGCTGCCATACCAGTACACCAGACGATTCCAACATAAGGAACAGGAGCAACGAAGCCTTCAGCAGAAAGCATTCCATGCGCAGATGCCGAAAAGCTGCTTATATTGGGAATGATACTCAAGCGACTTTCCAATGCGTTTGGCATGAGAAGCCGAATCCCAACAAAGCTCCACAATAAGGGGAACAGCCATTTTGGAGCCTTGCGGAATATGATGCGGACAAGTAGGACAGCCAGTACAAGCCATCCGGCATTGATGCTCATATTAAGCAGCTTCATAAACAATTCAGTCATTCGGATGCTCCTTCCGAAAGCGGTCAATCATCTGCTGCATCTCCTGAATTTCATCGGCTGTGAGCTGTTGGCTTTTGGTAAATGCAGTCAAAAAGGCCGGAATCGAACCGGCAAATTTTTTCTCGACCAATTCCTCAATTTCAGCTGTCTGTATCTGCTCCTTAGATACCAGCGAAGAAACAATCGTATTTTCATTCTTTATCACGCCACGCTCCGATAAACGCTTTATTACCGTGTAAGTGGTAGTAACCTTCCAGCCCAGTTGCTCTGCACAAAGCTGAGCTAAATCTCTGCTCTTGATGGGTTCATGATCCCAAAGGATCAGGCAAAAACGGTATTCGCTTTCAAAAACTTTTGGTGTACTCATTCTAGCGGCCTTTCATTCTAATCTGTTAGTATTATTCTAACGGATTAGAGTTGAAAAGTCAATAGGGGAAATGTGCATTTTATCACTTAGCGCTGGAAGTGCTTGGGCTTTTGCGGGTCTGACCGTTGCCGACGAATAAGCATCTGCCGTACCTGCCGCTCTTCTGTGTCCTCTTTGAGCAGTCGGGATGTTTCCTGCTTGGCGTTCAGCAGCAAACTGAACGATGGCTTCTTCTGCAAGGCATCCTCCAGCTGCTGTTCTGCCGCCTTTTCCTGCGCAGGACGAATTGCCTGCCGTGCTTCATACAGCTCCACCGGGTCGAAATCCGCAGCCTGCGCTTTCAGTTCAGCGTATTCATCCAAAGCCTTATCTAACTCGGCAGAGTATTTTTGCTCCTGCGTCTCCAGCTTTTTCAGGCCGGCTTCCATTGCAGCAATATCCTTGTGGAACGCCTCTGCGCCTGCATCCTCCGCATACTCAAATTTTTGCAGAAGAAGTGCCTTTTCAGAACGCAGTTCTTCCAGTTCTTCCGTCAGCTCTGTAATGCGGACAGCCAGTGCCTTGTGGCGCTTCACATGGTATATTGGCAATTCTTTTTTCTCGGTAATCAGCGCTTTGCGCTCCTTGCTTTTTTCCTTGATTTGTTGTACCAGCCCGGTATAACATTCCAGCTCAGGTTTCCATACGGCGAGAGATTTCTGAATATGAGATTTGCCGCTGCGAATATGGGAGAGCTGATAACAGAAGATCAGCACACGGCTCCGCAGCTTCTCCAGTCCCTCAGCAATGGTCGGTACGGTGCGGGCAATCATTGCTGCCAGCTTCTTGATTTCGGCTTTCAGCTCCCGCAGAAGCGCATTGTCCGCCTTGATCTGCCGGTTCAGTTCGCACCGGTCAGAGATGATACCCTTTTTCTCCATAGCTCTGGCAACCACACCCTCATGGACCGTAGGCCGCTCCAGCAGGCCACGCTCAGCATGGCTGCGGTGGTCGATGCGTTCTTCGTGCCCAGTGCGCTCCAAATGAAGATTGGTCACATCCGCCCATGCCTGACGCCAGAGGACAAGCTGCTCGTCGCTGTTCCATCGTTCCGTGATGGGATTCTGCCTGCCATATTTGGTGCTTTTGGGATACTTAGATATCCTTTCATAACCCTGTGCCTGCGCTGCGGACGGGGTCATATACACCTTCTTTTTGCCTACTTTATACTGGTACTGCTTCTCCCATCCGTCGGCCTGTGCCTGCTTGAACTCGGCGGCGGTAAAGCCCCGTTCCTCGCCGTCTT
>ERZ827088.4844-NODE-4844-length-10775-cov-2.838340_pt1 | contig 10775 bp, 7 predicted proteins | sample MGYA00519922_ERZ827088 | MGnify/ENA primary metagenome ERZ827088 (study PRJEB31778, sample SAMEA3449254) | human gut metagenome | biome: human gut; feature: human-associated habitat; material: faeces | place: United Kingdom | collected 2010/2012 ... | reverse complement strand
CCTCGGTGATCGCCATCAGCACATAGGTGTCAAAGAAATTCAGTTCAGCCATTGTTGATTCCCTCCTTAGTTGGCAGCGGCGGCCTTGAAGACGATGCCGCGCATACGCAGGTTGTCCTTATCACCCTCGGTGATGGTGTAGCTGGCCGAGACCGTCACCTTGCCGATGTCGAAGCAGCCGGCGGTGTGATGATCGTAACGACCAAGAAGGGCAGACAGGGCGCGATGAATCTGACTTACAAGGGGTCCTACGGTGCGTCGTTCAATACCTCGTATCCCGAATTCCTCGACGGTCCGGGTTATGCTTACTGGTACAACAAGGCGCTCGAACTCGACGGTCAGGAGCCGATCTTCACGGCCAAGCATGTACAGATGATGCGCGAAGGCACGAACGGCTGGGGCAACACCAACTGGATCGACGAAATTTTCGGAACCGGTACGATTCAGCAGCACAGCGTCACTTCGACGGGCGGCAGCGACCGGATCAGTTATTTCGCTTCGCTGGGCTATATGAATCAGACCGGTAATGTCAAGAATTTCGATTACGACCGCTACAACCTGCGTACGAATATCGAAGCCAAGATTGCCAAGAGTTTGACCTTTACGTTTGGAGTGGCAGGTCAGATAGGAGATCGGAAGGAACCCGGATTCCCTGCCGGAGGAACTTCCGGCACCAGCGTTTCGACGGCCCCGTGGCTCTCGATTGCCGAGCAGGCCGCCTATGCGCATCCTTATCTGCCGAAGACCTATGACGGACTTCCGACCGCGAGCCAGAATAATTACGGGAATACGATCAATCCGATTGCCGCTACCGAACTGTCGGGCTATTCGAAATCACAGACCGTAGCCGTACAGACCAACGCTGCCCTGCAATGGGATCTTCCGTGGGTAAAGGGTCTCAGCCTGAAGGTTATGGGTGCGTACGACCGCAGCTCTACGACATCCAAAATCCTGAGTACGCCTTACTTCCTCATGTTGGCCAGCACGCCGAATTCGACCAGTCAGGATATCACTTATTCCAAGGCGTCGGATCCGCGCAACGATGCGAACGTCACGACCGGCAAGAAAACCAATAACCTGACCGAAGGATTCTCGCAGTGGCGCCGAATTACCTCTCAGGCCAGCATCAGCTATAAAAATACCTTTGCGGAGAAACACAAAGTCGATCTGTTGGCGCTGATCGAAACCCGCGATTACAAGACCAATAAATTCTCGGCTTCGGGTAAGGACATTCCGTTCCCGCAACTGCCCGAACTGGACCAAGCGACGACTCCGGCAGATAAGCCGATAGGCGGTTCCAGCGACGCTTCGCGTAAGGTCGGACTGGTTTTCCGCGGACAGTACAATTATGCCGATAAATATCTGTTCGAATTCTCAGGACGTTATGACGGGTCTTATAAGTTTATCGGCAACGTTTCGGGACGCCGCTGGGGATTCTTCCCTTCGGTATCGCTCGGATGGCGCATGTCGGAGGAGAACTTCTTCGCTCCCCTGCGCAACGCGGTCGACAACTTCAAACTCCGTGCATCGTTCGGTTCCTTGGGCGACGACTCCGGCTCGGCGGCCTATGCTTTCCTGAGCACGTTCTCCAATGTCAGTACGGCACCGAGCGTCGTTCTCGGCGGCGTGGGGCAGAACGGTATCATGACGTCGCTGGTTGCGAACGAACTTCTGACTTGGGAGCGTAATTATTCCTACAACGTAGGTTTCGATCTGGCGATGTGGAGCGGAAAACTCGGAGTGGAGTTCGATGCTTTCTACAACTATATTTTCGATATTCTGGGATCGAACACCGGAAAACCCGCTTCGATGGGCGGCTATTACCCCACTTACATAAATAACAATGCGCAGGATGTAAAGGGTATCGACGTCAAACTGACTCATCGTAATCACATCGGCAAAGATTTCCAGTATGGCGTGACCGTCAATATGACTTGGGCGAAAGATCGCTGGCTCCGTTATCAGGACAGCCCCAATACGCCCGATTACGCCAAGCGCACCGGCAAGAGCCGCTACATGACGATGGGCTTTATGACCGACGGCCTGTTCCAGAGCGAAGAGGAGATCGACAATTCGCCGTGGATCTCCGGCTCGCGTCCCCGTGTGGGCGATATCAAATACAAGGATCTCAACGGCGACGGCGCCATTACGTACGATCAGGACCGCGCCTATCTCGGCCGCGGCCAGCGTCCGCAGTTCAACGGCAGTGTCAATCTCAATGCTTCGTGGAAAGGACTTGAATTCGATATTCTGTTTGTCGGGGCTGCCGTTTGCGACGTTTCGCTGACGGGTACTTATTACAACTGGAATGAGGACAATACGATTTTCACCCGTCCGTTCAAGGCCGGCGCCAACTCGCCGCGTTATCTCGTAGAAAAGGCATGGACGCCCGAAAATCCCAATGCGGAGTATCCCCGTCTGTCGCTCAATCCGCCTAACACGAACAACTCCTATGCTTCGTCGTTCTGGTACCGCGACGGAAAGTATCTGCGTCTGAAATCGGTTCATCTGGGCTATACGCTGCCCAAAAACTGGACCAACAAACTGCGCATCCAGAAGGTGAAGGTTTATATCGAGGGCAATAACCTCTGCACATGGTCGGGTCTGCCCGAAGGCGTCGATCCCGAATGGCCGGGCGTGACCAACGGTTACTATCCGCAGCAGCGTACGGTTGTGGGCGGTCTCGAAGTTTCGTTCTAACCGACAAAATTCAAAATCATGAAAAAGAAAATCATAAATATCGTTTTGCTGGCTGCTACGGTCGCCATGACGGGCTGTAACGATTGGCTCGACATGAGTCCGACCAACAAGGTGTCGGAAAAGATCGTATGGAGCGACGTCAATTATGTGACTCAGTATGTCAATGGGTTTTATCCCTACATCTCCCGGTACGGGGCGTTTGAGACCGGCGACAGTCAGGTCGGCCTGACGGACGGCCTGACCGAGACGCTCAAGTTCGGTTCGGCCACGCCGGGCACGAACGTGGGGTTTGCCAATATCATCGCTTTCGCCGAGGGCGGACTTGCCGCATCGACGGCCGCTTTCCATTTCGGAGCATGGGATGATACCTACACTCGTATCCGTCGCGTCAACGAGTTCCTTTACGGACTGAAAAAATACGGAAGCAATTTCGACGGCGACACTTACAAGCGTTTCGAGGCAGAGGCCCGGTTCTTCCGCGGATTCCTCTATTTCCAGTTGCTGAAGCGCACTCCGGAGGTGATTCTCTATAACGAGGATTTGCTGGCGATTACCGAGAATAAGGCCCTCTCGACCGAGGAGGAGGGGTGGAATATGGTCGAAGGCGACCTTTCCTATGCCGCCAAGACCCTTCCGGCCAAATGGGACAACGAAGCGGGGCGCATTACTTCCGGTGCCGCGTATGCGATGCTGTCGCGCGCGATGCTCTATGCCAAACGCTGGCAGTCGGCCAAAACCGCGGCCGAAGAGGTATTCAAACTCGGTTATGTGCTGATGCCGGGCAAAACGGCCGCCGATTACGCCAAGGCGTTTACCTCGATGCGCGACGGTAATACGGAGTCGATTCTGGAATACAACTATCTGGTCGGCGGCCCGAACCATAGCTGGGACAAGCTCTTTATGCCGGGCGGCGACAATACGACCATGGGCGGACGGGCCACTCCGACGCAGGAGATGGTCGAATCGTACGAACTGGCGACGACGGGCGGTTATCCCGACTGGACACCGTGGCACAATACGACGACCGGTACGACCGATACGCCGCCTTATGCCCAATTGGAACCCCGTTTCCATGCTTCCGTGCTTTACAACGGGTGCGAATGGAAAGGCCGTGCTCTCGAACCTTATGTGAGCGGTAAAGACGGCTATGCCGTTTACGACGACGGTTCGGCGCTCAACGGCCGTACGACCACGGGTTATTATCTGCGCAAAATGCTGAACGAAGGTTATACCGACTATTCGAAAGCCTGTACGCAGCCTTGGATCGCCATTCGTCTGGCCGAAGTCATTCTGAATCACGCCGAGGCGTGCTACATGCTGGGCGCCGACGGTGCGAACGACGACCTGCGCCAGATTCGGGAGCGCGTAGGCCTGCCTTACTCCAATAAGTCCGGCGAGGCGCTGATGGCGGCGATCCGGCAGGAGCGGAAGATCGAACTTTACTGCGAAGGACATCATTATTGGGACATGCGCCGCTGGAAACTCGCGCATACGGCTTATTCCGGTCAGAACAGCCGCGTACACGGTCTCAAAATCGAAAAGCAGGGTGCCGAGTTTATTTATACCTACGTCGACTGCGACCGTAAGGACCGCCTTTTCGAAGAGAAGCTTTACCGTATTCCGCTGCCTGAAACCGAGCTGAGCAACAATTCGGCCGTCAAGCAGTTCCCTGAGTGGTTATAATCTCTAAAAGAAACCGAAACCATGAAAAATAGCATTAAATTATTTGCATTGGCGGCTCTGCTCGGCTTAGGCGGCTGCCATGAGCCGGATGAGCTGACCCCGTCGGTCGTGGATCAGGGGCTGAACACCATCTCGGCGCAGTTCGCTACCGGGGAATATAAAAACGACCCGCTGGCAAAATTCACCGCGGCGGTGACCGAGGGACAGGAGCGTATCGTGATCGATGTTCCTTACTATTATCCCGAAAATTCGTCGAATACCACTTCGATTACCCAGATGCGCGTCACGGCTAATCTGGATGACAACTGTTTCATCACGCCGATGCTTGGGGTATTGGATCTGACGAAGGAAAACTGGTTTACGCTGACGCGTGTCGACGGTTCGAAGCGCAATTTCTGCGTGACGGGCAATATCAAGAAATCGGATAAATGCGAGATCATCTCTTTCGCCACCGACGAACCGGCTATTCAGGGTGTGATCGATAACGACCGTAACACGATTTCACTCATTACGGTCGATGACCTTTCGTCGGTGACGGCGCAGGTGATTCTTTCTCCCCACGCCACGATCTCGCCCGATCCCGCCGTTGCGGCCAATTACGAGGGCGAGGGCGTGAAATTTACGGTTACGGCGCATGACGGCGTGACCAAGCGGGTTTATTCCGTGAGCAAGGAGATTCCGCCCAAGATCAAATACGGTTGGCGTGCGGGCAGCGAGACGGAGGTTTGGCAGAACGTATCGCTCGACAAACTCGGAATCGTCAATGCCGGCGGTAAGATCTATTCGCTGGCGGCGTCGGGCAACAAGCTCGTGCTTTCGACCGGTGCGGACAAGTTCCTGTTCAACCGCGCGACAGGTGATTTCTTGGGTACACACGACATGAAGGGCGTAGCGGCCGACGGCGGTATGACCTCGGACGACGCGGGCAACATCCTCTATGCGAACTTGGCTAATCCCAATGCCGAATTCAAGGTTTATGCGGCGGCATCGACGGATGAAATGCCTGCCGAGCTGCTCTCCTATACGAACGCTACGGGCGCTTCGATGGGCAAGCACATTTCGGTGCGATCGTTACGGCCGTGATCTATACGTGGAACGGTGCCGTTTGCAAGTTCCTCCGCTGGGTGATTACCGGAGGCGTGCCGGCCAAGCCGCAGATGATCTCGGTTACGGGGGCGACCGCCGGCTGGAACGGCAACGGCCACGCCGACGTGGAGGCTTATTCGGCCAATCCCGACGATCCTTACTTCCTTGCCTACTACAGTGCCAATGCGCTGTATCGTGTCGATGCGACGGGCGCTGTAACCCACAAGATCGCCACTGCGACATGGGGCGCCAACTCCAACTACAACTGTGTGGATGTATGTACGTTCAATAACGCCAAATATGCGGCGATTTATGAGGGCGCGCATTTCACCTACGGAGAGTTCAAGGCCTACATGTTCGATGTGACGACGCCCGATCAGATGACGGGTGCGTGCGACACGTCGCCGTCGAAGGTCTTCGTATCGAACGAATACAAGCCTGCCGGGGCGGTGGTCAATGCGGCCGGCGACGTGCTGATGACGGCATCGGCCGACGGATACAAGATGAATCTCTACTATACGGACGCCAATACCAATGCGCTGGTCGCTTGGGAGTTCGACTGTATCGACAAGTAACACCCCTTTTGCCTGCATCCCTCTGACCGGGGATGCAGGTCCTAAAACAAACATAATTTTGAAGATGAAAAAGAATGTTAAATGGTTTGCGGCGGCTCTGGTGGCGCTGACGCTGGGATACGGGGCTGTTTCGTGCGGCTCGGATTCGAAGGAGCCCGAATGGGAGTGGCCCGATCCCGACCCGGATCCCGATCCGCAACCGGGAGTGGAGAAACCCCGCTTCATCTGGGTCGATGCCGCGGCCAACTTCCCCGATTTCGCCAACAGCAAGGAGAATATACTGCGCGATCTGACCAAGGCCAAGGAGGCCGGATTCACCGATATCGTGGTCGATGTGCGGCCTACTACCGGCGACGTGCTTTTCCGTACGTCGGTGGTCGATCAGGTGGAGTGGCTCGGCGCATGGCTGCCGGGCGGATATTCCAAAGTCGAACGCACGGCCACATGGGACTACCTGCAGGCGTTTATCGACGCCGGAAAGTCGCTCGACCTGCGCATTCACGCCGCGATCAATACCTTTACGGGGGGCAACCAGACTTCGCTGGGCGGCGCCGGAGTCGTTTTTCGGGATGAGGCCAAGCGGGCATGGACGACCGATCTGAATTTGGCGGGCGGCATTACGAACATCATGTCCACTTCGCAGTCCGCCAAGTTCTTCAATCCGGTATTGCCCGAAGTGCAGGAGTATCTCTGTTCGATGCTCAGGGACCTCGCGGCCTATGACGGACTGGCGGGAATCTTCCTCGACAGGGGGCGCTTCGACGGATTTACCAGCGATTTCTCGAATTATACGCGCAAGGAGTTCGAGAAGTATATCGGCCAGTCGGTTGCCGGTTTCCCCGCCGACATTCTGCCTGCCGGCCATACTTCGGGCATACCCTCGCCGGTGCCCGTGCATATGAAGCAGTGGCTCGAATTCCGGGCGAAGGTGATCCACGACTTTATGGAGAAGGCGCGCGCCGCCGTCAAGTCGGTCAATCCGTCGGTCAAGTTCGGCGTATACGTCGGAGGCTGGTATGCCAGCTATTACGACGTGGGTGTCAACTGGGCCAGTCCCAATTACGACACCTCGTCCAAATTCTCGTGGGCTACCAAGAAATACATGAACTACGGCTATGCCGACCTGATGGACCAGATGCTCATCGGCGCCTACGCCTCCCCGACGCGCGTTTACGGCACGACCGAATGGACCATGCAGGGATTCTGCCTGCTGGCGAAGGAGCGTACGATGGGAGCGTGCCCGATGGTGGCCGGCGGCCCCGACGTGGGAAACTGGGATGCCGACGACAAGGTGCCGCAGGAGGAGGAGAACCGGGCCATCACCGCCTCGGTCACCGCCTGCATCAATGCCTGCGACGGTTATTTCCTGTTTGATATGATTCACCTGAAAAAAGCCGATCAGTGGTCTTATGTCAAGACCGGTATCGACGGCGTAATTAAAAAAGACTGATTATGAAACGCATCGTCATATTGTTTCTGGCCGCCCTTTTCGCGGCGTCCGGCGCTTCGGCGCAGAAATTCCATAACGCCTACTACGATACCCGCCGTGCGGCCCACGACGAAGAGGGGCTGCAACAGGGGGCGATCGTCTTTCTCGGCAACAGCATTACCGAGCAGGGGTGGTGGAGCCTGCTGCTCAAACGCGGCGACGTCGAGAACCGCGGCATCGGCGGCGACAACACTTTCGGCATGATCGACCGTCTGCCCGACATCCTGAAAAGCAAGCCCCGCAAAATCTTCCTGATGGCGGGCATCAACGACCTGACGGGCGGGCAGCCTGTCGATACGATCGTGATGAACATTACCCGCATGGCGGACATGGTGCACGAGGCCGTTCCCGGCTGCCGGCTCTATATTCAGAGCGTGCTGCCGGTCAATACCCGGCGGCTGGCCTATCCCGGACTCAAGGGGCACAATCCGCAGGTGCGGGCGCTCAATGCGCGGCTGGTGCGGTTGTGCGACGCCAAGCCGTGGTGTACGTTCGTCGATCTTGCGCCGCTGCTTTCCGATGCCGACGGCGAGCTGCGCATCGACCTGACGAAGGACGGAATCCACCTCCACCCCGTGGGGTATGTGATCTGGACCGATTACCTCAAGAAACAGAAATACCTGAAATAACACGTCTTGCAGATGGAAAAGCGAGCTTATGCGGTCGATTTGCTGCGAGGGTTGGCTATCGTGGGAATGGTGCTGTCGGGACAGATCCTATGGCACGCCGAACTTCCTGCATGGCTGTTCCATGCGCAGGTGCCGCCACCGTCGTTCCGTTTCGATCCGTCGGTGCCGGGAATTACGTGGGTCGATCTGGTCTTCCCGTTTTTCCTCTTCTCGATGGGTGCCGCTTTCCCGCTGGCCCTGCGCCGGCGGCTGGAACAGCGGGGCGAATCGGTGGCGCTGATCCTGACGGTCGTGGCGCGCAGGTGGGCGTTGCTGGCGCTTTTCGCCATCGCGCTCGCCAACCTGCGTTCCGGAGTGACGGGAACGCTGCCGGGATGGGGCTCCTCGCTGCTGCAACTGGCGGGCTGGGGCTGTTTCTGTGCGCTTTTCATGCGCTTCGGCCGGCTTTCGGACCGGCAGAACCGCATGGTCTGTCTGGCCGGCGTCGCCGGCATCGCCGCCCTGCTGGCGGCCGCCCGGTGGATCTGGGGACTGCCCGTCTCGGCGGAGCGGAGCGACGTCATCATTCTGGTCCTTGCGAATATGGCGCTGTTCGGCAGTCTGGTGTGGCTCTACACGCGGAACAACCTGCTGGCGCGGTTGGGTGTGCTGGCGCTGCTGGCGGCACTGCGTCTGGGCAGCGGCGTCGAAGGTTCGTGGAACGAGGCGTTGTGGAACTGGTCGCCTGCGCCGTGGCTTTTCCGCTTCGACTACCTGAAATACCTTTGTATCATCATTCCCGGCACGATTGCGGGAGACCGTATCTACGAATGGATGACGCAGAGCGGCGAAGATGCGCCGGGGGCGTCCCGGCGGCGGGAGGTCTGGATACTCGTTCTGCTCGTGACGCTGATATGCCTGAATATGTGGGGGCTTTTCGCGCGGCAGCTGGTCGTGAATCTCGCGGCGGGCGTCCTGCTCTGTCTCCTGCTCCGGCGTCTGCTGCGTGGAGACGGTTCCGCGACCGGAAGACTGCACCGTTCGCTTTTCGGCTGGGGCTTTTTCTGGCTGGGGCTGGGACTGGCGCTGGAGGCGTTCGAAGGGGGCATCAAGAAGGATTACGCGACGTTCAGCTATTTTTTCGTCACCTCCGGGCTGGCTTCGTTTGTCCTGATCGCCGCCGGAATCGCGATGCGGCGGCTGAATGTGCGTTTCTCGGCGCTGGTCAAATGCGGGCAGAATCCGATGGTGGCCTACACGGCGGCCGGATTCCTCATCATGCCCCTGCTGACGCTGCTGCATCTGTCGCCCTGTTTGCAGGCCTTTGCCGAGCTATGCCCGTGGATGGGCGTGGTGCGGGGCGTGCTGGTCACGGCCGCGGTCATGGCCGTTACGGTCTTTTTTACGAACCGCAGGCTTTTTTGGAGAACCTGATTTGAAATTTAAATAAATGAGTTATGCGAATAAAAGGAACTTTTCTCGACGAAATCAGCCATGATATTCCCCATCAGAACTGGGGCGAAGCCGAATGGGACCGTGACTTCGGCTACATGCGCGAAGCCGGCATCGACACCGTGATCCTGATCCGCTGCGGCTACCGCCGCTGGCAGACTTTTCCCTCGCGGGTGCTCACGGCCGAGGAGGGGTGTTACGAACCTCCCGTCGATCTGGTCGATATGTTCCTGCGCCTGAGCGACAAGTGGGGCATGAACTTCTGGTTCGGGCTCTACGATTCGGGCAAGTACTGGGACCGCGGCGAATACGAACAGGAGGTGGCGCTGAACAAGCGTGTGATCGACGAGGCGTGGAGCCGTTACGGGCATTGCAAATCCTTTGCGGGATGGTATATTTCGCAGGAGTGCAGCCGCAATACCGGCAAGATCGTCGATCTGTATGCGAGTCTGGGACGCTGTTGCAAGGAGGTTTCCGGCGGTCTGCCGACCATGATTTCCCCTTATATCGACGGCAGCAAGAACGTCAGCCAGTACAATGCGTCGACTTCGAAGGAGAACGTTGTGACGCTCGAAAGCCATGAGCGCGAATGGGACGCCATCTTTGCCGGAATCCAAGGCGCCGTGGATATCGTCGCCTTTCAGGACGGCCATGTGGAGTATGACGAACTGGTCGATTTCCTGAAAGTCAACAAGAAACTGGCCGACCGTTACGGACTGGAGTGCTGGACCAATTCCGAGACCTTCGACCGCGACATGCCGATCAAGTTCCTGCCGATCAAGTGGGAGAAACTGCGGCTCAAGATGGGGCTGGCGGCTCAGGCCGGTTACCAGAACGCCATCCGAAAGTGCTTCGCCGTTCTCATCCAGCGCCTGCCATTTGGAAGAAAGATCCACATTTTCACGGTCTGCACGCACAGCACTCTTCACCACAAAACTCTCACCGCTGTTTACCTGCAGTGCGGAAGAGGTCTGCTCGTTGATTGTTGCGCTGGAAATTGCATCTACGGTTGACACATCCTGCACATTCTCATAAGCACCAATATCACCGCGGCCATTGTATGGACGGGTATTGCCATCGCGGTCAGATGCTGTCAGCCATTTGTTGCTATACACAATCTTGTCAATTGCCGGATTATAGGAAACAGGCTTTAAGGTCAGGACACGTCCTTCCTCTTCCATG
>ERZ827088.4836-NODE-4836-length-10799-cov-4.231943_pt1 | contig 10799 bp, 8 predicted proteins | sample MGYA00519922_ERZ827088 | MGnify/ENA primary metagenome ERZ827088 (study PRJEB31778, sample SAMEA3449254) | human gut metagenome | biome: human gut; feature: human-associated habitat; material: faeces | place: United Kingdom | collected 2010/2012 ... | reverse complement strand
GGTAGCCCGGCCGTCCTGCATATCAGGGTAAGTAACCTGCCCCTCCGGGTTGTCCGTTCTTTGCTCATCTCAATCAATAAGGAGGGATTGTCATGGGCGAAGTAACAGGCAAGCTGACGGTGTTCTTTGAAGAACCATTTTGGGTAGGCGTATTTGAAAGGTACGAGGACGGGAAATTGTCTGTAGCTAAGGTAACCTTTGGTTCAGAACCAAAGGACTACGATATCAACAAGTTTATCTTAGGGCATTATTATAGTTTGCAATTCAGTCCAGCTGTGGCAGCTGTTGTTATGGAGACGAAAAAGAATCCAAAGAGAATGCAGCGTGATGTAAGAAAACAGATGCAGGAAAAAGGCATTGGAACAAAATCACAGCAGGCTCTGAAAATGCAACAGGAGCAGAACAAGCATGAGCGCAAAGCCAAATGCCGTGAACAGAAACTGGCTGAGACAGAGCGAATGTTTGAACTGAAACAGCAAAAGAAAAAAGAGAAGCACCGAGGTCATTAAGACCTCGGTGTGTTCTCGCACAAATTTCAGTTTGTATTATAGTGTAATATAGCCACCGAATCTTAATGAAGGAGACCAGCTATGATGAATCATATAAAACCAAGAACTGGGATTACCTGTATTTCAATTGCTGCCTGCGTCTTCCTGAGCGCCTGCCAGCTAGCTGATCCGCAGGCAGATACCCCTGCAGCAGATACAACAGGCACAACAGGGCAGTTGGAGTTTCAGCCGGATACGGTCGAAAACATTCCGCAGGCTGAAAGCATTGACAACGCGCGGATTTCCATTGATCTGAGTCAATACTACATCACCAATACCGGTGATCCGACTAATCTATATCATGTTGATGAGAATCAGGTCTTGTGGGGATGCGGAAGCAATCATTACGGCCAACTCGGACAGGGCATTCAGGACGAGGACTTTCATAATGAATATGTGAAAATCGCTGATAATGTCATTCATACCGATTACTCCCAGTCTGGGTTTTCCATCTATCTGACTTCAGATCATAAGCTTTATGGATTTGGAAATGCAGGAAGCGGCGCATTGCAGCAATATGATTCGTTTGACTGGGATCGGTATATAAATGCAGAGCACTACGTAATCACCCGTCCTGTCTTAATGATGGAGAATGTCGCCTATGCCCGATGTGGCAGGGATGACATTGTCTGTCTTGCCGAGAATGGTGAAGTGTGGACCTGGGGAACCATTGCAATCGAAGGCGGTTATCAGTCAACAGATGTGCTGTTCTATCCGGAACCAAGAAAAATCTTTGACGATGCGGCATTTATTACCGGAGGCTGGTTTAATCACGCGATTCTGAAATCAGATGGGACTGTATGGACCTGGGGTTATAATGCGGCCTGGAACTGCGGCGTCGATCATCCTGAGGTCGTTGATACACCCGTACGGGTGGCGGAAGATGCCTGCATGGTCTGGACAGGCAGTATGCAGTTAAATTCAGATGTTACGGACATAGGTCAGTTTGAAGGCATATATCCGCGCTTCATGGATAATACAATTGTTCAGAAATCGGACGGCTCGTATTGGATCTGCGGAGAGAATGTCGGAACAACTGAAAAGGTAGTTCATGGAGCGGAAGCGGATTATACAGTAGTCTGTTCGTATGAGTTTTTGCCTTATAATGCAAATGCTATCGAAGATGGAACATACTGCGATGATATGGGGTCTGAACTTATCATTTCGCATAATGACGGAAATACCTATTCGATAGACTTTGGTGTGTATAAAGTAGCTTATTTTGAAGACGCCATTGGCGAATATGATCCTGAGACAGGAATCTTACATTTCAGCGGGAAAGAGTTTGCAGCAGATATGGCAGATTTGGGAACGGTCTCCGCAGATATAACAATTGAAGATGATCACTTAGTGGTTACAATTACCGATTGGGCATTTGATAATTACCTTCCGAATGGTTCTATGCTGGATTTTTATAAACAGCCTGAGGAAGAGTGAAAATCGGAAGTTGAAGGAGGAACAAGTATGGAAGGCAAGATGACAAAAATTGAAAAAATAATGGCTATTTGTTCATTGTTAATCCTAATCACTGCGATTATTGTAAGAGGTGTTATAGGAGTTAATGATTCAGGAGTTTTAGTTATTCTCTCTTTTGCAGGACTCCTTATGTGGGTAATTTTTCTGATATGTGCTTTTTTTCCATCAGACTGGAGGATGACTGAAAAACAAAAGGCTAAAATCTTGAATCGAGTGGAATATCAAAATAAATATAGGAGAACTCTTATTATTATTGACGCGATTTTAGCAGTAATTTTTGCTGTTATGATAATGACATTAGGATAGGTGAGAATTCCAGTTTGTAGCATTGATTGACTAAGTGATTGACAATGAAAATGACACCGCTGAACTACTTTCTTTATGCGGTTTGTGGGAGTTCATAACATTTCGAATCCCCGATCTTGATGTTTGGAAATAGAAAAGGAAATGGGAGAAACATGGACAAGGTATATCTGGTAGGCGTGGATACGCAAAATGACAGACAATTTGAACGTTCTATGGCAGAGCTTGCAGAGTTGGCAAATGCTTGCGAGATGGAAGTAGTGGGAAACTGTGTGCAGCACACACAGATCAATAAAGCAATTTATGTAGGACCGGGAAAACTGGAGCAGATCAGAGAAGAAGCGGAAGAACTGCAGGCAGACCTGCTTTTATTTAATGACTCTCTGACACCGTCCCAGCTCCGTAATATTCAGGATGATACGGGAATGGCAGTCATGGATCGTACGACGCTGATTTTGGAGATTTTTGCGTCCAGGGCAAAATCCAGAGAGGCGATGCTGCAGGTAGAGGTGGCAAGGCTGCAATATCTGCTGCCACGTCTTGTAGGACTCCATGAAGCACTGTCCAGACAGGGCGGAACGAGTGGTTCTATGAGCAGCAGAGGCAGCGGTGAGAAGAAGCTGGAGCTTGACAGAAGACGTGCCCAGAGCCGCCTGACAGAGCTTAGTCGCGAGCTTGCCGAAATGGAAACGGAACGCCGGACACAGCAGAAGAAACGTGCAAGATCCGCGATCCCTCGCGTTGCACTGGTCGGTTATACTAATGCGGGAAAGTCGACGATCATGAACAGCATGGTCATGCGCTATCTGGGTGATGCGGAAAAAACGGTCATGGAAAAGGATATGCTGTTTGCGACATTGGATACAACAGTCCGCAGTATTACACCGAAGGAAAACAAAACGGTGCTCCTGTCCGATACGGTCGGTTTTATTGACAAGCTGCCACATGGTCTTGTTAAGGCATTCCGCTCTACGCTGTCAGAGGCCGCAAGTGCAGATCTGCTTCTGCATGTGGTGGATTTTTCGGATCCTGATTACAAAGACCATATTGCCGTTACAAATGAAACGCTGGAGGAGATCGGTGCTGCGGATATTCCGGTTCTGATGGTATATAATAAGGTTGACCGGATGGAAGAATCGAGTTGCCTAAGGGTAACTGAATCGGCGGTATATATTTCCGCAAAGGAAGAGAGCAGTATAACTCTTTTGGCGGATGAAGTGTTGAAACGGGTATATGCGGGACATGAGATTTGTCATATGTGCCTGCCATATGCAAGAGGAGATATCTTCTCATATTTGAAAGAACAGGCGAATGTGCTTTCGGAAAGCTATGAGGCAGATGGCATTTCGGTGACGGTGGAATGCAGTCAGGCAGATAAAGGAAGATTTGCGGAGTTCCTTGTTTGACAAGTGTGCTATAATGTGTATAGCGGCATGGAAAATCCTGTGATTTTCGGTGTAAAAGATAACTATAGTAAGAAACAGAACAAAGAAAGGTGAAGAACATGACAAAAATTGATATTGTTTCCGGATTTTTGGGAGCAGGAAAAACAACTTTGATAAAGAAACTGTTAAAAGAGGCACTGCAGGGCGAGCAGGTCGTTCTGATCGAGAATGAATTCGGTGAGATCGGTATTGACGGCGGCTTTTTAAAGGAAGCAGGCGTAGAGATCACAGAGATGAACTCAGGCTGCATCTGCTGCTCTTTGGTTGGTGACTTCGCATCAGCACTGAAGCAGGTACTGGATCAGTATCATCCTGACCGTATCCTGATCGAGCCATCCGGTGTCGGAAAGCTTTCCGATGTCATGCGTGCGGTGGAAGGTGCAACAGGAGAAGCAGGCGTACATTTAAACAGTGCGGTTGCGGTTGTGGATGCAAAGAAATGTAAGACTTATTTAAAGAACTTTGGTGAGTTCTTCGAGAACCAGATCGAGCATGCAGGTACGATCATTTTAAGCCGTACAGGTGAAATGAGCGAGGAAAAGATCAACCAGTGTATCGGACTGATCCGTCAGCATAATGAAAAGGCAGCTATTATTACAACCCCTTGGGATGAGCTTGACGGTAAAAAGATCATGGAAGCCATCGAAGGAGCCAAGGATCTGGAAGCAGAGCTTCTGAAGGCTGTTATGGAAGAGCATGAGCATGAACATCATCATCACGACCATGATGGCGAATGTTGCCATCATGACCACGATCACGAGGAACATGAGCATCATCATGACCACGATCACGAGGAACATGAGCATCATCATGACCATGATCACGAAGAGCATGAACATCACCATGACCACGATCATGAAGAACATGAACATCATCATGATCATGATGGACACTGCTGCTGCGGACATGACCACGGGCATGGTCATCATCATGCAGATGAAGTATTTACAAGCTGGGGCATGGAAACACCGGACAAGTATACAAAGGAAGAATTACAAAATATGCTGGATGCATTAGAGGACAAAGAAAAATATGGCTTTATCCTGCGTGCAAAAGGTATGCTTCCGTCTGAGAACGGCTTTATCCACTTTGATTATGTACCGGGTGAGAGCGAGATCCGTGATGGCAGTGCTGAGTACACCGGTAAGATCTGTGTCATTGGCTCCGAACTGAAGGAAGATGCTTTAAAAGAGCTGTTTGGCAAATAAGCAGACAGAAATATGATAAGAAAGAGGAAAGAACTTATGATTCCTGTATATATGATTAACGGATTCTTAGACAGTGGTAAGACAGAATTCATCCAGTATACGATCGCGCAGCCTTATTTCCAGATGCGCGCAAAAACCCTTCTGATCGTATGTGAGGAAGGCGATATCGAATATGATGCGACACTTCTGAAAAAGAGCAGAACGGTCATGGAACTGATCGAGGATGAGGAAGATTTTACAGCGCAGAATTTGATCGAGCTGGAGAAAAAGCATAAACCGGCGCGTATCCTGATCGAGTTTAACGGTATGTGGAACAGCAAAAATGTAAAACTGCCATGGCACTGGAAGCTGGAACAGCAGATCACCTGTATCGACGGCTCTACATTTTCCACCTATTTTACGAATATGAAATCTCTGCTGGCAGAACATATCCGCAAGTCCGAGCTGATCATCATGAACCGCTGTGACAATATTATTGAACAGATACCGACTTATAAGAGAAATATCAAGGCGATCAACCAGAATGCTGAAATCATCTTTGAGGATAAGAACGGCGAAGTAAATGCGACGCTCGAAGAAGATCTGCCGTTTGATGTGGGTGCAGATGTGATCGATCTGGATGATACAGGCTATGGAATCTGGTATATTGATGTGTTGGATAATATGCAGCGTTATGCCGGCAAGACGATCTCCTATGTGGGTATGGTGCTGCATCCTGAAAATTTCCCGAAGGGATATTTTGTACCGGGCAGAATGGCAATGACCTGCTGTGCAGAGGATATGGCATTTCTGGGGTATGCCTGCAAGTATGACCAGGCAGATACCTTAAAACAGAAGGAATGGGTCAAGGTAACAGCAAAGGTAGCCATTGAATACTTTGAAGATTATGGCAAGGAAGGTCCGGTGCTGCATGCTATTTCTGTGGAGAAGACAAAAGCGCCGAAGGAAGAAGTGATCAGCTTTGTGTAAGCTGTAAATAAGTCATGTAATCCGAAAGAACATGACATTTTATACAAAACAAGTGCATAATTTCCGTATAATGAGCCAAGCGACATTGGCTCATTATTTTGTTACAATAAACATAACTATTGTATGCCTATGGGAGGTTCATGTGAAAAGACGAGGAAAAAAACAAAGAAACAGGGTTCTGGCACTTGTGCTGTCTGCGGCGGTTGTGTTGACAGGCATAACAGTTCCGGGAGAAAAGACGTATGCGGCAGAAGATAAGATTGATCTGATGCCATATATACAAAAAAATGGTATATTAGCTGCGGAAGACGGAGAAGGCTCTAACAAGCCGGCTGCAGAGCTTCTGGTCAGCCTGCCATCCGATATGGATGAAAAGCAGGAGCTGGATGCGCTGGGTGTAAAGCAGCTTGTGGTAGATTTTAAGGTAAATACCTTGACAGCCTATGCAGGAGAGCAGACCGGCTGTATGGCATTTGGTATGAGCGAGGCTTATAGCTGGAAAAATGGAGAATGGGTTAATATTGCAGCAGGAGAGAGTGCCACGGCAAAATTTGATCTGGCTTCTATGGATTGGAGTGGCTATGACAGGATCGGAAAGCTGGGACTGCAGTTTGCCAATCTGGCATCGGGCAGCAGTGTAAGCTATGAAATATCAGATATTTATTTTACGACAGATGCATCCGGTGGCAGTGGAAGCGGCGGCGGTCAGATAACGACGGATAGAGAGGCTTCCGGAAATGTAGTTGTTACGGTAAATGAACAGGGACAGCCGAGTAATGACTGGTCCGGTTTTGAGCTTTCTGTGGATAATCAGACCGGAAAAAGTATTTGTGACTGGGTGATCACAATGACAGTGCCATCCGGCAGTGCAGCTAAATTCAAATGCTGGAATGCAACCTTTACCGCAGATGGCGATACGATCTATCTGTATCCGAATAAAGAAAATTCCAATGCGGTGCTTGGGACAGGTAAAATGTCTGCTAACCCGCCGGGATTTGGATTTAGCAGTACATGGGTAAACGCATCGGATATTACGATCACCAATGTGGCATACAATTATGGAACACAGTCAACGATAGATTATTCCAAAGGGGATACCAATGATGAGACCGGTGGAAGCGGCGGTAGTGGCGGCGGTGCGCAGAAAGATACGACGACGGATCTGAATCTGGACATCAGCTACAATTTTGCCAAGCTATTGCAGGAATCACTTTATTTCTATGATGGAAATATGTGCGGAACAGATGTGGATGAAAACAGTGCTTTTTCCTGGAGAGGAAATTGCCATACATATGACAGCCATGTGACCTATAATGGAAAGACAGTAGATGTAAGCGGCGGCTATCATGATGCGGGCGATCATGTGAAATTCGGTCTGCCACAGGGATACGCTGCAACCGTTCTGGCACTTGGGTATTATCAGTTTGCCGATGCTTACGATGAGCTGGGACAGACGGCGCATTTTAATACGATCATGGATTACTTCTGTGATTATTTTACACGCTGTACGATCTATAAAGAGGGGACAGATACTGTAGAAGCTTTCTGCTATCAGGTCGGAGACGGAGACAGTGACCATGCAAAGTGGGAAGCTCCGGAAGGACAGACAATAGGTAGACCGGCATTTTTCGCAACGACCTCTAATCCTGCGACAGATGAAGTTTCTGTTGCGGTAGCAGCACTTGCATTGCAGGCGGCTAACTACCAGAAGCAGGGCGGAGCAGAAGCACTTGCAAAGAGCAAAGCTTATTTAAAGACAGCAGAGGATTTATTCGATTTTGCAAAGAACTGTAGTAATAAGCAGGTAGCAACACAGGGGGCAGCTCCTTTTTATTCTTCCAACAACTGGGAAGATGATTATTGTACGGCTGCGGCTGCTTTATATGCAGCAACAGGTAACGAAAGCTATAAACAGCAGCGAGACGCCTATTACGGAAAGTTAAATACAGGCTGGTGCCTGACATGGGACAATACATGGCCGGTAGCGGCAGTTTTGAAAGACGATTATACAGCAGTCAGTGCCTTTGCCAGCTATGGCAGTAAAAATACGAAACAGGGATTTAAATTGATCGATGGCTGGGGATCAGCAAGATATAATGCATCTGCACAGTTTATGGGACTGATCTATGATCAGGCAAACCAGAAGTTATCCATGGCAGACGGTAATTACAGTAGCTGGGCGACCGGACAGATGAAATACCTGCTTGGAAATAACAAAGCGAAACGTTGTTTTGTAGTCGGCTATAATGAGAATGCGGCAAAATATCCGCATCACCGAGCTGCATCCAGATCAAATGATGCAGGACAGGTACGGGAAGACCATTATACATTGATGGGAGCCCTTGTTGGCGGCCCAAGTGATGAATATGACACATACGCAGACAATCAGGCGGATTATAACTGTAATGAGGTGGCACTGGATTACAATGCCGGTCTGGTAGGTGCTGCAGCAGGACTGTATCTGCTGCATAAGGGAGAGGAAGCCTATCCGGCAGATCTGGCAACAGAGGCAGAGCTTGAGAGTATCGGAGTAGAGAAATACTACGGTACCTCATCCGGCGAATCGGAGAGTCCAAGCGAGACGCCGAGCCCAAGTCCGACACCGAGTGAGACGCCAAGCCCAAGCCCGGCACCGAGTGAGACGCCAAACCAGCAGCCAAGCGAATCCCCAAGCGCAACACCTGGTCAGCAACCAAGTGAAATGCCGGAAGATGATGTGGATGAGACGCCGGATGAGGCTGTGGAGGTCGGAGACAGCATGGATATCAGCGGTCTGGTTTATGAGATTGCGCAGATAGAGAACGGTAAAGTGTATGTCACCTTCAAGGAAGCAGATGAAGATGCGGAGGACATCACGATTCCGACTACTTTTATGGATGCAGCAGGAAGAACCTGCTATGTAAAAGAAATTGCTCCGTATGCATTTGCAAACCATAAAAAGCTGAAAAAAGTAAAGATTGCAGAGGGTATTACAAAGATCGGCAAGAAAGCGTTTTATCATTGCACGGCATTAAAGAAGGTAACACTGCCGGGTAGTCTGGTGACGATCGGAGACAGTGCGTTTGAAGGTGACAGAAGCATTACTGCGATCACGATACCGAAAAATGTCAAAACGATCGGTAAAAAAGCGTTTTATAAGTGTAAGAAGCTCAAAACCGTAACGCTGAAAACGACAAAAATGAAAAAGGTTGGTGCGTCTGCATTTAAAAAGACAAAGAAAGGTATGTTGTTTAAACTGCCTAAGAAGAAAAATGCGACGTACAGAAAACTTTTGAAGAAAAAGTATGACAGCGGTGTGAGATTCAGAAAAATAAAGTAAGAGAAAAGTGAGGAAAAATATGATTGAAAAACTGAAGAAAAAATACATGGCAAACTGTATTTTTGCTACGGTTCTTCTGTGGGCGCTTGCTGCTGTATTTGTAGCGATAACATGGGATGACCTTAATGTGCTTTTTCAAAAACCATTGAAAATTGAAGATTTAAAGGCAGAGGATATACAGAAAAATGTGAAGGTTGAGGGTGACATATATTATTTCATGGATTATTATGCCTATCAGGAAAATGATAAGGGCGGTATGACGGCCATGCAATTTATGGTTCCTGTCGGAGAGGCAGAATATATGGGTGTAAACTGCAGTGGTTCCACAATGAACCGGGCGAAAGAAAATATGGATGCTTACTGGGCGTATCTGGATGGAGACGAATCAGCAATGGACAACCTGCAGCCGGTAAAGATTTCCGGAACGATCCAGCCGCTTTCGGGTGATTATCTGACATACTTTAATGAGTTTGTAGATAGGCTTGGATTGCCGGAGGAAAGTGCGGCATTATTCCTGCCTTATGTGATCAATGACGGTGACATCGGCGAGGGAAATATGGTAACCATTATCTTCTTTATATTGCTTGCAGCAGGTGCCCTGATCGGTGGTATTTATATGCTTGTCAGTGGGATAAAGGGAAAGAATGTAAAAGCATTGGAAGAATATTGCGAAAGAAAAGGAAACAAAGAATATATACTTTCGCAGATTGAATATTTTTATCAGATGCAGCCGGCGGTGCAGGGAATGCGCATCGGGCAGGATTATTTTATGGCTGTAAAGGGAACAAAGGTGTATTTCGCAGAGGCAGATCAGGTATTATGGGTATATGAAAATGTGGTACAGCACAGAACAAACTTTATTCCGACAGGTAAAACCTATTCTGTTGTTGTGATGCTTTATGATGGAAGAATATTTGACATCCCAATGAGTAGAAAGACAGCATCACAGGAGGCATTGCAATATATTGCTGCCAATATGCCATATTTGTTTATTGGATATGATGAAGACTGGGTGGAACTGTATAATACGGAAAGAGACCGGATGCGTCAGACCGTCAGAAGCAGAAAGCAGGAGTATGAGGTAAATATGACAGGCACTGCCGGGGATATGGCATCTGCACCGGATACGGAAATGCAGAAATTTTAAATTCGGTATTGACATTCAAAAAAAATAGTTGTAAAGTAAACACAACTTAAAAAACAAAACATAATGTAAAGAAACCGATGAGAAAGAAGAGTAGTCATTAGGAAGTTTCCCAGAGAGCTGCAGGTGGTGGGATTGCAGCAAATGGAATTTTGATGAATGGGCTTTCGAGGCTGACCTGAATCAAGTAGGAGTCAGCGGGATGCACACCCGTTATCAAGGTGACATGTATGATAGTACATGACAGAGTGGACACATTGTCAATTTGAGTGGTACCGCGATAATACTTAGTTTATTACCGTCTCAAGCATTAGCTTGAGGCGGTTTTCTTTATGTAGCGAGGTAACGAAATCAAGCGGCAGCGAAGCTGACATTTGATTTCGCCCG
>ERZ827088.4831-NODE-4831-length-10811-cov-4.410190_pt1 | contig 10811 bp, 9 predicted proteins | sample MGYA00519922_ERZ827088 | MGnify/ENA primary metagenome ERZ827088 (study PRJEB31778, sample SAMEA3449254) | human gut metagenome | biome: human gut; feature: human-associated habitat; material: faeces | place: United Kingdom | collected 2010/2012 ... | reverse complement strand
GAGTAATGTTATCTTACATCAGTTTGAAGGTTTACACAAACTTTGGGACACTCCCTTGTCATCGCACCATAACTCCTCTAATACCTTGTTGTTACTTACATTCAAGCTTCTCAGTTGGTTACTATTACACTGCAACTCTGTTAGGGCCGTATTATTGCTTACATCCAAACTGCTCAACTGGTTATCACTGCAATCCAAATAGTCCAGTACCGCGTTATGGCTTACGTCCAAACTTCTCAACTGGTTACCATTGCAAAGTAAACTTTTCAGTACCGTGTTACGACTTATATTCAAACCACTCAACTGGTTATCACTGCATTCCAGAGTTGTTAATGCCGTGTTATGACTTATATCCAAACTTCTCAGCCGATTTCCTTCGCAATACAAATCTGTTAATGCCGTATTTCGGCTCACATCCAAACTACTAAGCTGATTACTACCACTATATAAGTATTTCAACACAATATTTCGGCTCACATCCAAACCACTTAACTTGTTATCACTGCAATGCAAATCTATTAATGCCGTGTTACGGCTTACATCTAGACTACTTAACTGGTTATCTTCGCAATACAAATCTGTCAATGCCGTGTTACGACTTACATCCAAACTACTCAACTGGTTACCACTGCAAAACAAATATTTCAATGCCTTATTTCCACTTACATCCAGACTACTCAATTTGCTAGCACCGCAATTAATCTCCATTAATGCTGTCAGTCCCGTAAAATTTAATTTTCCTTGCAGATTTTTTTCATTCCATTTTATCCATACAAGTCTACCATTTTCCCACAAATACTGCCAATCATCCAAATCTTCACTCACTGTAGCACCCTTTTTTCTCTGCTCCTGAATAATTCTTTTTATGACTGACACATCATTTTTATTTTTAGCCGAACTTGTTGGCTTCGTCACAGTTGGTTTCTTCGTTGTGTTGGTTTTCTTGGCACTTTTCACGGTTACCGTGCAGGTATACTTTTTCTTTCCTGCTTTCACCTGTACCTTTGCCTTACCTGATTTCACTGCCACGATCTTGACACTGTTTTTCTTCTTGTTTTTCTTCTTGTTTTTCAGCTTGATACATTTCTTACCGGAAATGACTTTCCATGTCGTTTTCTTTTTGTTATTTTTGAGAGTGATCGTCTTACTCTTTCCTACTTTGAGTGTGACTTTTTTGCTACTCAATTTCGCTGCTTTTGCCGCTTGCGTGTGCTGTACAGGCATTCCCGTCAACACCAGCGTTGCTGCAAGCAGCCCCACTAAATATTTTCTTCTTGTTTTCATATGTATTTCCTCCTTCATTTTATGGGTAGTGTCCTTACTAGCCCTTTATTTCTTAATTTTTACCTTCTTATTCCCCTTTTTCTTCAGGAACTTTTTATATGCCCTATATTGCTTCCTAGGCACCTTAACAACCAAGTTCTTTGCCGTTCCCTTGAACGCATTTTTGCCAATCGCGCCACTCTTTAACTTCGTTGACTTAATCGTGATCTTCTTCAACTTCTTGCATCCGGCAAAAGCACTTTTACCGATGGTTGTGATATTCTTTCCGATTGTCACTGTTTTCAACTTTTTATTGTTTGCAAATGCTTTGGATGCAATACTTTTTACTTGATAAGTCACGCCTTTAACCTTAATCCTAGCGGGTACGGTAATATTGCTTACATTTTTCTTGGCAGCTTTGATGTATGCCACTACAGGTTGTTTTTTATTTGCTGAAACAACCTTATAAGAAGCAGTTTTATCCTTTACAATTGAGCCGACTACCGCTGGAACACATCTCGTTGCCTGTGTCCTGCATGGGGAAGTGGTTGGGCGAGCATTTGGTACATCATCATTCCAAATATCAGAAGCAGAAACATTCCCTGCAGCAGTCCAAACCTTAGAAGAAAGATTCAAATGCAAAGCCGGACGGATAGCGTATCCCTTTTCTCTGAGATCACTATAATAAGAACCGCTACCATCTCTGGCAATAAATGCTGCATCCGTACCACCATCAACCAATGACCGCAATCTCCAACTGTCTATTTCGCCATCACCAAGCATACCATCCTTTCCAGCAACATATGCCGTATTTGTTGACTGCCGATTATCAGTACATCTATCAAATATGCTATCAAATCCATATGACACATTACTTACCTCTGCGATAGACAATAAATAGATCTTGTCTTTCGTATTATTGTTACCTCCATTAGAACTATCTTCATTCACTATCGTTGTATTCCTAATGGCATTCTTCTCTGCCTGCGTAAACGCTGCATCAATAAAATTATCATTGCTATAATCGATGCAAGCTACATTGGATGATGCATTATATCCGTTAAGCCAGCTACGGCGGGTACAAGACCCCCATGTAACATCTGCCAAAGACTCATTATAAGATCCTGCATCTAGATTCTGATCAGCCAATAGAAACGCATCAGCACCGTCTACCGATAACACCCTCCATTTAATTGGCTGTTTCTTATCATTTTTGTTAGCAACTCCGTCACCATTAGTATCATTCTGCCAATAGTTTCCAAAGCATACGCAGTTCCATGTAGCAACTCCATTACTGTCAATAGTCGGGTTTTTCAATCCATAATCCACCGCCTGTGCCTGACGAGGCTTGGTAATTCCTGCCACCAGCGATAACACAATCGCCAATGTCACAAGTTGAGTGGCAAATTGTTTCCATGTTCTTTTATTGTTCTTCATCCTTCAATCCTCCTATATTTAAGCAAAATTCTGTTTCCTTTTATCAATTCTTTACTTAGTTACCTTAACTGTCTTATTCCCCTTTTTCTTCAGGAGCTTTTTATATGCCTTATATTGTTTCTTAGACACTTTTACAACTAAGTTCTTTGCCGTTCCCTTGAACGCATTTTTGCCAATCGCGCCACTCTTTAACTTCGTTGACTTAATCGTGATCTTCTTCAACTTCTTGCATCCGGCAAAAGCATTTTTACCGATGGTTGTGATATTCTTTCCGATAGTCAATGTTTTCAACTTTTTATTGTTTGCAAATGCTTTTGACCCGATAGCAACGACTTTATAGGTCACACTGCCAATCTTCACCTGCGCTGGCACCGTCACGCTTGCGGCTGTTTTCTTAAGATTTTGCACATAGGTTACTGTCGGCTGTTTTGGATTCGCAGAAACAACCTGATAAGAAGCATTTTTGTTCTTTAACTTGGTTCCTGCTGCTGTTGGTTTGGCAGTTGCTTTCGGCGTAGCAGTAGGGTGCAGATAAATAGCTGTATCCAAAGGTTTTATTCCTGCAGGACGTTGACTTGGCTTGTTATCCGGTGCCGCACTTGGTGCAACATCTGGTGTCTGTGTCGGCTGCGGTCGAAAACCTGTTACCTGCACACTGTCGTCACAACGCAATGTCCGCATCTTTTTGTTCTTGCTAAGATCCAGGCTGCTAATTTTCGTATCATCACAATACAAAACTTCGAGCAGTGTATTCTTACTGACATCCAAATTACTGATATCAGTTTTAGAACAATACAATTCCTTTAATTTCAAATTACTGCTCACATCCAAACCGGTAAGCGAGTTATCCAAACATGACAAGATTTCCAAAGCGGCATTGTGGCTGACATCCAAACTTTGAGTCTTTGTATAATAGCAAATCAGACTTTCCAACGCTGCATTCTGACTGAGATCCAAACTGGTAAGTCCTGTGTTATTGCAACGCAAAGTTTTCAATGCCTTATTTTTGCTTACATCCAATTTATAAATGTATGTGCCTTCGCAGCTCAGATTTTCCAATGCCGGATTATTTTCCACATGCAATTCTTTAAGATTGGCATAACCACACTGCAGATCCTTAAGCAATACATTATTGCTGAGATCCAAAGCGGTGATACTGGTATTAAAACATTCCAAAGTTTCCAATGCTGTATTACCACTTACATCCAGCGCCGTTATACTATTACCGGAACAATTTAACTGCTTTAATGCCGATAATCCTGCAAATGATATAGCACCAGTCATCCCTCTGCCACCAGTATATATGTTGTCCTCATCGCTCCAGTTAATTCCCACCAGTCTTCCATTTTCCCATGTATACTGCTTACTATCATTCAGATTCTCACTGATCGTTGTATTCTTGCCGCTCTGCGTTGCAATAATTTTTTGGAGAACCGCAACATCCTGTTCATTTTTTTCTACCGACAGAGTTGTAATACTGTTGCTGGCTGATGCCATTTGTGCAATTCCGTTGCCTGGCATCGCCATTAGCAAGGATAATGCAAGTACACATACCAGTTTTCTACATTCTTTCTTGCTCATCTCTTTACCTCCTTTTTCCAGCGTTGTTTTCATGTAAGGATGCAATAATTTTTCTATATCGTAAAAATATATCACATAGCATGCACAATTTTTTTCCAAAATTTACGACAAGAATTTTTCATACGCACTTAAAATATACCGAAAAAACATAACAAAAATGATTTACTGCCATTTCTTTACTTATCCTTTTGTGCATCATTCATAAATTTCTGTTCAAAACTTTGGTGACTTTTTTTGTGATTTTTAAGAAATGTAAAAAAAGAGTCAATCAAATCCAAGCATTATACCCTCCCCCAAAAGTTAGACCTAGAAGTCTAACAATTGGATGTAGGTACACCTTGATGATTGACCCTTTTTATTTTAGAACAAGGTGATATTGATCGTGATACCCCAACCTTGCCATGAGTGCTTCCTGTAAGACCTTTGATACATTAATATTCAAAATTTTCCATATACTTCATATATTTCACGACCATCAGCGCAATCTTGAAAGTAATCGCATCATCAAATACACGCAGATCAAGTCCGGTGCTCTTCTGCAGCTTATCCAAACGATACACTAACGTATTACGATGAATATACAACTGTCTGGAAGTCTCTGATACATTCAAGCTGTTCTCAAAGAATTTATTGATCGTAGCAATGGTCTCCTCGTCAAAATCGTCTGGCGATTTGTCACCAAATATTTCTTTGATAAACATTTTGCAAAGCGGCATTGGAAGCTGATAGATCAAACGGCCAATACCTAAGCTGCTATACGCAATAACATTGCGGTCGCTGTAAAAAATCTTTCCAACGTCTAACGCCATTTTAGCTTCTTTATAAGAACGCGACACATCCTTGATCTCATTTACCATCGTACCATAGGATACGTGCACCATTGTCATGGCTTCCGTGTTCAACATATCTAAGATGACTTTTGCAGTTTTCTCCATATCATCATAATCTTCGTTCGGTTTCACTTCCTTCACAACAATGATGTTCTTTTCATCAACCTGCGTGATGAAGTCCTTGGATTTGCTGGAAAATAACCCTTTGACCGTCTCCAATGCGTTGGTGTCCTTCTCATTCTTTGTCTCGATCAAAAATACAACGCGGCGCACAGATGCTTCGATATGTAACTTCTTCGCACGATTGTAAATATCAACCAACAACAGATTATCCAACAATAAGTTCTTGATAAAATTATCTTTATCGTAGCGCTCTTTGTAGGCAACCAGCAAATTTTGAATTTCAAAAGCCGCCAATTTACCAACCATATATACATCGTCGCTGTCGCCCTTGGCTAACACTACATATTCTAATTGGTGATCATCAAAGACCTTGAAAAATTGATATCCCTGAAGTACCTGACTATCTGCAGGCGAATTAACGAACGCCATTACAGCCTCTTCATATTCCTCTACATTATCTATCGTAGTGGCAAGCGCTTTCCCCTCCGTATCCATTACACAAATATCTACGCGCGTAATATTCTTCATTCCTTCGATATTTGTCTGCAACACCTGATTTGCAATCATATTTACCTCCGCTGCTTCTCGAGTAAGTGCTATCTGTCCGCAACAACTTACCCGTTCTTTAGAAAGTTTCCCTTTCTAATATCCCCAATAACATATACCAAATTATAGCATGAAATTTGTAAAAAGTAAATAAAACAGGCATTGTAGATACAATGCCTGTCTTAGATAGTTTATTATGAGAATTTTAACAAATCTTCTAACATAAAGGACTAGTTTGTAATGGTTCTCTCTGTCTCTTTGTCGAATACATGAATCTTAGCAGGATCCAATGCAATCTTGATCGTATCGCCAGGACGAGCTGTTGTACGAGGATTTACACGAACTGTGATATCGAATCCCTCGACAGTGAAGTATAAGAATACTTCTGCACCAAGCATCTCGTATACCTTAACAGTTGCATCAAGTACATTGTCAGCTCCACCGTTAACAAAGATCTCCTCATCTTTGATATCCTCTGGACGAATACCAAGTACGACTTCTTTACCAATGTATCCACCTTCAACAAGTCTGGCAGCTTTCTGCTCAGGAAGCTTAATTGCATAAGAACCAAATGCAAGCTTAACATCTTCGCCTTCCTGAATTGCTACAGCGTCGATGAAGTTCATCTGTGGTGAACCAATGAAACCAGCTACGAACAAGTTACATGGTTTTGTATAAAGATCGATTGGAGTAGCAACCTGCTGCATTACACCATCTTTCATAACAACGATACGAGTACCCAATGTAAGAGCCTCTGTCTGGTCATGTGTTACGTAGATGATCGTAGCTTCCAATCTCTGATGGATCTTAGAAATCTCGATACGCATCTGTACACGAAGTTTTGCATCCAAGTTGGAGAGTGGCTCATCCATCAAGAATACCTTAGGGTTACGAACGATTGCACGACCCATGGCAACACGCTGTCTCTGACCACCTGATAAAGCTCTTGGCTTACGATCAAGGAGTGGAGTCAGGTCAAGGATCTTAGCTGCTTCTTTAACCATCTTGTCGATTTCTTCTTTTGGAACTTTTCTTAACTTAAGACCAAAAGCCATGTTATCATATACTGTCATATGAGGATACAGAGCGTAGCTCTGGAATACCATGGCGATATCTCTGTCCTTTGGTTCTACGTCGTTTACTAATTTCTCACCGATTCTTAATTCACCGGAAGAAATGTCTTCCAGACCTGCGATCATACGAAGTGTAGTAGATTTACCACATCCTGAAGGTCCTACGAAGATGATGAATTCCTGATCTGCGATCTCAAGATTGAAATCTTTAACTGCTTCAAATCCGTTTGGATATACTTTACATACGTCTTTTAATGATAAGTTAGCCATTAAATTTTCCTCCTAAAATTATGTTTGGTGTTATTCTGTCACCCGATAATGGTATTATATAATACACTTCTGATTTTTCCTATAACACAAGTACACAAAGTTTTCAACCTTTCTTATACATGTTGCCTAATCTGTCGGATTTCCTGTAAAAGATGCGAAAGTCCACTCCATCGGCGTGTAGGAAATCCCTTCTTTTGTGCACATCCGGTCCGTGTCCGTAAACCCGATCTTATGATAAAATCCCGTCGCGTATGGCGCTGCATTCACGGTCAGGGAAGACCTTCTTCCTTCTGCAAGAACCAGCTCCCGCAGACTGTGCACCAGCTCTGTTCCGATCCCCTTTTTGTGGTACTTACTGTCCACAAACAAAAGCGAAATGTGATTGATGCTCCGCATGGATGCCACGCCAACCATCTTCTGACCGCAAAAAGCTGCCATGACAGGGTATTCTCCTATCATATGCAGCTTCTTTAATCGTTCATCCGTGATAAAATCCAGAAAGCTGCGGACACCCTCTTCTTCATAGTCACACGCTTCATATTTCAGAAATGTGCGCCAGACGAGTGCCATCGCATCTTCCCATTCTTCTGTTCTGATATTACGGATCTGAAATGTCATTTACTGAAACAATCCTGCAAAAAATCCTTTGATCGCATCACCGATCTTTGCAAAAAAGCCGGATGCTGCACTTTTGGCAACTTCCTTGGCGATTGCATCCGTATCAAGATTTTTCAGGAAATCCTTTCCAAATTTGCTGTACAGATCTTCTGCCTGCGAAACCAGTACATTCGGATCCAGTCCGAGCTGGTTGATCTTCTGCATGATGGCAATGATCTGATTGATCTCATCTTCTGTCAGTGTCACACCGAATTTATCTTCGCCTTCTTCGATGGCACTTCTGATCTGGTCGTCGCTGTCCAGTCCGCCTGCTGCCACTTTTGCCTTAACAAAAGCGATCAGTTCTTCAATATCCTGGCTGTCCGCATCCTGCATAGCGATCTCACCTGTCGTGATCAGCTCATTCATGGCTGTATCAAGTGTCGTATCGGAAACGGATTCTCCCGACATTGCTTCATAGCCCTTGATCGCTCCGATCAGTGCTGCGGTTCCGGAAATTTCCGTCGGGCCTACGACCAGAATATCCGCATCGGAAACGCCTGCTGTCAGAAGGGCATTCCGGTACATACCGGTCGTACAGTAATTGATGTTTTTTGTTGTAACAAGTACACCATGTCCGCTTTCTGCAGGCGTGATCTTCACGCTGGAAAGCGATTTGGAACCAATTACGGATGCATCCATATAAGCATCCAGATACTGATGTTCCATATCGTTGGTGATCGTAACGACCTGATAATTGGCAAGATCCGCTTCCGTCACATCCATAAGAGATAATACAGTCGCTCTCTGCTCTGAGGAAAGATCTGCACCAAGTGCGATGATCGATTTGGACGCGTCAATATTGACGATCCTGCTCTGATCTACTTCTGCTGCCATAACAGGCATCGAAAGCAGTAAAACTGCGGAAAACAGCAGTGTGATTAGTTTCTTCATACGATTCAAACCTCCTGTAAAATAACTGCTGCATTTACTGCAGCTCATTTAACACGATTTCCATCCAGTTGTACAGTTCATAATAAACAGTCTCTTTGATCTTTTCATTTAACAGCTCATGACGCGCGCCGTTATACAGCTTCAGCGTTGTTTTGGTAATGTCCAGATGCAGGAGTGTGTCATAAAGTGCCTTCGGCGCTTCTCCTCTGTCACCAACCGGATCTTCTGTACCTGATACGATCAGAATCGGTAATTTTTTTGGTATTTTCGCAAGATTCTCTTTCTTCTGCATACGATGTGCCAGCTCATACAGCGTATGGTAGCCATTGACGGTAAAAGTAAAGCCGGAGCAGAGCGGATCCTTTGCGTAAGCCTCCTGCACTGCCCGGTCAGAGCAGATCCAGTCAAACTCCGTTTCCATTCCTTCTCCGCTCATATAAGCCTTTGTGCTCATCTCATTTACCAGCTTGCTGACATACGTATCACCCTTCAACTTCCCAAGGATTGAAGTCAGCAGCTTACCGCCCACAAGCTGGCTCTTTTTGGGCGTTCCGGTGCCACAGATGATTGCACCGCTGATGCCCGTTCCGTATCTGGTAATATAATTACGCAGGATAAAGGAGCCCATGCTGTGTCCCAGGATCAGATAAGGAAGTGTCGGATAGTCCTGCTGTGTCAGCTTCTTTAGTCTGTGCACATCCCTGACTATGATCGTCGCCGGATCATTTTCACAAAAATAACCGTAAGTGCCCCCTTCCGGAACACTTTCGCCATGGCCGAGGTGGTCTTCTCCTACCACGACAAAGCCTCTTTCTGCCATATAGGCTGCAAATGCATCATAACGGCGGATGTATTCATTCATCCCGTGAATGATCTGCAATACAGCAACGGGCTCCCCTTCGGGAAGCCAGCGCATTGCATGTAATTTTGTTTTCCCGTCACGGGAATCAAATGTAAATTCTTCAGTCCGGATCAAAATTATCCCCTTTCAGTTAGCAGATCTCTGCGCCTGCAGGCATCGGTTTTTCAGGTGTCACAAGTGCCAGATTGCCTTCTGCATCTTCTGCACACAGAAGCATACCCTCGCTTAATACACCGGCAAGTTTTGCAGGCTTTAAGTTCACAAGAACCATAACCTTCTTACCAACCATTTCTTCCGGTGTATAGTGTGCTCTGATACCGGATACGATCTGTTTCGTCGTAGAACCGATCTTTACCTGTGAGCAAAGCAGCTTTTTGCTCTTCGGAACAGCTTCACAGGAAACGATCTCGCCTACCTGGAACTGCATTTTTCCGAAATCATCGAAGGTGATCTCCGGTTTTGCTTCGATATCGATCACAGCCTCTTCCTCTTTTGCTTCCTCTGCAGGGATTCCGGCTTCTTTTCTTCTCTGTTCAAACATTTCGTCAGCCTTTGCAACAACTTCTTCCACATCCTGACGGGCAAATAAGATCTCCGGTTTTTCCGTTACTTTATTGCCGCTTGGATACAGTCCGAATTTCTCAATGTCATCAAAGCTTCTGATCTGCGTATTCAGCTGTGCTACGATCTTTTCTGCCGTTTGCGGCATATACGGCTCAAGCAGGGAAGCACCGATCGTGATACCCTCTACCAGATTGTAAAGAACGGTCGCAAGACGATCCTTCTTTGCCTCATCCTTTGTCATATGCTTATGTGCCATCAGATTTTCCATGATCTGCTTTCCAACACGCATGGTTGGATTTAATGAAGCAAGTGCATCCTGGAAGATAATTGCAACCTCACCGCCCTTATATACCTGCCACTGCTTCTTATTATAATTAAGTATATTATCACCGTGATATAAAATCTCGCTGCCCTGCTTGATCTCGCCCTGTGGTCCTTTAATAAGACCCATAATGGACTTTGCTGTAACAGATTTTCCACAGCCAGACTCACCTACAATGGCAATTGCCTCTCCTTCTTTCAAATCAAAGGAAACACCACGCACGGATTTTACTTCGCCTGCATAGGTATGGTAGGACACTTTTAAATTTTTCACTTCTAATATCTTATCATTTTTCTGGTCACTCATAGTTTCTCCTTTGTCTTACTGGCGAAGTCTCGGGTCAAGTGCATCACGCAGTCCATCGCCGAGCAGGTTAAATGCCATAACGA
>ERZ827088.4828-NODE-4828-length-10819-cov-3.505946_pt1 | contig 10819 bp, 8 predicted proteins | sample MGYA00519922_ERZ827088 | MGnify/ENA primary metagenome ERZ827088 (study PRJEB31778, sample SAMEA3449254) | human gut metagenome | biome: human gut; feature: human-associated habitat; material: faeces | place: United Kingdom | collected 2010/2012 ... | reverse complement strand
TGCCCTTTTTGCGGTCCCACACGCCCAGGGAGTGGGACTTTTCGTCGATATGGGTGAAGACGATGAAGCGGCCGTCCGGGGACCAGGCCGGGGACATGGCTTCGCCCTTGATGTTGGTGATCTGGCGCAGGTCGCGGCCCGTGGGCTTGACCAGCCACACGTTGGCGGACAGGCGGCCGGACTTCTTGACGAAGGCCAGGGTGGAGCGGAAGAAGGCGCCGCTGCCGGTCAGCACTTCGAGCAGGTCGGCACAGAAGCGGTCGGCCACTTCGGGCAGGTCGCTGGCGCGCACCTGGGGGTATTCCTTGCCGAACAGGCGGCCGCCGGTGTTGGTCTCAAAGGCGCGGATCTGCACGGAGCTGGTGCCGCTGTCGCCGTTGGGCCAGTAGGTGGTGACCACGATGTCCGAACCGGCCAGCTGGAAGCGCTTGAAGTCCAGGCTCGGGGGCTCGTAGCCGGGCAGCAGGGTACCGCCCAGCACGGAGGAGGCGGGCGTCAGGCGCATGAAGGGCAGGAAGCTGAGGTTCTCTTCCACCAGTTTCTGCAGTTTGGCGCCCATGCCGTTGGCCTGCTTCTGGGGGCCGGTGAGGGGGGCTGCCAGGGCAAGGTTCACGATATTCTGGCCGGGGCCGTAGATATCGACACGCATGGCGGCCTGGGCGGCGCTGCCCAGGGACAGCGTGACGGCCAGGGCCAAAAGGATGGCAAGACGTTTCATGGCGTAATGGTCCTTGTGGTGGTGTCTAGCGCACCAGAGTTAGGGTGACGTTCACAAATCTGCCCACAGCCGCGGGCGGGGGGCTGACCTTTCCTGCCCGGCGTATGCCCTGCCGGACGTATCTGTCAAGCAGCTCGCTGCCGCTGCTTTGCAGGATGCTGTAATTGAGGATCTTTCCCGAGGCGTCCGTCTCCAGGCGCACCGTGGCATAATAGGTGCCCTTGGCCAGTTCCGCGGGGATGAAGGTGGCGTTGCGCAGCTCCATGACCAGCTTGCGGAAATAGGCCGCGTGCTTGGGGCCGTAAGCGTCCTGGGCCTTCAGCGGCGTGGTCAGGGTGGCGGGCTTGGTGTCCAGCGTGACGGGCTCGCTCTTGGCCTCCGGCGCGGGGGCAGCGGCGGCAGGTGCGGCCGTGCCCGTGGCGGGCTTTGCGGCGGCTTTGCGGCGGCTGATGCCGGAAAGGTCGGCCATGTTGCCCTGCCAGAAGGTCAGGTAGACGTCCTGGCTCATGCCGTAGGGGGGCTTGCCCAGGTCGGCGGTCTTCATGACCGCGCCGCACACGGAATCATTGAGGGCCTGGCTGGCGGACTTTTCAAGATAGCCGCAGCGCTCCACCTTGCCTTCCGCGTCCACGCGCACCACGATGCGCACCTTGCCGCGGTCGGCCGGGGCGGCCCAGTTGGCCAGGATCTTTTCCATGGCCTCACCGGCGTAGCCGTTGGCCACGTCCGCCGCAGCGGCGCCTGCGGCCCGTGCGTGCAGGGGCGCCAGGCACAGCATGAGCACCGGCAGCAGGCCCAGGAGGGCCGTCGGGCGGGAAAGGATTCGTTTCATGTGACCTCCACGAAGGCATATGTGCATGCCGATGCGGCTCTTATGCAGCAATGCCGTTCCAGAATGGCGCATCTTTGGGGAAAGATGGGGCCCTCCCCAAAAACAGCGGGATCTCGAGACAGCAAGGCGGCCGCACCACCGGGCACGACCGCCTTGACGGACCGGTTAGCGGCCCATGAGTTCATTGAGGGTGAAGACAAGGTCCAGCTCGGTGTACTGTTCCGACGGCGGCGGCGGGAACGCCCCCGCCCGGCTGGTGCGCCAGATGGCGTTGGCCGCCGAGGAGTCGTACTGCGCGTTGCCGGAGCTTTGCGTCACGTCGACTTTTTCCACTTCGCCCTGCAGGTTGACCTTGACCCGGACCACGCAGACCAGGTTCAGGCGCGTGGCGGAAGTGAAGCTCCAGTTGGGACGCACGGCAAGCATGACCTGCCCCATGTAGACGTCGTTGAGGCCACCGCCGCCGGGGCCGTCGCCTTCGCCGCCACCGCCGCCGCCATCGCCGCCGGCATTGCGGCGGGCCTGGGCAAGGGCCTGTTCCACGCTGCTGCCCTTGTCCCCGGATTCGACGCGGGACGTGGCTTCACGGCGGGCCTGGTTCATGGCTGCGGCCACGGGGTCACCCTTGGACGGCTTGTCGGCCTTTTTGTCGGTCTTCTTGTCGTCCTTGGGCGTGGACTTTTTATCGTCCTTCTTCTTGTCGTCCTTCTTGGGCTTTTCGGGCTTTTTGTCGTCGTCCTTTTTCTTGTCCTCTTTCTTTTTCTTGTCTTTTTTGTCGGCCACCGGAGTGGCGTCTTTGGGTTCGGGCTTGGGCTTGACCTCATGCTTGGGCTCAGGCTTGCGCTCGACCTTGGGTTCGGGCTTGGCCTCCACCGGACGGGCTTTGTCCGCCGTGGGGTCGGCCTTGACCTCCGGCCGTTCGGGCGCGGCCGCGTCGGCCTTCTTGGCCGGGGGCGAGACGTCCTTGGGGCCGTCCGTGGGCTTGCCCATCTTGCCCAGGATGCTCGAGGGCGTGCGGTTGCCGCCCGGAGCGCCGTCCACCAGGCTGATCATCACCGGCGGCGTCTCCAGGTTCACCGGAGGCGAGCTGGGCCAGAACATGATCAGCAGGAAGACCGCCAGATGCAGGCAGAGGGAAAGAAGATACGAGGCCCAGTTCATCGCTGACTACTTCCCGCCTTTGGCGGCTGCCGCGGCGGCAGCGGGCGACAGGCTCTCGGAGGAATCGGCCACCACGCCGAGCTTTTCGATGCCCACGGCCTTGATGCGGCCCATGACATCCACCACCACGCCGTAGGGGACTTCCTTGTCGGCACGCAGGAAAAGGGTCTTGTTCTTTTCCTTGACCAGGGTCTGGAGGTAACCTTCCAGATCGTCCATGGTCTGGACCTCGTATTCGTCCAGGAAGATCTTGCCGTCGTGGCGGACGGTCAGCATCATGTTGTCGTTTTCGGTCGGCAGCACTTCCACCTGTTTGGTCTGGGGCAGGTCCACTTCCAGCCCCTGGCTCATCATGGGAGTGGCCACCATGAAGATGATCAGCAGCACCAGCATGACGTCCACGAAGGGCGTCACGTTGATCTCGGAGACAAAGCGGTTGTTGCCGCCCACGCTGGCGCCCATCTTACATCTCCGTGGCGCCCGTGCGCTGCACGGGGCGGTGGGCATTGAGTTCGCGCTGCACGCGGTTGAGGAACACGCCGGCAAAGTTCACTAGCAGGGTGTCCACCTGCGAGAGCTTGCCCATGAAGATGTTGAAACCGATGGTGGCGGGCACGGCCACGCCCAGACCGATGGCCGTGGCCACCAGGGCTTCGGAGATGCCGGGGGCCACCGTGGCCAGGGAGGCGGACTTGAGCATGCCGATGGAGTGGAAGGAGTGCATGATGCCCCACACCGTACCGAACAGGCCGATGAAGGGGGCCGTGTTGGCGGTGGTGGCCAGCAGGGAGAGGGAACGTTCCAGACGGGCCATCTCGCTGGCCACGCCCTGGCGCAGGGAGCGGCGCACGTTGTCCACCACGATCTCGCTGCTGTTGCCGGCTTCCTTGGAGCGGTTGAACTCCATCACGCCCTGATGGGCCACGAAATAGAGCGGGGACGCACGGTCGGAGCCCAGGGAGAGCACGGCCTCACGCAGGCTGGGGGCCTTCTCGAACAGGTCGGTGCCCTGCAGGGCCTTGCGGTAGGCGGCGTTGAGGGCCAGGGTTTTCTGGATCATCATGCCCCAGCTGCCCACGGACATGAGCACCAGGATGCACAGCACGATCTTGGCCACAAGACTGGCCTGGCTGATCATCGAAAAGAAACTGAACTCCATGTATCACTCCTGGAGATGGAAAATGGTGTGCCTGGGATGGGTCCTGTGCCCTGCCGGACACGGCATGTATGCACCGGAAAAAAGAAAAACGCCAAAGAGCCCCTGCCATCCGGGCGGACCCGGAAGACAACGGCTGTACGCGGCGTTGAACCGCCCGGAGAATGCAACGTTCGCCGTCTTTTTTCAAGCGTTTTTTCTGTGCCGGAGAGGACGCCGGCGGTGGGGCACGCTGTCCCCCGCCCTAGTCTGCATCGCACATCTTGCGCCAGAGGGTGTTGAGGCTGATGCCCAGGGAGCGGGCAGTGCTTTTTTTGCTGTACTGCTGGCGGGCCAGTTCCTGGCGGATGATCTTCTTTTCCATGAGGCGCAGACGCTGGCGCAGGCTGCCGTTTGCAGGCAGGGCCTGTTCCTCCCGGCTCTCGGATACCCTGCGGGGCGAGGCCAGGATGCCCTGCGTCTGGCGCATGTCGAGCAACAGCTCCTGCAGCAGGGGCATCTGGAAGGCATCGCTGGTGGACATCAGGCAGTAGCGGCGCAGCAAGGCGTCCAGCTCGCGCACGTTGCCGGGCCAGGGATAGCTGCAAAGGAGCTCGATGGCTTCGGGGGGCATCTTTTTGTGGATCATCCCCATGCGGCGCATGATATGCCTGACCAGCAAGGTCATGTCCTGGAGGCGTTCGCGCAGGGGGGGCATCTCCAGGCGCAGCAGCGTCAGGCGGTAATAGAGATCGGCCCGGAAGCGCCCCTCCCTCACCTCCTGCACGAGGTCTTTCCAGGAAGAGCAGACCACCCGGGCGTTGACGGTCACGGGCCTGTCCCCGCCAAGGCGGAAGATCTCGCCGCTTTCCAGGACACGCAGGAGCCTGACTTGCACGGCGGCGCTGATGTCCGCGATCTCGTCTAGGAAGATGGTGCCATCCTGCGCCAGTTCGAACAGGCCCTGCTTGCCGCCGCGACGGGCGCCGGTGAACGCCCCCTCGGCATAGCCGAACAGCTCGCTCTCCAGCAGGCTTTCCGGCAGGGCACCGCAGTTGACGGCCACGAAGGGCGCGTGGCGCCTGGGGCTGGCATTGTGGATGGCATGCGCCAGCAATTCCTTGCCTGTCCCGCTTTCCCCGTGGATGTATATCCCCGCGTCGGACTCGGCGAAACGCTGGGCGTGTACCCGCAGGGTCTTCATGGAAGAGCTCTCGCCAAGAAGGTCGTTCAGCGTGAACCTGGCCCGCAGGCCTGCCTGGCGGGAATGCTTGAGGCGCCGTTGCAGATCCGTCAGGACGACATCGGGCGTCAGGACGCTCAGGGCGCCTTTCTGGACCCCATCGACCACTACGGCGCTGCTGGTGAAGACAAGATCCTGGCCGTTCTCCCCTTTCAGGGTACCTTCTGTGGGCCGTCCCGTTTCCAGGCTTTCGGCGAGGCCGAGGTGCTGTAGCGCCCAGCCGTCCCGGAGCCGTCCCTGTCCCAGGGCCTGTCTGGCCACGGGATTGCTGAGGGCCAGCTTGCCCGCGGGATCGACCCCTATGACCCCTTCATGCAGGGCATCGACCACGTCCTGGAGCCAGGCTGCGTGTTCGCGGTCACGGCGGCGGGCCTGGGCGATGTTGGACGCTTCCTCGAAGGCCCGTTCCAGCGCCTCGTTGCCCGGGCAGACCACGATGCCCCGGCAGTGGTGGGCCTGCGCGATGGAGACACAGACGCCGCCCCCTACGACACAGCCAGCGCCCTGGGCAATGGCTTGGGTGATGCCCAGGGTCAGTTCCCGGGAGTTGGTGAAGCGGATGGGTTGCAGACGGATGCGCAGCAGACGGGAGAACAGTTCCGGCCAGGGGGGGATGGCGTCATAGCAGGTCACGGCCACATTGTCTGTATATTCGCGGGCTTCCATCAGGGCCTGCAGAATGGACATATGGCTCCGGGAAATGGTGACGACAGGTTCGTTCAGATGGCGGCGCAGGAGCTTTCCGGTTCCGCCGCCGCCCAGGATCACATCCACGCCCTGGTCGAACAAGCGTTTGGCCACGGGCAGCGCCTCTTCCATGGTAGCCAGGCGGACTTCTTCCAACGGCCAGCCATGCTCCTGGGCATAGGTCTGGACCTTTTCTGCCACCACAGCGGAGTTGGAAACGAAGGCGAAGGAAAAGGAAGTGGACAGCATAATGTCTCCTGCTCCGGTGGGATGTGGTGCGGGCCGTGGGGATGACACCGGGCATACAGCTGCAAGAGGCAGGGGGCCCGCGAGGACAGGCGACGGACGACATTTTTCGGCGTCGTCCAGTTCTCAGCGATTTTTTTCATCTTTATCCATACGTTGTCCCGGGACGTCGCGGCTGTCAATGCAGGCCCGGGGCTGCCGCTCGGTACGACAGCCCCGGAGCGGCGGGGGGAGGTGTGGTGTGCCCCCGCCGCAGGATCGGAAGGGCGGCACGGCCGCCTTCCCGAATATTGGCCGTCATGCCGGGCCAGGAAGCGAGGGAGCAGGCCGGACATGACGGGAAACACGGTCGTTACACCGGTGGCATGATGTAGAAGTCCAGACCGAGGACCACGACGGTGAGCCAGAAGTAGAGGATCGTCAGCAGTACGGAGATGAGCGCCGCGATCATGCCCCAGACGAACATGGTGCGGAGGTTGGCGCCATAACCGGCCACGATGCCCTGGGCACCGGTGGCGGAAGCCACGGCGTACGACCAGCTGATGGCCGAGCCCGTCACCCAGACCCAGGGCACGGCCCCAAAGGCCAGCCCGCGCCAGTTGGCCATGGATTCGATGGCCAGGGGCACCATGACACCGGCGGCCGCGGTGTCGCTGGTCACCTGGGACAGGGCGTTGGAGGCCACGCTCCAGGCCACGATGGACAGGGTGTCATTGATGCCGACGAGAGGCGTGATCCAGCTCCCGAACATGGCCCCGGCCCCTGTCGTGGAGAGGATCTTGCTCAGCGCCACGGAGGCGGGCCACATGAACAGGATGGTGATGGGGAAGTGGTCGCGCAGGGCCTTGACGGACAGGATGCTCTCGCCCTTGACGTTGCGGGAGGGCCAGAACAGCATGAGCAAGGGGATGATGCAGAACAGCTGGGTGGGGTTGAGCCAGGCCCACTGGGGCCCCTTGGTATAGGGGGCGTAGAGGGGCTGGATGATGGCCAGAAGGATGGCCAGCGCGAAACCGTAGAGAGAAACCTTTTCCTCATAGGTCATGGGGCCGAGCTTTTCCAGCTCCTGCCGGTAGAATTCCCTGCTGCCGCTGAAGTGCTCCAGGTCCGTGCGCATGAAGTACATCATGGTGCCGACACCGGCGATGATGAGAAGGGAGATGGGCACCATGCGCAGGGTCCAGTCGATGAAGTAGATGTTCTGGCCAAGATACTTGTTGAGCAGCCCGTAAGTCACCACGGACTGGCCGCCGCCCAGAGGGGTGGCCATGCCGCCCACACTGGCGCCCCAGGCCACGGCGATGAGGATGTTCGACGCGGCCTTGGAGTGCCAGCGCTCTTCATTGGTGTTGAAGCCGGCGTACATCAGGGATGCCACGGCCACAGGGGCGAACATGGCCGCCACGGTAGTGTTGCCCACCACGAAGGACGTGATCCCGCAAAGGATGAACCAGCCCGCGGTCTGGGCGCGCACGCTGCCGTTGACGCGCATGAGGAAATTCAGGGCCAGGCGGCGGGCAAAGCCCCAGCGCACCCAGGCGCAGGTGATGGCCGTGGCGCCGAAGATGAGGACGGCCTCACGATGCACATAGGCCTGCAATACCTTGCCCAGCGGCATGTAGCTGTAGACACAGGCCACGAAGATGGGCACGAGGCAGGTCAGCTTGATGTCCACAGCGCAGGTGATCCACCACCAGACCATCCAGAACAGGATGCCAAAACCGAAGCGGGACTCGATGGGGCCGAAAATGGGCAGGGCCAGGGCAAGCAGCAACAGGGCAGGCCCTCCCAGGAGATACAGCAGACGGGAAGAAGACGACGATTCAGACATGACGGGCTCCAGTCCTTATTCCGGGCGGGCCGTATGGCCCGCCCCTCGATATCATGCCGCCCGCGGGGATTCGGGCAGTACAGGTGGTCGGATCTGTTAAAGGACGACATCACCAACATAGCGACGCTTGATGGAGAAATGCTTCTTCCACTTGTCGGCCGCACGCTGACCGATGATGTATTCTTCGTCAGGATCACCGGCAGGGAAGACCTTGGGCGCCGTGGCGGGATCCCACAGGCCCTTCTTGCGGCGTTCTTCACGCTGGTCGATGAGCCAGTCATTGTAGCTTTCATATACGATATGGCCTTCAAAGCCATCCAGGGTGGCGGCACGGATGCGGCCGTCGAATTCGAGGTATTTTTCGATCATGCGTTCGCTGGGCATTTCGGGCTCCACCGTATTGGTGTAGCCGGCCTCTTCCAGTTCCTTGCCGGCTACGGCGGCGAAGATGCGCTGGTCGCGCAGGGAGAGCAGGTCCTTGTGGATACCCACGTACTTGTCGCTGATGGGCTTGCCCAGGGGAGCGTGGTCGCGGGAAGCCCCGCGGGCCTTGCACATGTCGGTCTTGTAGAACTCGAACATGCCTTCTTCAAAGTCTTCACCCAGGAATTCGCAGACGCCGCGCATGACCTTTTCCGGCTCGCGCACCAGTTCTTCATAGCGCACATCCAGCCACAGGCCCTTTTCACGCAGGGGCTCGCGCCATTCCTTGACGGCGTTCCAGCAACGTTTCCAGGACTGGGCGGCGCAATAGATGTTGGTGGGGCCGAAGGAGGATTCCATGTAGTCCACGCTGGCGTCGCGGCCATCGCGGGTGATGTAGATGAACTGGGCGTTGGGGAAGTCGTGGTGCATGGGGCCCACGAAGTAGAGGTTGTGCGGCGTCTTCTCGCCCCAGCGGGGTTTGTTCACATACTGGGCGAAGCGCAGATGCATGCCCGCATACAGACCGGCAAAGCTGCGTTCGGGTGCCAGCTCGATGACTTCGTCCACGATGGTGCGGGGATTGACCTTCATGCCCCAGAAAGGCGTCTTGAGGCCAAAGACCATCTCCTGGGCCAGGGTGCGGAAGTTGGCTTCGACAGACAGGTCGCCGTAGGTGTGCAGGTAGGGATAGAAGCGGGGATAGTACCAGACCACTTCCGGGACGGCGATGCGGGAGTGGCAGCCCAGCAGGGCCATGACCAAGGTGGTGCCGGAGCGTTCGGCACCGATCATGAAGATGGGACGTTCCTGGAGGTTGAGAGGCATGGGGGTCTCCTTGTTGGGGATTTGGGGAATGTTGGGGATGTTTTCGATCAGGCCTGCAGAAGCGCACGGACGAAAATGAAGGCACCTACGATGATGCAGACGACTGAAACCATTTTTTTCAGGACGCCGGACGAGACGCTGTGGGCCAGCTTGGCGCCGGCCACGACGCCGACAAGTTCGGCGACCGTGACCAGAAGGGCCATGTGCAGGTCGACGAAACCGTTGGCGAAGTTACTGATGGAACCGGAAGTGGCAGCCGTGATCTGGATGACCTGGCTGGTGGCGATGGACGTGAGGGGCGTAAAGCCCAGGATGACCATGAGGGGCACGGAAAGCACGGGGCCGCCAACACCTGTCAGGCCCGAGCCAAAGCCTACGGTAGCGCCGATGAGAAGCAGCTGCAGACGCTGCCGTCCGTCACCGGGACGGTAGGTGATGGTGCCGCCCTTGGCAGGGAACAGGGCATAGATGCCCGCAAAGATGATGATGCACCCCAGGATGAGATTGAGGATCCAGGCCGGGGCGATGGCATTGGCCAGGGCACCGGGATAACCGCCTATAAGGCCGCCGATACAGACCGGGATGGTGATGCCCCAGTTGATGCTGCCGTGCTTGCAGTACAGCCAGGTCCCCAAGATGCCGGTAAAGATGAAGCTGAACAGGGACGTGGCCATGGCCGCATGGGTGGTCAGGCCACCGAAGGCGCTCAGGGCGGGGATCAGCAGGATGCCACCCACGCCGACAGTTCCAATAAGCCCGCCGACGATCAGGGCGACGATGAGAAGAAGGATGATCATGATTTGCTCCGATGTGATGTTGTTCACAAGTTAAGCAAACAGCGTGCCAAGGATAAAATTTTTTATAATATATTGTTTTTATTTTATTTTATTTAAAAACATGTCAATTGTGACATGATGCGTTTTTTGCAAAATAGAGATGAAACTTTCGATATCTGATACATATCGATGTGAAAGGCACAAGGCTCGCTCCAGCCTCCGGGGAACATAGAAAGCGCATTGCAAGCCCGCCGGTGTGGGTGTATGCTGCGCCCTATGTTGATGAAAAGCTTTTCTTCCTTCCGGGGGCGCTGTGTCCGGCATCTGGGCATGGCGGTCTTGTGCGTGGTCCTGCTGGGGTCTTCCCAGACTTCTTTTGCCGCGTCCGCCGGCCGGCAGGATGCCGTTGCCCGGCAGCCCGTCTATACCGGCCAGCGCTCGGCCGAGACGGCGGACAGGCCCGTGGCGGGCAAGAGCATCGGCATGTCCGATGCCGTGGAGCATGCCCTGCGCTTCAACCCCGGCCTGGGGGCGCAGGAAGCCGAGAGCCGCTCCTCCGAAGAAGGGCGAAAATCCGCGCGCGGTGCCTTCGGGCCGCGTCTGGGGGTGAGCTATTCCGCCACCAAGACCGAGAGCAAGCGCGATCCTTCCGCCACCATGGGCACCAAGAACCCCAAGATGGGCGTCTACAGCTGGGGCGTCGAAGTGACCCAGCCCATCTTCCAGGGCTTCCGCCTGCTCTCCACCTACCAGAAGGCCGCCCTGCAGGCCGACAGTGACAAGGCCTCGCTGCGCAAGGCCGAGCTGGACATGACCGAGCAGGTGCAGACGGCGTTCCTGGAATACCTGAAAGCCGGTGAGAACACCCGCAGCATGCGCGACAGCCTGACCCGCCTGCGCGAACAGCTGCGCATCGCCCAGGCCTATTTCGAAGTGGGT
>ERZ827088.4826-NODE-4826-length-10821-cov-4.049693_pt1 | contig 10821 bp, 8 predicted proteins | sample MGYA00519922_ERZ827088 | MGnify/ENA primary metagenome ERZ827088 (study PRJEB31778, sample SAMEA3449254) | human gut metagenome | biome: human gut; feature: human-associated habitat; material: faeces | place: United Kingdom | collected 2010/2012 ... | reverse complement strand
GCCCTGAATGACGTAGGTCCACTTGACGATCTTTCGGAAGTACGCGCGTGCCTGATCGAATTCACCCGCGCCGACGCACTGGCTCACCACCGCTGCAAGACCGAGGTTGATGGCCTGACCGGCAAAGCAGTTGAAATTGCCGAGCGTGTTGCCGATGGCATTCGCCACCATCGACGCCGTGCCGAAGGTCGAAATGAGGCTGAAGAGCACAAGGCGTCCCAATTGAAACATTCCGTTTTCGACGCCGCTCGGCACACCGATGTAGAAGATGTTCTTCATCAGGCGCATATTGAGACGGAAGCCGCGCACATCCGAGAGGTGCAGCATCAGCTTTTTATTGAAGAGCAGACCGAGGATGACGGCTGCCGCCACCGTGCGGGAAATGAGCGTCGGGATGGCAACGCCCGCAACGTCCATACCCACGCCGAAGATGAGGATCGCATTGCCCGCAACATTGATGCCGTTCATCAGGAGTGAGACCTTGAGCGACACGTCGCTCCGGCCCATCGTGCGGAACAGCGCCGCACCGCCGTTGTAGAGCGCGATACCGGGGATGGACGCCATCACATATAAATAATAGGTGTTCGTCGCGGCCATGACATCGGGCTCGATGTGGCCAAACATCGTCGTGAGTATCTGCGGGCGGAAGAGGTACAGCAGCGCCACGAAGAAGACCGACACCGCGCCGAGCAGCGCGATGAGCTGCTGGCCCGCGTTGCAGGCATCCTCCTTCTGCCTCTGTCCGATATACTGGCCCGCGACGGCTGCGCCGCCGGTCGCCATCGCCGAGAAAATGTAGATCATCAGATTGCTGATCGAGTCGACGAGCGACACCGCGCTGATCGCCGCGTCGCCGACGGTCGCGACCATCAGCGAGTCGGCAAGACCCACTGTAATGGCCAGAAGCTGCTCGAGCAGCAGCGGCCACATCAGCGCGACGAGCTGGCGGTTCGTAAACATCATATCCTTGTCAGCGCGCACCGGCGCTGCCAGCTTGCCCATGGTTTCACTCTCCTTGTATCGTTTGAGCCTGTATCATAAGCCATTTGCCGTTGTTTGTCAACGCCGCGTCAAAGAAGATACGGTTTCAGTGCCGTGCCCCAGACTTCGACAAGCTTTTCCTTCGTCCATCTGGCGTTGGCCGGCGAGGTGGAGGGAAGCTGGACGGCCTCGCGCCCGAGCTTCGCGCGGCAGTATTTTTTGTAGCAGGCGTAGGACGTGCCGCCGTTGCAGAAGATGGCCTGAATGTCCGCCGCATCCAAAATGACGGACAGGTCGTTCGGCACGACGTTCGTGATGCTCGCGTCCGACGATCCCACGATCTCGCATGAGCCGATGGTATCCCACATGGCGATGCCGTGGCGCAGGACCATCGCTTTCTTCTCTTCGACGCTCTTCGGCGTTTTCTCTCCCAAAACAGCGGCGAGCGTCGGCCAGAAGCGGTTCTGCGGGTGCGCGTAAAAGAATGCCGCCTCCCTTGACTTGACCGACGGGAACGAGCCCAGGATCAGCACGCGCGACTTTTCGTCATACAGCGGCGGAATATTATGGACCTGCGTCTTAAGCTCCATTTTCTCGTCCCCTTTCTGCCTTTTTCGCCATTTTAACACAGGAACATCAAATCGCCAAGTCCCGTTTTCTCCGTCTGCGTGCGCTTCGCTGCGGAAATGGGTTGGCTTTTCGGCAAAGTCATGTTATGATAAAGTAGATATATATTAAATGTAGGTGCCTTGCCTCGCGTGGGCACGGTCATCTTTGAGAAAGGACATCTATGAAAGACGACGACAATCACATTCTCCTTTTAGAAAAGGGCAAACGAGGCCTTCTGCAGATCATCTTCGGCCGCACGGGCATCATCATCGTTTCGCTGATCGTGCAGATCTTGTTCCTCTTTGCCGCCTTTTACAAGCTCGAGGGCTTTCTGCCCTACTTCTGGGGCGGCAACACGCTGCTGTCGGCGGCAGTCGTGCTGTTTCTGTTCGGCAACGACGACAACCCGACCATCAAGCTCACGTGGTTTTTCATCCTCGCGGTGCTGCCGGTGTTCGGCTTGATTCTGTATGTTTACATCAAGACCGACCTCGGCCACCGGCTGATGATCCGCCGCTACAACGACATCCTGTCGCAGACGGAGCACTTCGCCCCCTCGGAAAGCGCGTGTTCCAAGGAGGAATTACCGGAGGAGCTCCAAAGCCTTGCCTCCTACCTGAATTCCTGCGGCTTCCCCTGCTATCAAAACACACAGGCGCAATACTTCCCCCTCGGCGACGATGCGTTCGAGGTCATGTGCGACGAGCTCCAAAAGGCCGAGCACTTCATCTTCCTTGAGTATTTCATCGTCAGGGAGGGCTACATGTGGGGCCGCATCCTTGAGATTCTCAAGGAAAAGGTCAACGCTGGCGTCGAGGTGCGCGTGCTGTACGACGGCACCTGCGCGGTCGCGCTGCTGCCCTATTCCTACCCGCAGAAGCTCGAAAAGCTCGGCATTGCCTGCAAGATGTTCGCGCCGCTGCGCCCGTTCGTCTCCACGCACTACAACTACCGCGACCACCGCAAGATCATGGTCATCGACGGCAAGATCGGCTTCACAGGCGGCATCAACCTCTCCGACGAGTACATCAACCGCACCTCGCGCCTCGGCCACTGGAAGGATACAGCCATCGCCCTGCGCGGCGACGCCGTGCGCAGCCTGACTCTGATGTTTTTGCAGATGTGGGACGTCAGCTCCGTGCACTTTACGCCCGAAGTCTACAGCAAGTATCTCAACGTGCCGCAGCCGGCGCATGAAAAGGAAGCGGGCTATGTCATCCCCTACGGCGACAGTCCACTCGACCGCGACCTCGTCGGCGAGATGGTGTATATGGACATCATCAACCGCGCCAACCGCTATGTGCACATCATGACGCCGTACCTCATCATCGACAACGAGATGATCACGGCGCTGACCTATGCCGCGCGCCGCGGCGTGGAGGTGCAGCTCATTCTGCCGCATGTGCCCGACAAGGAGATCGCCTTCTCGCTCGCGCACACGTACTACCGCAGGCTGCTTGAAAACGGCGTACAGATCTACGAGTACGAGCCGGGCTTCGTTCACGCGAAGGTCTTCGTCAGCGATGACTGCAAGGCGACCATCGGCACGATCAATCTGGACTACCGCAGCCTGTACCACCACTTTGAATGCGGCACGTACCTTTATGCATCGCCCGAAGTCGCAAAAATTGAGCAGGATTTCCAGCAAACGCTCGCCAAGTGCGTCCGCGCGGACGCAGAGCTTCTCAAAAACGACCCGTTTATGCGAAAGCTCATCGGCCCCGGCATGCGCATCATCGCCCCGCTGCTGTAAGAAGTAAAAAAGTCGAAACCGAAAGGTTTCGACTTTTTTTATTCTCAATTACTTTTCGAGCTGCTCGAGCGCGCTGCACACGGCAGTGTGCTCCTTCTGCACCGCCTCATAGAGCGGCTGTACGCTTTCAGGCATCGAATCCTGACCGCGCAGCGCTTCCGTCATCTGAGAGCTGGCGTGGGCGAGCGAGCCGAGGCCAAGGTTCAGCGCCACGCCCTTGAGCGTGTGCACCGCGCGGAACGCCGTGTTTGAGTGTGCAGCCCTCGTCCTTTTTCGTCAGCTCCATGCAGATCGTCGGGTCGCCCAGACGCTCTTTCGTCTCCTTCTGCATAGTGAGCGCCTTTTCAAGCTGCTGCTCCGTGATGACGCTCGACGAGACCAGAAGATCGCCCAAACGCATGTACGCCATATTCATCCGCCTCCGTCTGCTATCTGCCGATGTATGTTAAGAAGTTGTATATCAGGAAAAATACGCTATTGCTATAAACTTTTTTCTAAAAATTGTCAATAATGTTTAGTATTTCTCCCCATTTCGCACATATTTTACAATCCATATTTCTTTTTTCCTCAAATTTATCGTGCATTTTTTACCGTCCGCTGACAGCTCTCCCGTTTTTTTGCGGAAACGCTTCGCCCTTTCCGCTCTTTTTTCAATCATTTCTGGCAAAACAGCAGGAAAAACCGGGAAAATTTCCCTTGAATGTTCCGTGGTTCTGTGCTAAGTTTACACTAAGTATCAAATGTTTCTTAAAAACACGCATAAACAGTTTTTGTTTGGCACTGGCTTTTCCGGTGCCTATTTTCTTGTCCGCCCGCCCCGCGGCGGCATTTCTACAAAAGAGCGCGCCCTAAAATGCGTATGAGGTCTACACTATGGTCGAAGCCAGAATCCTGATCGCGGACGATTCGAAAATGAACCAGCAGATCCTTTCCGAAATCCTCGGCGACCGCTACGAATACCTCTATGCCGACGACGGCATGCAGGCGCTCGATCTGCTGCACTCCGAGTTCGACATCGACCTGCTGCTCGACATCAACATGCCCCGCCTCGACGGCTTCGGCGTGCTCGAGGTGATGAAGCAGCACAACTGGCTGCAGGAGATCCCCGTCATCATCACCTCGTCCGAGGATGACGAGTCGTTCATCCAGAAGGCCTACGAGCTCGGCGTAACGGATTACATCCGCCGCCCGTTCAACCTGACGGTCACGCAGCGGCGCGTGAGCAGCGCACTCACGCTCTACGCGCGCCAGAAGCACCTTGTCCACCTGGCCGAAGAGCAGGTTTACGAGCGCGAGAAGACGAACAGCGCCATCATCAACATTCTGAGCCACGTCGTCGAGTCGCGCAATTTCGAATCCGGCACGCACATTCTGCATGTGCGCACCATCACCGACATTCTGCTGCGCCAGCTCGTCTGCACATCTCGGAACGGCGCGCAAAATAGAAAGGAAGCATCATGGCTCACAACAAATTTCTCCCTCGCGTGCTCGCCGCAGCGGCGGCGATGATGCTGCTCGCAGGCTGCAGCAGCAAGGCAGACCCCGGATTTTCCCCGGCGAACCCTGTCAATATCACGATCTGGACGTACTACAACGGTGAACAGCTCGAAGCGTTCAACGCGCTCGTCGACAAGTTCAACTCGACCGTCGGCAAGGAACAGGGCATCACGGTTGAGAGCTCCAGCCACGGCAGCGTGACCGATCTTGAGACAAACGTGCTCGCTTCTGCCGAGGGCAAGGTCGGTGCCGAGGCGATGCCCAACATCTTCTCCGCCTACGCCGACACTGCCTACGCGCTCGATGAGATGGGTCAAATTGCCGATCTGAGCGATTATCTAAGCGAAGAGGACCGCGCCGCCTTTATTGAGGACTATCTGAGCGAAGGCGACTTCTCCGGCTCGGGCAGTATCAAGATCTTCCCCGTCGCCAAGTCGGCGGAGCTGCTGTTTCTCAATGAAACGGACTGGGAGCCGTTCGCCGCCGCCACAGGCGCAACCTATGACGACTTGGCCACGATCGAAGGCCTCGTCTCCGTCGCCGAACGCTACTACGAGTGGACCGACGCGCAGACGCCCGACATCCCGAACGATGGACGCGCGTTCTTCGGCCGCGACGCGATGGCGAACTACATGCTCATCGGCGCCAAGCAGCTCGGCTGCACGATCTTCGACGCACAGGACGGCAGCATGACGCTGAACTTTGACCATGATACCGTGCGCACCCTCTGGGATAACTACTATGTACCCTTCATCAAGGGCTACTTTTCCGCAAGCGGCCGCTTCCGCAGCGATGATGTAAAGACCGGCAATATCATCGCCTACGTCGGCTCGTCTTCGAGCGCAACGTTCTTCCCCTCGCAGGTCATCGCCGACGACATGGACAGCCACGACATCACGCGCAAGGCGCTTGAAAGCCCGAAGTTTGCGAACGGCGAGGACTACGCCGTGCAGCAGGGCGCGGGCATGGTCGTGACGAAGGCGAGCGACGCCGAGATTCAGGCGAGCCTCGTGTTCCTCAAATGGTTCACCTCACCCGAGCACAACATCACGTTCTCTGTCGACTCAGGCTACCTCCCCGTCACGCACGAGGGCAACTCCATCGACGCGATCCGCATAAGCGGTCTTGCCCTCAGCGACGAAATGGACGAAGTCCTCTCCGCCGCAGTCGACACGGTCAACGAAAACCATCTCTACACGCCCCACGCCTTCTCCGGCGGCACGAACGCCCGCGCCATTCTTGAATATTCCATGAGCGATAAGGCAAGCGCCGACCGCGCCGCGGTCAAAGAGGCAATGGCGCAGGGACAGAGCTTTGAAGAGGCCTCGGCGCAGTTCCTTTCCGACGAATGCTTTGAAGCCTGGTATCAGGATACGCTTGCATCGCTTGAGGCCTTTCAGGGCTGAGTGACTGTTCAATGACAAAAAGGGGCAGTTTTATGTTCTTTCGCAAACCATCGGATCATGTGCCGCATGTCACCATCTTCCATACGATCCTGCGCTCCATGCTCTGGATCCTGTTCATCGAGATCGCGCTGCTTGTCGGCATTCTCTATCTCTGCCGCATCAACACGAGCCTTGAGCAGAATGCTGTCGACATCTTGCAGATACAGACGGAAAACCGCCAAAACTATCTGCAAGGCCAGATGCTCGACGCGCAGGACCTCTCGTCGCTTGCGGACAAGATCAACGCCGTGACGCAGGCCATGCTCGACGACGGCGAGATCAGCCTCGACACGCTCGACAGCGGCAGCGACGCCGCATCCCCCCTGCTGCTCTCGATCGGCGACAGCCTGATCTCCTCGATGCGCCACCGCCCCATCACCGGCATTTTTGTCGTGCTCAACACGCACGATCTCGACACACGCGAAAAGGGCGAGCCGCTGCCCTGCCTTTACCTGCGCGACCTTGATCCGGATTCTTCCCCCTCGCAGCGCAATTCTGATCTTATGCTCGTGCGCGCACCCGCACAGGTCGTACAGTCGCTCTACATTGCGACCGACACGAGCTGGACGCCCTCGATCAACTATGGGGCCAACGGCAGCAGTGGCTTTCTCTATCCCGTCTTTCAGGCGGCCTACCACGGAAACGGCGAACTGGACGCCGCGGACTACGGCCACTGGACGTCCTCGCCCTACACGCTCTCCGGCGACGATCACTCCGCCATCGCCTACACCATCCCGCTTATTTTAGATGACGGCACGGTCTACGGCGTGCTCGGCGTCGAAATTCTTGAAAGCTACCTGCAAGCCCTGCTGCCGGGCACCGAGCTGCAGAACGACAGCTCGGGCACCTATCTTCTCGGCGTCGCATCAAATTCCTCCATCGGAAAAGATGACCTTACCGTCAGCGTCATCTCCGCCTCCCCCGCTGCAAATGCGCCACAGCAATCCTATGACCAGACGCTGCTGCTCAAGCCGTCAAAGCGCGGCGGCTACCAGAGTGACTCCCCCCTCGGCCTTTGTCACGCCGCCGTGGCACCGCTGACGCTCTACAACCGCAATGCGCCGTTTTCCAATGAGCAAATGCTGCTTATCGGCTCGGTGCCGGTATCGGCGCTTTACGCCTTTTCAGGCGATGTGGTGCGGCTTTTGATCATCGCGGTCCTCGTCGTGCTCACCTCAGGACTTTTCAGCAGCCTTGTGCTGGCGCGCAAACTCTCGCGCCCGATCTCGCGCCTTTCCGACGAGGTCGCGCACGCGCGTGAAAGCCGCAGCTCCATCCCCATGCTCTCCGCCACCGGCATCATCGAGCTCGACCGGTTCTCCTCCGCGTTCACGCAGCTCGGACGCGAGGTGCTCGATACTTCGACCAAGTTTCTGCGCATCATGAACATGGCAAGCGTGGAGCTCGGCGGCTATGAGCTGCGCTCCGCTCCCGACAGCATCTATGTCACCGACAATTTCTTCGACCTTCTCGGCATGCCCGGCGTTGACGCAGATGACTTAACAGCACAGAGTTTCCGCGAGCTTTTGCAGCGCTTTGAGCGCTCGTGCCCCCACTCCCCCGCGCCCGACGGCGCGATGCTCTACCACATCCGTCTGCCAAGCGGCAAAGAGCGCTACCTTCGCATCGAGACGACGCACGAGGACGGCGCACAGGTTGGCCTTGCCGAGGATGTAACCGCCAACACGCTTGAAAAGCTGCGCATTGAGCACGAGCGCAACTATGACACGCTCACAGACCTCTACAACCGCCGTGCCTTCCGCCGCATCTGCGCCGAGTTCTTCTGCTCACCCGAAAAGCTCGGCCACGCGGCGCTTTTGATGTTCGACCTCGACAACCTCAAGCAGATAAACGACACATTCGGCCACGACTGGGGCGACGAGTACATCCGCCTCACAGGCGAATGCTTTGCCAAGAATGCTCCCGCGCGTACCGTCTGCGCGCGCATCAGCGGCGATGAGTTCAATGCACTCTTCTACGGCTACAACGATCAGGATACGCTGCGCGCAGACATCTGCGCGCTGAAAGCCGCCCTTGAGCAGTCTGTCGTCCAGCTTCCCAGCGGCCGTGAGCTGCGCGTGAGCGTCTCCGGCGGTGTCGCGTGGTATCCCGAGAGCAGCACAAATCTCATCACACTGCGCAAATACGCGGACTTTGCCATGTATCAGGTCAAGCACTCGCGCAAGGGCGAGCTGCTGGAATTCGACCCTGAGGTCTACCGCACCAGCCTGCAGGAAAGACGCTGCCATGAGGAGTTCCGCCGTCTCATCAACGAGGAGCTTGTCACCTATCACTTCCAGCCGATTATCGACGCAAAAGACGGCAGCGTCTTCGCCTATGAAGCGCTCATGCGCGTGGATCTTCCCACGCTGCACTCCCCTGCTGACGTGCTGCGCCTCGCGCGCGAGGAAAACTGCCTGCACGAGGTCGAGCGCATCACGTTCTTCCGCGCGTCAAGTGCATATCAGACGCTTGAAAACGCCGGTAAGGTCGTGCCCAGCGCGCTGCTGTTCGTCAACTCGATTGCAAGCCAGTATCTAACGCCCGATGAGCTTTCGGAATACTCCGCGCGCTACGCCTCGATCCTGCCGCGCATCGTCATTGAGATCACGGAGGAAGAGGTGCTCGACCCCAAGGCGCTGCGCATCAAGCAGACGATCTGTGGCAGCTCTGGTGCGTTCGCGCTCGACGACTACGGCAGCGGCTACAGCAACGAGCGCAGCCTTCTCGAGCTCTCGCCCAACTACATCAAGATCGACCTTTCCATCATCCGCGACATCGACACCGACGCCAATAAGCGCCAGATCGTGTCGAACACCGTGTCCTACGCGCACCAGCGCGGCATGAAGGTCGTGGCCGAGGGCCTTGAGACCGCGGACGAGGTACGCACCGTGCTGTCGCTCGGCGTCGACCTTCTGCAGGGCTTCTTCCTCGCGATGCCGCAGGTCGAACCCGGCAGCGCAAGCGAAGAGAGCCTCGCCGTCATCGCCGAGGTGCACGGCCAGAGCGACGAGAGTCAAATTTCGATATTTGGCGTCGACAAGCAGTAAATATCGCAAAAAGGCTCACGAAAGCATTGCTTTCGTGAGCCTTTTTCTTTTATCCGTTCTCTTTCGCCGTGCGGGCGCATTCGATGATCGTGCGCACCGCGCGGTCGATGTTGATGGGCTTGGAGAGGTGGGCGTTCATGCCCGCAGCGAGGCATTTTTGAATGTCCTCATGGTAGGCGTTGGCTGTGAGGGCGATGATGGGGATGTGCTCCGCCTCCGCCATGCCCGCGATGGCCTGGCAGTAGAAGTCAAACAGCTCCGGCAGCTTCACCGCCTGCGAGACGATCTTGAACTCCCCGCTCTCGATGCGCGAGATATCCAGCACATCGTCGATGAGCTCCTGCAGATTGCCGCCGCTGATCTGGATCTTTTCCAGGCACTCTTTCATCTTGCCCGGGTCGTCCGCATGCTGTAAGGCGATGTTCGTAAAGCCCATGATGACGTTCATCGGCGTGCGGATGTCGTGCGACATGCGCGAGAGGAACTCGGACTTTGCCTCGTTCGCGCGGCGTGCCGCATCTGCCGCGCTCATCAAGTCCTTTTCGCGGCGTTTTTCTTCGCTGTAAAGGCGCATCGCAAAGAGCACCTGCTCCGCTTCGCCATTTTCCCCGCGCGTCTGCACGATGAAGCGCGCGAGATGCCAGTTGCCATCCTTCACAGGGTATTCAAGCATCACGGAATCATCGTACCGCAATCTCTCCGCGAGCGTCGAAAGGTCAAAAAACGGTTCAACATAGGGCAGATACTCCGGCACGATGCTCTGCTTGCTCGCTGCGCTCATATGGATGCTTGCTTTACCGCTGTGTCCGGTCAGCCGGTGCATCCGCCGCTCGCTTGCAATCTCCTCATAATGGCCCGTGCGGGAGCAGGTCGCCCGCGAAGTTGGAGTGCTCCTCGATCTTGACGATCTCGGCCCGGTCATTCATCAGGTCCACACGATAAACGGACGTGCTGTCCTTGCAGAGCACCTTGAGCATCTGCTGCTCAAGCTTCACGGCCTGCAAATTCTGCTCGAGCGACTTTTGCTTTTCTTCCAGCAGCGTCAGCATGCGCAGGTTCTCCCGCGCGCTGCCGAGGTGCCCGCCGTCAAAGGCAAGCATCACACGGGACGTTTTTTTGATCTTGTTTAATTTCACGGTCGGGAGTCCTTTATTGCTGATCTCGCTGGAACCGATCCATATATTGTTATAGGCATAGGTAATACTGCCCCAATATACGGAAGCTCCGCCGGGCTGTAGCCTCCAGAACTTCGCCGTATCGGAAGTCGGGGTGACATCTTTCATAATTGACGGACAAAATAATATCTTATGCGTTGAAATATATTTCCCCTGATATAGTTTATAACTCCAGCTCCCATTCATATAATTTACGCCGAAAGGAATCGCAGTGCCTGTTCCGTTTTCATCGGCCCATTGGCAATAAGGCGGAAAATAATCCTTATGATCTCCGGTATAGGATAACAACGCTGCGGAAACCTGTTTTTCCT
>ERZ827088.4819-NODE-4819-length-10838-cov-3.353334_pt1 | contig 10838 bp, 12 predicted proteins | sample MGYA00519922_ERZ827088 | MGnify/ENA primary metagenome ERZ827088 (study PRJEB31778, sample SAMEA3449254) | human gut metagenome | biome: human gut; feature: human-associated habitat; material: faeces | place: United Kingdom | collected 2010/2012 ... | reverse complement strand
GAGAAATTTTCCAGTGATTTTCTGAACAGACCGTGAATTTTGGCCCGGTTTACCTTGCAATCTACAGGCAGATTTTATATAATCTAGATATTCATGGCCTGAAAGGGATGATGACGTCCAATGGAATTTGTCACGCTCTCCACACTGCCCGGGATCATCGGCCGGTATCTGATGATGCTGAAGGTCACGGACATTTTGGATATAGCGATTATGGTGTTTGTGTTTTACAAGGCTCTGACGCTGATTCAGAGCACCCGGGCCGCCAGCCTGCTCAAGGGCGTGCTGGTGTTTCTGGCGGCGCTGATGCTGTCCATGGTCCTGAATATGAACAGCATCAACTTTATCATGAACCAGCTGGTGAGGTGGGGCGTGGTGGCGCTGATCGTCCTCTTCCAGCCCGAGATCCGACGCATCCTGGAGGAGGTGGGCAGCCGCCGCTTCATCGCCTTCTTCTCCCGGGCGGAGGCCGGCACCGCCGTGGAACAGGCCATCGACCAGACGGTGCTGGCCTGCACCGAGATGTCCCAGTCCCGCACCGGCGCCCTGATCGTGTTCGAGCGGGAAAACCTGCTGGACGACATGGTCCGCAGCGGCACGGTGCTGGACGCGGCGGTCTCCAGCGAATTGCTGAAAAACATCTTCTTTGTAAAGGCTCCCATGCATGACGGCGCCGTCATCGTCCGGAACGGGCGGGTGCTTGGCGCCGGATGCATGCTGCCTCTCAGCAAGAACGTGAACCTCTCCCGGGAGCTGGGGATGCGCCACCGGGCCGGTATCGGCATGAGCGAGAACTCCGACGCCGTGGTGGTCATCGTCTCCGAGGAGACCGGCTCCATTTCTGTGGCCATCGGCGGAATGCTCAAGCGGCATCTCAAGCCGGAGACGCTGGAAAATCTCCTGCGGAACGAATTGCTTCCCCGGGAGGAAGACAGCGAGGACCGTCTGAAGTTCAACCTGCTGAACCTCCTGCGGAGCAAAAAGAATGGAGGCGAGGAAGATGCGTAAGACACAGAATCCGCGGAATATCCTGTATCTGGTCCTATCCATCGTGATCGCCGCCGGTATCTGGTACTATGTGGACGAATTCAACGGCCGGGTGGTGACCCAGACCGTTACGGGGATCCCCATTGAGTATATCAATCAGGACGCACTGGCAGACAATGGGCTGATGCTGGCGGAAGGCGAGGACAGCGGTACCAGCACCACCATCGACATCACCTTTAAGGGAAACCGGCGGCACATTGTTCAGCTGGATCGTTCCAAGATCCGGGTAACGGCCAATCTGGCCAGTATCACGGAGGCCGGTGTCCAGAGCGTGAAGCCGGATCTGACCTATACGGACCGGAAATTCAACTCCGGCAATACCTCGGTAGAGGAGCAGAGCCTCTATATGGCCACGGTCAATATCTGCGAACTGAGCCATAAGGAAGTGGAGCTGCGCTGCGAGCTCACCGGCAATGTGGCGGAGGGCTATTCCGCCGGTAAGGTCCAGCTTTCTCAGACCAGCATCGCCGTCCGGGGCCAGGAAGAGGAAATTGCCAAGGTCAGCTATGCCAAGGTGATTTTTGACATCGGCAAGAATACCAAGGAGACCGTCACGGCGGATCTGGATTATCAGTTCTATGATGAGGACGGCCAGGTGCTGAACCTCTCCGGCATCCATGCCGAGGCGGGTCAGATCCAGGCGACTCTGCCGGTGTACGTCACCAAGGAGCTGAAGCTGACGGTGGACTTCAAGGAAGCTCCCGGCGCACAGCTGGCGGACATGATCTGGGCCATCAAGCCGGAGAGCGTTGTGGTTTCCGGTGACGCCTCTGTTCTGAACGATATGGATTCCATTGTGCTGGACAGCTTTGATCTGCTCAGCGTGACCACGGAAAGCACCAGCCACAGCTACGCCATTCTGGTGCCGGACGGCTGCGAGAATCTCAGCGGCGTGACCCGGGCCACACTGGAGATCGGCTATCCGGATAAGACGGTGGCGGATGTGACCACTCACAACATCCGGGTGGAAAACGCCTCGGCCAGCCGGAACGTGGAGCTTCTGACACAGGAACTCTCCGTGCGGATCTTCGGCACAGCGGCGGAGATGGAGGGCATCACCGGTGAAGATGTGGCGGTGGTGGCGGATCTCAGCGATTACGCGGTGGCCTCCGGCACCTATATGATCCCGGCTCAGGTCCGGGTGGGAGACGGAAAGACCATCGGCGTTTCCGGGACCTATCAGATTCAGGTCCGTATTCCCGAATCCTGAACCGGCGCGGCCCACAGCATTTGACAGAAAATTAGGAGCGATACCATGACACAGATTGCAACAGTTGAAAGAATTTTGGACGATACCCACGCGGAGATCTCCGTTCCCCGGAAATCCGCCTGCGGCCATGACTGCGAGGAGTGCGCGGGCTGCGGCGTCAGCGGCGTTTCCGTTTACGTCAAGGCGCTGAACACCGTCGGTGCCCGGCCGGGCCAGAAGGTAGTGGTGGAGAGCGACACGAAGAAAATGCTCAAGATCGTCAGCTTTGTTTACCTGATCCCGGTGATCCTGTTTCTGGCGGGATACCTGATCATGCTGGCCTGCAGCACCAGCGTGGCGGTGCAGTATACCGCGGCAGTGGCCGGAGCCGTGCTGGGAATTTTGCTGGCCATCTGGTATGACCGCCGGGTGAAGGCCCGGGGCGGGCTGTCCTTTACCATCGTGCGGGTGTTCTGATGTTCGGATATGTGCGGCCCTCCGTCCGGGATCTGCCGGAGGAGGAACTGGACCGGTTCCGCGCCATGTACTGCGGACTGTGCCACACCCTGTCCCGGCGGTACGGACAAGCTGCCCGCTTCATCCTGAACTACGATTTTACCTATCTTGCCATCCTGCTGTCCGATGGGACGGCAGGGGCGCAGGGAGCCGGGCGGTGCTATACCAGTCCGATCAAAAAGCGGCCCTTTTTAGAGCCTACCGCCGCTATGGAGCTGGCGGCGGACGAGAGCGTGATCTTAGCCTACTGGCAGCTGCGGGACGGCGTGGAGGATCACGCTTGGGCCTCCGGCCTGAAATACCGGGCAGGTGCCCGTCTGCTGGAATCCGCTTACAAACGGGCGGCGGCCCTTCGACCGGAATTCGATCAGGCGGTGCGCCGCCAGCTTCAGCTCCTGAGCGCGTTGGAGCAGGCAAAGGACCCGTCTATGGACAGAGCCGCCGACAGCTTTGCCGTACTGCTTTCCAGCGCTGCGGAGGAGCTGACGGACCCCGTCCGAAAGCGGATCATGGAGCAGATTCTGTATCATCTGGGCCGCTGGATCTACCTGATCGACGGGGCGGACGATTTGAAAAAAGATGCGGAGAGCGGCAATTATAATCCGGTAGCTCTGCGGTACGGATTGACAGACGGCACATGGACGCCGGAGAGCCGCAGGGACTTTGCCACGACCCTGGACCATTCCATCCACCAGATGGCCGCAGCCTTTGAGCTGTGGGATTTCGGCGTGTGGACGCCGGTCCTGCAGTCCACTTTTTACGGAGGGCTGTTTCAGGTGGGGAAAGCCGTGCTGGACGGCAGCTTCCATCGCCCCAGCAGAAAGAATATCAGAGAGTTTGAGGAAACCGAATGAACGATCCATACGAGGTCCTGGGAGTTCCCCGGACCGCCACCGATGAGGAAATCAAAAAGGCTTACCGGAATCTGGCCCGGAAATATCATCCGGACAATTATCATGACAGCCCTCTGGCCGATCTGGCGCAGGAGAAGATGAAGGATATCAACGCCGCTTACGAGCAGATCACCAAGGAGCGCAGCGGACGGGGAGACAGCCCCGCCGGCGGCTATCGTCAGAGCGCCTACGGCGGATACGGCGGCCAGAGCTACTCCGGCGGGGACAGTGTGTTTCAGCAGGTGCGCTACGCTATCCGGCTGGGAGATCTTGGCCGGGCGGAGGCGCTGCTCACCAATTACAGCAACCACAATGCCGAGTGGAATTTCCTGAAGGGCGTTGTATGTGCCCGCCGGGGCTGGATGGACGAAGCCAAGCGTTACTATGAGACCGCCTGCCAGATGGACCCCGGCAATCTGGAATATCAGCGGGCGCTGGACTATATGGAAAACGGCCCCCGACAGGCTTACACGCCAGGCGGAACCACCTTTGGGACGGACCTGTGCGGCAGTAATCTGTGCCTGCCTATGTGCTGCCTGTGGTCACTTTGCAGCGGCAGTGTGCCAATCTGCTGCTACTGCTGATAAATAACGTGTAAAACCGGCGGAAACGTGCTCTGACAGGGAAGAATGACCGTTTGCGGAAGGCGTTTCCCCGTAAAATAGGAGGAATCAGCATGATCAAAAGCATGACCGGCTACGGTCGGGCGAGAGAGGTGCGGAACAAGCGGGATATCACCGTGGAGGTCCGCTCCGTCAACAACCGGTATCTGGACTGTACCGTGAAGATGCCCCGGATGTACAGCTTTGCGGAGGATGCCGTGAAGCAGTGCGTCCAGAAGGCCATCTCCCGGGGCAAGGTGGATGTGTTCATCACGGTGGACGCCTCCGCCGCAGACGTGGCCAAGGTCACGGTGAACCGGGAACTGGCGGCCCAGTATGCCGCTGCACTGGCAGAGCTGTCTGAGGTCTGCGGCACGGAGTCCAAGGTGACGCCGGAGCAGCTTTCCCGGTTTCCGGACGTCCTGACGGTGACGAAGGAGGACGAGGATCTGGAAACGGTGTCTGCGGACCTGTGCGCCGTGGCAGAGCAGGCGCTGGAAGCTTACAACGCCATGCGGGCCGTGGAGGGCCGGAAGCTGGCGGAGGACATCGGCAACCGCCTGACCTATATTGAGAACTATACGTCTCAGGTGGAACAGCGTTCCCCGGAGACTGTGACGGAGTACCGCGCCAAGCTGACGGCCCGGATGGAGGAAGTGCTTCAGAGCACCACCATCGATCCTCAGCGGATCCTGCAGGAGGCTGCCATCTACGCCGATAAGGTGGCCGTGGACGAGGAGACCGTCCGCCTGCGGAGCCATGTGGCCCAGCTGCGGACCATGCTGGAATCCGATGAGCCTATGGGCCGGAAGATGGACTTCCTGATCCAGGAGGTCAACCGGGAGTCCAACACCATCGGCTCCAAGTGCTGCGACGTGGCCATCGCTCAGGTGGTGGTTGGCCTCAAGGCAGAGGTGGAAAAGATGCGGGAACAGGTCCAGAACGTGGAGTAAGCCATGAAGCTTATCAACATCGGTTTTGGAAATCTGGTATCCCAGGAGCGGCTGGTGGCCATCGTCAGCCCGGATTCCGCACCCATCAAGCGAATGGTGCAGGAGACCCGGGAGCGCGGTATGCTCATTGACGCCACCTACGGCCGCAAGACCGCGTCCATTTTCATCATGGACAGCGATCACGTGATTTTATCGGCGCTGCCGCCGGAGCGGTTCAGCCCGAAGGAGCAAGAGGGAGAGGGATCATGAGAGGAAAAACGTTTATTATTTCCGGCCCATCCGGCGTAGGCAAGAGCACGGTGCTCAGCGCTCTGCTGGAGAAGCGGAAGAACCTGTATTTTTCAGTATCCGCCACCACCAGAGCCCCCCGGCCCGGTGAACTGGACGGCATCCATTATCATTTTATGGATGCGGAGTCCTTCCGCAAGTGGATCGCCATGGACCAGTTTCTGGAATACGCCGAATATGTGGGCAACTTCTACGGCACCCCCAAGCGGTTCGTGGATGAGGCCATGGATAAGGGGCAGGATGTGATCCTGGACATTGAGGTGCAGGGCGCCTTACAGGTCACCAGCAAGCGGCCCGACACGGTGAAGATCTTCATCGCCCCGCCCAGCTGGAAGGAGCTGGAACGCCGTCTGAAGGACCGCGGCACCGACGATCCGGAGAAAGTGCAGAAGCGTCTGCTCCGGGCCAAGGTGGAGTTCCAGACCGCCCATACCTACGATTATTTTGTCATCAACGATACGGTGGAGGATGCCGTCCGGGAGCTGGACGCCATCATCACCGCCGAGCACTGCAAGCCCAAGGAGCGTATGTCTGTTCTGGCGGAGTGACCGCCGTTTATTCCCTGATACAATAAAAAATTAAAGCCGCACAGCGGCAGATTGGAAGTAGAATATTATGATGCTGTATCCCGCTATGAACAAGCTGAAAAGTCATATCCCCAACCGTTATATGCTGGTGAACGTGGTGGCCCTTCGCGCCCGCCAGATCGCCGACGATGCCGAGGAAGCCGGCGTCCAGCTGGACGAGAAGCCCGTGACTCTGGCCATCCATGAGGTTGCGGACGGCAAGATCGATGCCAACGGTATGGATCTGACCATTTCTGTCGATAACTGATCGAACACATCATCGGAGGAGGGCGAGGCATGGAGACCGCGGACATGGTAAAGGTTGCGGTCAGCGCCGCGCCCTATTCCATTGATAAGCCGTATAGCTATCTGGTGCCGGACGCGCTGGCAGCGGCGGCCGTCCCCGGCGTTCGGGTCATGGTGCCCTTTGGACGGGGCAATAAGGAGAGCGAGGGCCTGATTCTGGCCCGTGTTCAGGAGCCGAAGCTGCCGGGGAGCAAGGCCATCCGGCAGATATTGGATCCGGAGCCGGTGCTGGATAAGGCCGGTATCGATCTGGCGCTGTGGATGCGGGGCCGGTATTTCTGCACGGTGTTCGAGGCGGTGAAAACCATTCTCCCCGCCGGACTGTGGTACGGTCTGCGGGAAATCTGGTCGCTGGCTATGGAGCCGGAGACCGCCCGCTCCACCGCCGTGGGCATCCCCGGCGCGTGGCAGGTGTTGGACCTGCTGGAAAAGCAGGGCGGCAAGGCGGATATCCGCGTCCTGCGGGACGTCTTGGGCGACGGGGCGGAAAAGCCCCTCAAGGCCATGAAAAAGGCGGAGATCCTCACTTGCGAGACGGATGCCAAGCGCAAGATCGCCGATAAGTCCCACCGGATGGTGGAGCTGGCGGTCAACACGGAGGACGCCTACGCCCTGACGGAGCCAAAGCGCCGCTCCGCCCCGGCGCGGTACGAGGTGGTGAACTTCTTAGCCACGGCGGGACGGACCCCGGCAGCGGAGGTCAGCTATTATACCGGGGCCTCCTCCCGGACGCTGAAGACCATGGAGAAGGCGGGACTGATCGCCTTTTCCGAGGAGGAGGAGCTGCGGGTGCCGTCCTTGGACGATGTGGAGCCGGGGCCGGAGATCGTTTTGAACGAAGAACAGCAGCGGGCTTTTGAAGAGATTTTAGGCCGGGTACAGGCGGCAAAGCCGTCGGTCACGCTGCTGCACGGTGTTACCGGCAGCGGTAAGACGCAGGTTTATCTGCGCTTGGTGCAGGAAACGCTGGCGTTGGGAAAAACCGCTATGGTGCTGGTGCCGGAGATCGTGCTGACGCCGCAGATGATGCGGAAATTCAGCTCCTACTTCGGCAGCCGGGTGGCCATGCTCCACAGCTCCCTGAAAATGACGGAGCGCTATGACCAGTGGAAGCGCATCCGCCGGGGAGAGGTGGACGTGGTGCTGGGGACCCGCTCCGCTCTGTTCGCGCCCCTGAAAAATCTGGGCCTCATCATCATGGACGAGGAGCAGGAGGGAAGCTATCAGTCGGAAAACGTACCCCGGTACGATGCCCGGGAGGTTGCCAAATACCTCTGCGTCCGGGAGAAGGCGGCGCTGGTGTTCGGTTCCGCTACGCCTACGGTGGAGACCGCCTGGGCGGTGGAACAGGGAAGCTATCAAAAGGCACTGCTGCGGCGGCGCTACAACGAAAACGCCTTGCCGGAGGTCCTCATTGCGGATCTGCGGCAGGAGATCCTGAACGGCAATCCGGGCCTGATCAGCACCCCGCTGCGGCAGGAGCTGGAAAAAAATCTGGCGGCGGGGGAGCAGAGTATCCTGTTTCTGAACCGCCGGGGCAGCAGCCGGATGCTGCTGTGCGGCGAGTGCGGCTATGTGCCCCAGTGTCCCCGGTGCAGCACTGCCATGACCTATCATTCCGCCAACGGGCGGCTGATGTGCCACTACTGCGGACACTCCGAGCCGGCGGCGGACACCTGCCCGGAATGCGGCGGCTGGATGAAGCATGTTGGCGCGGGCACCCAGAAGGTGGAGGAAGAACTGCGGGAACTGTTCCCGGAGGCGGGCATCCTGCGGATGGACGCCGATACCACCGCCGGGGGCCATGAGGAGATCCTACAGACCTTTGAGCGGGAGCGTGTCCCCATTCTGCTGGGGACGCAGATGGTGGCGAAGGGACTGGATTTTGAAAACGTAACGCTGGTGGGCGTTCTCTCCGCGGATATTTCCCTGTATGTGGACAATTACCGGGCGGCGGAGCGTACCTTCAGCCTGCTGACCCAGGTGGTAGGCCGTGCGGGCCGGGGCGGGAAAACCGGCCGGGCCGTGATCCAGACCTACACGCCGGGGAACGATGTGATCCGGTGCGCCGCCCGGCAGGATTATGACGCTTTTTACGAAAGCGAGATCCGGATGCGCCGGCTGCGGCGGTATCCTCCCTTTGCGGACCTTTTCACTGTCACCGTTTCCGGAACGGAGGAGGGCCGGGTGCTCCGGGCCGCCGTGTCCGTCCGGGAGACGCTGCGGCAGCTTTGCAGGCGGCCGGAGTTGGCCGCCGGGGAGCCGGAGGTCTTAGGCCCCGCCCCCGCGCCGGTGGTGAAGGTGAATAACCGGTTTCGCTACCGCTGCACACTGGTGGGAAAGAATGACAAGGCCACCCGGGAAATGCTGGCATGGCTGCAAAAGGACTTCGCCAAAGACAGCGCCAACCGGGGCATGAATCTGTTTGTGGACCATAACGCGGCGGACTGACCGCCGTGATCAAATCAAGGAGGTGCCATTCATGGCATTACGAAAGATCGTAGAACAGGGCGACGAGTGTCTGACAAAGGTCTGCCGCCCGGTGACAAAATTTGACCGGCGGCTGCATGACCTGCTGGACGATATGGCGGAGACGCTGGCAGACGCCAACGGCGCGGGACTGGCGGCACCCCAGGTGGGGATCTTGCGCCGGGTCTGTCTGGTGCTGGACGAGGAAGCGGAGGAATATTTGGAGCTCATCAACCCGGAGATCATCGCCCAGAGCGGCGAGCAGACCGGGCTGGAGGGCTGCCTCAGCGTGCCCGGAAAGTTCGGCATTGTGACCCGTCCCTACACGGTGCGGGTCCGGGCCCAGGACCGGGACGGCGCATTTTTCGAGGTGGAGGACGAGGCCCTGACGGCCCGGTGCTTCTGCCACGAGATCGAGCATCTGGACGGTCATCTGTTCGTGGAGCGCACGGACCATCTGCTGACCGAGGAGGAGCTGGAGGAGTATATCCAGCAGGAAGAGGGAGACGACGAGGAGTGAGGATCCTGTTTATGGGCACGCCGGATTTCGCGGTGGCGTCCCTGAAGCGGCTGGTGGAGGACGGGCACGAGATCTGCGGCGTGTTCACCCAGCCGGACCGCCCCAAAAACCGGGGGCATAAGCTGGCCTTTTCACCGGTGAAGGAATACGCCCTGGCCCAGGGGCTGTCCGTGTATCAGCCCACGAAAATGCGGGACGGCACGGCCCTGGCCCTGGTGCGGGAGCTGCATCCGGAGCTGATCGTGGTGGCGGCCTATGGCCGCATCCTGCCGGAGGACATTCTGAACACCCCACCTTACGGCTCCATCAACGTTCATTCGTCCCTGCTGCCCAAATACCGGGGGGCGGCTCCCATCAACTGGGCCATCCTCAACGGGGAGCGGGAGACCGGCGTGACCATCATGTACATGGCCAAGGAGCTGGATGCCGGGGACATTCTGCATGTGCTGAAAACCGATATCGACCCCCAGGAGGACGCCCAGACGCTGACGGCGCGGCTGGCGGAGCTGGGGGCCCAGGCGCTGTCCGAAACTGTGGAACAGCTTCGTGCCGGAACCGCTCACCGCACGGTTCAGGACCACAGCGCCTATACCTACGCCCCCATGCTCACCAAGGACATGGGCGTGATTGACTGGACAAAGCCCGCCGGGCATATCCATAACCAGGTCCGGGGTCTGATTCCCTGGCCCTGCGCCTCCACGGAGCTGGGTGGGGCTACGGTGAAGATATTCCGCACGGAGGTCCTGGGCGAGACCGGAAAAGCCCCCGGCGCCGTGGCGGCCGCCGGAAAGGCGGGCATCGACGTGGCCTGCGGCGACGGACATCTGCTGCGGATCCTGGAGCTGCAGCCCCAGGGGGGCCGCCGGATGGCGGCGGCGGACTATCTGCGGGGGATGGGCGCGTCCGGGCTGGGGGTGGAGGCCGCCGCGCGGACGGCGGCCGTGCTCTCCACGGGCGCGGAGGGGGCCATTCCGCTCAAGGAGGGGTATGCCGCCGCCATGGCGGCCCAAAACACCAGCTACGCCTGCGTGGAGAAAAACATCCGCTCCATGGTGGGCAAGCTCCAGGCCGGGGCCTGCGGGGAGTATCAGGCCCTCATGGGCGGCCTTCCGGCCGAACGGCCCAGCAACGAGCTCTTTCTCCGCCGGCTGGCCCGGCGGATTTTGGAGTGGTAGCGCCACGTTTCCCCTGAAATCGGACAGGCACTCTGCTATACTGTAGCCAGAAATTGGAAACTACAGTAAGCGAGGAGCGAGCGACATGGGCGTATGGCATACATACAGCACCAGACAGACCCTGTCTGAGCTGGAAACGGACAAGTCCCGGGGGCTGAGCGGGGCGGAGGCGGAGCGGCGGCTGGCCCGCTGGGGGCCCAACCGGCTGGAGGAGGGGAGGCGGCAGGGGCTGCTGCTGCGCTTCCTGGGGCAGATGAAGGACCCCATGATCCTGGTGCTGCTGGCCGCGGCGGCCCTGTCCCTGTGGGCCAGCGGCG
>ERZ827088.4818-NODE-4818-length-10838-cov-8.694797_pt1 | contig 10838 bp, 10 predicted proteins | sample MGYA00519922_ERZ827088 | MGnify/ENA primary metagenome ERZ827088 (study PRJEB31778, sample SAMEA3449254) | human gut metagenome | biome: human gut; feature: human-associated habitat; material: faeces | place: United Kingdom | collected 2010/2012 ... | reverse complement strand
TCATCCACCGTATTCGGAGAAACTTTTCTGCCGGAAGAAATCAGATAGTCGGTAATGCTGCGAATAGAAACAGGGCTGCCCACCACGCTTGCAAGGTATTTGGCAATTGATTTCAGCAGTGCAATGTCTGTGATTTTCTGCTTGCTCGTCTCGCTTTCTCGCCGCACCTGCCTATCTTCGATGTCTTTCACGATAACGGTATTGTAGATGCCCTCCAAATAGGTTTCCACTTCTGCTGTGGTGCGACCCATCCGAGCGACGTAAGGCAAACCGCCGCATTTCAAGTACTCCGCAAAGCCGCGCTCCTCGTCCATCCCTGTAATCGTCAGAAAATTTTTCAGCGAAAACGGGAGCATCTTAATCTCCACATAGCGCCCTGTTAGAAGCGTGGCAAGGTCGCCAGAAAGCGTGTACGCATTAGAGCCGGTGATGTAAATATCCACATTGGGCTTCACATACAGACTATCCACAACCTTTTCAAAGTCAGCAACCTTTTGAATTTCATCAAGAAAGATGTAGGTGTTTTTTTCGGGAATCAGCCGTTCTTTCAGATATGCGTACAGCTTTTTGTAATCCAGCAGTTCCTCATACTCCAATTCCTCGAAGTTTATCGAAACAATCTGCGCATCTGCAATGCCATTCTCCTTGAGCCAAGTTTGATACTGCGCCAGCAATGTGGATTTTCCGCAGCGGCGAATGCCGGTCACGACCTTGATGACTTGTTCGTCCTTCCAACCAATCAGCTCGTCAAGATACTCTTTTCGCTCTACCACTGAATACACCTCCTGCAAGAAGTATCTCTATTATAGAACAGAATATTCTCGAAGTCAATATAGTATTCCGAAACCGGAATTTTTTTGTGTTTTCATGCAATCATATTCCCAATAGAAATCAGCCGCTACCATTTTCAAATGAGAATGCGCCGCGAATCTTTGTATTCTGACTAACGCAAATGAACCCCAGCATACCGCGCTGCACATAGTATCCACAAACTGTTATTGATTAGCGCTGCAAAGTCGGTCGAATGTTAAAAGTTTTTGCATTTCAGTGCATTTACTTTATTTTTTCGCCGATTTGTGCTATACTAATGATACAGGAGGTGTACCACATGATAGATTCTCATGAACTTAGACGGCGCGACAGCTATTTGAATAAGCTGATTGGCTTTCAGGATACGGAACCAGTCAAGGTTATTACCGGTATTCGCCGCTGCGGTAAGTCCAGTCTGTTAAAGTTGATGGTTCAGCATTTGAAGGATACCGGTGTTCTGCCGGAGCAGATTATCGAGATGAATTTTGAGTCCTTTGATTTTCATAAGATGAGTGCTGACGATGTCTACCGATATGTGAAAGAGCGCATCATCGCCGGAAAGAGGATGTACCTTTTCTTTGACGAGCTGCAGCGAATCAAAGCATGGGAAGATGCAGTAAACGCTTTCCGTGTGGACTTTGATTGCGATATCTATGTTACCGGGTCGAATGCCTATCTTCTTTCTTCGGAGTATGCCACCTATCTCTCCGGACGGTGCGTAGAAATCAAAATGCTGCCGCTCTCTTTCCGCGAATTTCTCGATTTTCATGGTTTTGATGTTCGTGAAACGCAAAGTGCGCTTGGCGGGCTTCGCAAACAGGTATTCGATAAAAACAATGAACGCTATGAGTTGCGAGAGGTTTTCGCTGCCTATATGCGCTTCGGCGGGATGCCTGGCATCGCTGATGTTGGTCTGGAGCAGGAAAAGGTGCTGGCACTTCTTGATGGCATCTATTCCACAGTCGTAATCCGCGATATTCTGGAGCGAGAAACTCGCAGAGGGCAAAAGCAAATCACAGACCCTGCGCTGCTTCGCAAGATTATCCTGTTCCTTGCAGATAATATCGGCTCCAGCGTTTCTATTGCCTCCATCGGTAATATACTGGTAAACGAAGGGCTTTTGGACGATGATAAACGCAAGGGTATCCCCAGCGCACATACTGTACAAGCCTATGTGAATGCGCTGTTGGAGAGCTACTTCTTCTATGAAATCAAACGCTTTGACATCAAGGGCAAAGCCTACCTCCGCACGCTCGGAAAATACTATATCGTTGACATCGGACTTCGCAATTATTTACTGGGTTTTCGCAATCGCGACAGCGGTCACGCCATCGAGAATGTCGTTTACTTTGAGCTTCTTCGCCGTGGCTATGATGTAGCAATCGGCAAAATCGGCAATGACGAGGTGGATTTCATCGCAACGACAGCTGACGAAAAAAAGTATATTCAGGTAACGGAGTCCATGATGAGCGAGGACGTGCGCAAGCGTGAACTCGCACCGCTGCAAAGCATTCGTGATAACTACGAAAAAATCGTGTTATCTCTTGAGCCGGGACTTGATACTTCCTATGACGGCATCAAATCCGAGAACCTCATTGATTGGCTTCTCAACGAATAAGCACTGTATTCTTTGCCCCACCGCAGAATGTACTTATCATAATAGGTAGAAACTCATCCTGAAATGCCAAAGAGCCCGCCAGCACACCGTGTTATTCACAGTATGCTGACGGGCTGAAAATACTCAATCCTTTTTCTTTACGAAGCAGCGTTTTTTATAGAACGCAATGCCATAGCAATGAATGTGGTCACTGTCATACTCATCTTCAAAATCTTTAGCGTACATTCTTTGGTCAATTTGCCGCAGCGCCTTGTCGCACGCAGATTCCAAATCGCCTAATGTCATCGCGCGTTTCGCTTCAAAAATAGCCACCCGGCCATTGATCGTATCGCAGACAACGACATCACTTCGACCTTCTCCATGTTCCTTGTTTGAATCCACCTGATATCCTGCACCAGCGAAAATACCGCTCAGGAATGCGTGATAAAAGTCCTCTCCATAATCATGGTAGCTTATGGTGCGCCTTAATAGTGTGCTCACTTCCCTTGTGATGCTTTCGCAGTCGCCACGCCACACGGCTTCAAAAAGTGTGTTTCTATTCCATTTAGAAGCACTTTCCTCAAACCATTCAGCGACCTCTGTTTCAAAAATCTGTTTAATTTCCAAATTCGGAATTTTCAGTGCCACCATGTTATCCGGAAGAGCTTCATTGATTTCACCATCTCTGACCCGTGTCAAATAGCCCGTCAGGTACATCATGCTCCATAGATTTTCCTCAGATGAGTGCAAATAGTCATACGTCAGATTTTCATCCACTCTCTGTACGATATATCCGCCGCCCATCAGCGTTTCCATTTTCTTTGTAATGCTCGTGCCGGCATAATCAATGAACGAGCGAATGATTGCGTTATCACTTGTATCTTTCCAATACTCATCTGGTTCTGCATTGGAATTTTTCTGCAAATCATCAATATAGCACATCACATCCCAAGGGCAATAGACATCAGCATCACCGAAACGGTAGCCATCATACCATTTCTTTATGACTTCTTCCTTCCCCTTGATGCCTGCATCTTCAAGGATTTTATCCACTTCGCTTTGAACAAATCCATAGTATTCGTTAAGGTGAGACGAAGTAATTGTGTTCGAGACGAAATTGTTTGTGCCTGTAAAAATGCTCTCCTTTGCAATTTTCAGGCATCCAGTAACCACGGCAAGTTGAAGATACGGATTATCCTTTAATGCCTGCATAAATCCCTTCATGATTTCAAGCATTTCTTTGTAGTAGCCGTTGCTGGTTGCTTTCGCCATAGGAACATCATACTCATCAATGAGAAGAATTACATTTTTATGATAGTGTCTGTTCAGAAACTCTGAGAGAATTTGAAGTGAACGCATCACTTCAACCTTTCCCGCGTGCTTATATGCAATGTTCCAAAACAGCTTCTTTTCTTCTTCGTTCAGCGCCGAGCTTTGCATCAGATATTCATGTTTCTTATAAAGTTCTCCAATTTCATAAGCAAACTGCTCATACGCAGTTGAAAAGTCGTTTCCCTCAACTGCTTTAAGACTCAAACTCATCACAGGCCACTGGTTCATCCACGCATCGCAAATATCCTTTTGCTTTGAAATTTCCAGTCCTTCAAACAAACTTTTGCTATCTTTTTGAATGTCTAAGAAGCACTCAAGCGTACTCATTCCTAACGTCTTTCCAAAGCGGCGCGGGCGAGTTATTAATGTAACTTGCGTACCGGACGACTTGAGTATTTCACCAATCAGCCCTGTCTTATCGACATAGTATAGACCTTCTCTACGGATCTTTTCAAATTCGGATTTTCCCTTCGGAATGTTCAAAAAAGCCATGCTACCTACTCCCTTCCGAAGCATTACTACCGAGGCTGCTCTTGCGCATAACCATCAAAAGGATATTGAACCTCAGTGTACTTTGATTTTACCATCTATCTCTGGAAATAGCAAGTCAATCGGACGGAATAGCCGGCGATATTTTTCTCATGCCACTTGTCAAACAACTTCTTCGCTGCAGCCATGATGCACTAATTGGAAAGTTCGACAATGCCACGGTGGATTTCATCACAATCTCACCGATTGCCTGTTCAAGAAATAAGCGCTGCATTTTCAGAGACACGTTCTTTGAGTCCCCACCGCAGAATGTACTTATTATGATAGGTAGAAACTCATCCTGAAATGCCAAAGAGCCCGCCAGCACACCGTGTTATTCACAGTATGCTGACGGGCTGAAAATACTCAATCCTTTTTCTTTACGAAGCAGCGTTTTTTATAGAACGCAATGCCATAGCAATGAATGTGGTCACTGTCATACTCATCTTCAAAATCTTTAGCGTACATTCTTTGGTCAATTTGCCGCAGCGCCTTGTCGCACGCAGATTCCAAATCGCCTAATGTCATCGCGCGTTTCGCTTCAAAAATTGCCACCCGGCCATTGATGGTATCGCAGACAACGACATCACTTCGACCTTCTCCATGTTCCTTGTTGGAATCCACCCGATACCCTGCACCAGCGAAAATGCCGCTCAGGAATGCGTGATAAAAGTCCTCTCCATAAAGCGGGTGCAACTTAGGGATTTCATAATCCCGGAAATATCGGCATAGTCGTGTCATGCGGCTATGCCGTTTTTCCTTTTCCGTCTGGCTGTGGCGGATTGAATGAGCCAATACAATTCCATACGATTCTGAGCTTCTGCACCTTTTTGCCGCATACACGTTCAGCTTGGAAAACCTCAATACGCTCAACAAATTCCCTTATGATCTCCGCATTCAGTTCGCGGATATCTGTATGCTTTCGTACAAGAGCAATGAAGCTATCCACATTCACACGGTTCTCCTGCTGAGCGACAATATTACCTCGAAGCACCGTGATGCGTTCTTCCAGTGTCTTTTGCTCCGCTTCATAACTTTCGGACATCTTGGCAAAACGCTCATCGGATATCTTGCCCTCGACATTGTCCTCATAGAGCCGCTGAATGATGGTATCGAGCTTGTGAATCCGTGTCTGAGCCTGCTCCCGTTTTTCGTCTCGGAGCGTCTTTTCGGTTTCGGCTTTGGACAACTTTGTGACCATTTCTACGAACGCGTCCTCGTGCTCACGCACATAGGCGGTTACATTGCGGATACCGTCCAGCAGGAACTCCTCAATAACGGAATTGCGGATCTGATGTGAGGAACAGACTTCTTTTCCCCGTTTACGATAGGTGGCGCAAACCATGTACTCGCTTTGCGGTAGATTGCGCCCGCGCACCTGATACAGCTTCGCACCGCAGTCGGCACAGAATACCATGCCGGACAAAACAGCCTGTTTCTGTCCGCATAGCCGTTGGCAAGTAGCTGCTCGGAGCAGGCATATAGTTTCTCCACAGCCTCACCGATAGCCTCTGCGCTGCGGCCGACATCACGCACCGTTTTCACGATGATGCAGTCAGGCGCACGGTCGCCGAACCAGAGATAAAGCGTAGCCGGGCACTTCCGATTAGCACGGCTGCATCCGCTGATCTCCACATTGAAACCGTTGCCGAAATCCCGGTACAGGCACTTTTCCAAGTCGATGGTGCGGATGCTGTAGTTTTCACCGAGAGCCTTTTTCAGCTCCGGCAGTGACAGGTAATGTACCATTGTCTGTTTTCCTCCTTCCTGAATTGATGCTGCGGGTAGCAGTGGGTGGCAGTACGGGTAGCGGCATTTTTGAACACTGCAACCCCCAAAAAGCCTTGTGTATCAAGGACTTTCGCCTTACGGGTAGCAGAGGTAGCAGCTGATGCCGAGTTTATGCCCACAGGAAATAATCCTTGTATGCATTTCTCTGACTCGCTTCCCAACTTTATTTTTTCGGCTGAGAAGTTGGAAGAACTGCTACCTCTGCTACCCAGTGCCCTAAAACCCTTACCGCTCTTGTGTTTTCTTGGGTAGCAGCAGTAATTTTTACTGCTACCCGTACTGCTACCTCTGCTACCCGAATTACAGAAAATCCGTACCATTATAGCCGTATTCCCTTGCGTACTGCTCCTTGGCTTCAAGCGTCAGCGTGTAATCCTTGTAGTAGGTGTTGCCCTTCTGCCGTGTGGTCATCTCTGCATATAGCTTGCCGAGATGCTCGGCAAGCTCCTCACGAAACTCTTTCGCAGTCTTGGAAAAGCCGTTATTGTTATCCCGGCACCATGCCTGATAGACACGGTAGATGCGCCCGGTGGTGCAGTGTTTTTGTATCCTGCCATTCTGCCACGGGCACATACACTCCTCAAAGAAGCTGACGACCGTGCTGTTTTCGGACATATACCGTGTCCGTGCTGCCGAGATACTCTCCGGCTCGGAAAAGCGATAGCCGTTGCGGATGACCGTTTGCAGCGCCCGGATCGCCTTGTAAACGATGCCGCCGCGCTCGGCGTACAACTTGTCCAGCAACCGCTTGTCCTGCTGCTCCTTTGGGATGACGTTGGGACAGCGGACGACCATGATGCGGTTATATACCCACTGGCCACCGTCGCCGCCGAATTTCGGAAGCCGGTTCATACAGAACCAGAGCAGGCCGTTGTATGTGAATTCAAACGCCTGCTGCCCTTTGAACTTGGCATAGAGGCTGTCGCCGCCGGTGATCTTTTTAAAGGTCTTCAGCTCGTCCACAGTCAGAAAGCTCATATCCGAGGAACCGGCGAGGCGTGTGCCGTAGATCGCGCCGATGCCGAAACGGGCCTCGATCTCCTTCAGGTCAATGCCGATGAAGTTGCCTTTGCCGAGCAGCCGCTCCACAAGGCTTTTGAGCTGGGATTTGCCCGTATCGCCGTCGCCTACGAGGAACAGGGACTTTTTCAGCCGCCAGCCCTTGATGTTGGAAATACATACGCCGATGAATTCCAGCAGCAGCCGCTCGATTGCGGGATCGCCGTTCGTAAGCTTTTTCATATACGCATCGAAAACCGGCGTCGGCTCCGGTCTGCCCGTCCAGTCGCACAGGATCTGGATCGTGGAATACACGGTCGGCGTGTGCGGAATCAAGACGGTATCCGTTTCGGTGACTCGGAGCAGACCGTTCTTGAAATTGATCAGGTTTTCGTCGGCATCAAGCTCCTCCTGACTTATATAGTTGAGATCGGTGGTGATGTGCTGCAAGGCTTCTGCGACCTTGCTCATCTTGACCAGCTCCTCGTCATAATCGGCAATACACTGCTTGATAATGCCCATGAACATATCGTTGGAATACAGCCGGTAGCAGCCGTTCTCGTAGACATATTTCAAAAGCCCCTGCTTACCGTTATCCCTAACGAGGATGTAATTCAAATTCTCTCGAACATATCTCGCCAGCAGCGGTGTCACGATGTACGGCTCTCCGGTCGCTTTGTTAAAGCGGATAAAATACGGGTGCTCCATCTTAGATTTGTGGAGTATACCGTCGCAGGCTTCGATGCCTTTCTCGATGGTGGCCGTGCGGTAATCCTCACGCTCCCACTTTTCCCGGTACAGAGCGGAGGAACGGAACACCCGGTCAATCATCTCCGGGTCTGCGCCTGTGCGAAATGCGATCATGGCGCACAGTGCACAGTCTGCCTCGGACTGGGAACCGTAGTCGGAGAAATCTCCGTCGCAGTATAGCTTGCGGAATTTCTCGCCGTTTTTCTGCTTCAGCAGATTGGCCACGATGTCGAACAGCTCACGGTCGTCACCGTCCCGCTTTTCACTGTATTTCACCTTCTGCTTTCGACGCATATCCTTGTCCAGCGTAACGAGCAGTGCGTCCGTACACTCTTTCAGCGGAACATTACGTATCACATTGCCTGTATAAACGGCAAAGCGATTTGTGATACCGCCGCAGTACAGCTCCGTGCTGTTGTGCGGATTTTTCATGTAGAACGCTTTGTCCAGTCGCAATTTTCCGTCTTTATCAAGATAGGTCGGCACTTGGTTGATATCGCATTTCCCGTAGATATGGATACCGCCGCCGCTGACTGAATACTCGGCATAGGAGTTGAATCGTTCAAGCATCAGCTGCACAAATGGGTCGGAGAGTTCCTTGTGGTCGATATCCAAAAAGAAGTACCCTTGCGGAATCTTGAATCCGACGCCGTTATAGCCGCGCTCTTCGGCGGCTTTGAAAGCCTCATCGTATGTCACCCATGTGTGTGCATACTCGCTGTTCGTGCCTGTCGCTGCGCCGCTTGCGGAGATCGGCACCTTCGTGCGCTTGCCCTTGCGGGTCTCATAATTCCAGCAGAGCCATATCTTTTGTGATTTCAGCTCGTCCATATGCATTTCACCGTCACCCCCTCTCTCTGCGTTATTTTCACGGCGCTCACTCCTGCTTGTTTGAAGTGATGACCAGCCACTCACGAAAAGCGTCAACGGGAATGAGGCTCCTTGTGCCGATGCGGATGAACGGAAAGCCATCCGATTTTACAAGCTCGTACGCCTTCGGCAGGGATATTCCCAGCTGCGCAGACAACTCTTGTACACTCATGGTCGTTTTCTCCATGTACTTCTCTACCTCCATTTCTGTAAATTTGGGCGCAAAAATACCACCTTCAAAAATCTCGCATGGATTTTCATGGGTGGTCACGTCAGCACAATATTGGCTTTTCCGTTTGTCATGATCTGCCGGACTGCATTGTAAGCCGTAAGGTCTTTCACGCCGCAGTCGTTTCGCTTGTCGATGCGTTCCTCTCGCTGCTTGATTCGGCGGTTTTCACGCTGGCGTTTTCTGTCTTTCAAGTTCATTGCCTCCTTCTGAAAAAATATAGACTGCTCCCGCAGGTGCGGGAAACAGCCTTTCCTGGTTGACATCCGCGAATGAGAAATACGTTTCTCACCTATCTCACTCACATTATATAACTTTGCGTTATTCGAGTCAATAGCAAAACAGAAAATTTTTCGTAGAATTTTATACGATTGTAGAACCCAATAGAATCTATTCTCACAAACGACTTGACGAAACTCACTTATAGTAATATAATATGAGTGAAATCCAAGACGAGGTGTGAGAACCATGTTTCCTGAACGACTGAAAGACCTTAGAAAAGAAAAAGGCATGACACAGATCGAGCTTGCCACAGCACTTGGCGTATCCAGTGGCACCATTGCCATGTGGGAAACTGGAAAGCGCAAGCCCAGCTTTGAGATGTTTGAAAAACTGACGCAGGTTTTTGATAAACGAATCGATTATATTCTTGGTACGTCCGATGATCCAACCCCAGCCAAACTGAACGACATGGAAGTCGCACAACTGGGAAACTGGGCAATGCAGGAGGAGTACGAGGATGTGATGCGTAAATACTCTCTGCTCGATGATTTCGGACAGAAAACGATAGCTGCCGTTTTGCGCATGGAGTTCGCTCGTTGCCAGGAGCAAGGAACCCTAAAAAGTGGGAAAAGCGTGTCCGTTTCCGTAAAAGTGAGAGATTTTCCGGATGAAGTGCTTACTGCGAATACAACGGAGGGTGAATAATGGATTTCACTTTATTGATTGAAGGGTTGCGTCAGGCAAAGTGCATTACCCCCTTGGAAAAGGATATTCTGGATACATGGGACGAGCTTCAGAAATCCCCGTTTGACCGCAGCTCTGCGCAACTGCAAATAATGCAGAACAATGCAAATCATCCGGAGATTCTTGCCGCGATCAAGGCGCTGCCAACAACAGTTGTTCGTCCTTTTGACCAGGTAACGGAATCCGATATCCGATATAATTTAGGGAAACAACTTGAGGCGCTTGCCGTGAAAGAGGGGTGACCGACCAATGGCTAACAAACTGGAACTGACTTGGTACGGCAAGGACGAGCCGATTCGAGTCGAGCCTCGTTTACTTATTGAAAACACAGAGCTTTCCAATACCGCCGCCGACCTGGATACGCAGAATATGCTGATCCATGGGGATAATCTGTTGGCGTTGAAAGCGCTGGAGAGCAAATTCGCCGGGCAAGTAAAGTGTATCTATATCGATATAAAAACACCGAGATTGATACAATTTAATTATTCCTCCGCCGATTTTGCCGCTTGAGGGGTAAGTTGGCGTTTGAGGGGTAAGTTGTGGAAGTCGGGGTGTCCCGGCTGTTTTGATCGGTAGAAATGTTCATACTTCGCCGGTATAATAGACGGCGGGAAAACAGGAATTTGTACAGATCAGGAGTAATTTAATGGATGTAAAAGAGTACCTTCAGAATCCATGTGGAACACTTTCGATTCCATATTGGAAGGCCAAAACACTGGCCATTCCCGATTCAATGAGAATCATTCATTGTAGTAATTGGAATGGACAGTATGGCAATTTTCAAAGATTCTTCAGGATAAAGCATGATTTGAATGATCTGTCTCCGATAGATTATGATTACGACACCTTGTCGATTGATTATCAGGCAACACAACTGTGTGAGATGATAAATGAGTCTTACAAGCATGAGAATATCGTCGTGAGTGAACAAGACATTCTGCAGTGGAAGCAGCACAAGACCTTCCG
>ERZ827088.4814-NODE-4814-length-10847-cov-3.130838_pt1 | contig 10847 bp, 8 predicted proteins | sample MGYA00519922_ERZ827088 | MGnify/ENA primary metagenome ERZ827088 (study PRJEB31778, sample SAMEA3449254) | human gut metagenome | biome: human gut; feature: human-associated habitat; material: faeces | place: United Kingdom | collected 2010/2012 ... | reverse complement strand
GCCGCGGACGTGCCGGTATTTACCGCGCCGGACAGCGTGCTCGTGAATCTCACGGGGTTTCACCTGACGCGCGGCATGCTCTGCTGCATGCGCCGCCGGGCGCTGCCGCCGGCGGAGGCGCTCTGCCGGGACGCGCGGCGCGTCGCGGTGCTCGAAAACGTGATGAACCCGACGAACATCGGCGCGATCTTCCGCAGCGCGGCAGCGCTCGGCATGGACGCCGTGCTGCTCACCGAGGCCGGGAGCGACCCCTTGTACCGCCGCGCTGCGCGCGTGAGCATGGGCACGGTCTTTCAGGTGCCGTGGACGTATCTCCCGGCGGGGGAACGCTGGCAGGATACGCTGCACGCGCTCGGCTTTGAAACCGCGGCGCTCGCGCTGCGGGACGACAGCCTGAGCATCGCCGATCCGCGTCTTGGAAGGGTCGAAAAGCTCGCGCTCTGTCTCGGCACAGAGGGCGACGGGCTCGCAAACGATACCATTGCAGACTGCGACTATACCGTGCGCATCCCCATGTCGCACGGCGTGGACAGTCTGAACGTAGCCGCGGCGAGCGCCGTGGCGTTTTATCAGCTCGGCACGCTCTGCCGTAAAACGGAAGAATTTTTATGAAAAGAACCGCAAAGATGCTCACCGCGGCGCTGCTCGCGCTTACGCTCGCGCTGCCCGGCACCGCTGCCGCGGCGGACGATACGCCGGCGGTGCGCATCTCCGAAATGATGTATAAAAACCACGCGACACTCCAGGACGCCGACGGCGATTTTTCCGACTGGTTCGAGCTGGAGAATACGTCGAACCGCGTCGTGCGCCTCAAGGGGTGGAGCGTGTCGGACGGAAAGACCGTCTGGGATTTTCCCGCGGACGCGACGATACCGCGCGGTGGGGTGCGCGTCGTTTTCGCCTCACGCAAGGATAAGACCGCGGCGGGCGAAAGCCACACGTCGTTCGCGCTCGGCGAGGGGGAGACGCTGTATCTCATCGCGCCGGGCGGGACGATCGCCGACCGCGCCGCGTGCGATCCCGAGCTGCCCGCCGACCATGTGCTGCGGCGCGAAAACGGCGGCGAGCTCACCGAAAGTGTCTGGGCGACGCCGGGATACCCGAACACCGCCGCGGGGTACGCGGCGTTCTGCGAGAGCCGCAAAACGGAAAGCCCGCTCGTGCTCTATGAGGCGGCGGTCTATAACGACACGTTCGCTCTCAAGGGCGAGTATTACGACTGGGTCGAGATAAAGAACGTATCGAAAGAGAGCGTGAAGCTCTCCGACTACTGCCTTTCGGACGACCGGCGGGAGCTGGAAAAATGGTCGCTTCCCAACCGGACGCTCGCGAAGGGACAGTCGATCCTCATCTACTGCACCGGCGAGGAGAACCCGGCGACCGGCAACGGCCTGCGGGCGAATTTCGCGCTCAACGCTTCGAGTGAAACGCTCTATCTCACGAAGAAGGGCGAGAGCGCGGCGGCGGACTTCGTCTGGCTGCACGATATCCCCTACGGGTACAGCATGGGCCGCACGGACGCCGAAAACGGCTTTTTCTATCTCCGCAGGCAGACGCCGAACGAGCCGAACGAGACCGACGCTTACCGGTATATCTCCGAAGCTCCTGCGGCGAACCGCGAATCGGGGGTCTACGAAGCGGGGCAGACCGTGCGCGTGAAGCTCGCCGCGGCGGGCGATATTTACTATACGACCGACGGCTCCGCCCCCACGGAGGAGAGCACGCCGTACACCGGCGCGATCACCGTGGACAAAACGACCGTCCTTCGCGCCGCTGCCGTGGAGGAGGGCGGCGCGCCGTCGCGCGCGCTCACGCTCAGCTTCTTCATCGGCGAGGAGCACACGCTGCCGGTGCTCAGTCTCGTGACCGACTCACCCCGACGGTTTTCCGAAACATATAACGGCGCCGTAAAATACCGCGAATGCGCGGCGAATCTCTCGCTTCTCGCCCCGGAAGGCAGCTTTTCCATCGACTGCGGCGTGGAGCTCAAGGGACGCACCAGTCTTTTCAACCCGAAAAAGAGCCTCGGCGTTTCGTTCCGCGGCTGTTACGGTGCGGAGACGCTTCAATACGACATCTTCGGTAAAGGCCCGGCGGAGTTCACCGAGCTTTCCATCCGCGCCGGGCAGGACTATATCTCCACGGTGTTCCGCAACGAGCTCATGCAGGAGCTGTGCGCCGAGCTCGATACGACCATGACGCAGCGCAGCCGCTACTGCGTGCTGTACATCAACGGCGAATACTGGGGCATCTACTGTCTCAAGGACGATATCACGCGGCAGTTTTATGCCAATCTCACCGGCACGGCGAAGGAAGACGTGACGATGCTGCCCTCGCCGGTGGCGCAGAATACGGCGGTGTATACCGAGGCGCTCGGACTCTGGCAGGACACCACGCTCACACGCCGGGAAGCCTATAAGCGCTTCTGCGAGGCCATGGATATGGACGGCTTTATCGACTGGGTGCTGCTCGAGGGCTACTGCGCAAACGTGGACATCAAGAGCAACCTCCGCTATTTCCGCACCGGCGACGGGCCGTGGCAGATCGCCTTTTACGATCTCGACTGGGCGTTCCAGACGAGGAGCAACTGCTTTTTCAATCTCATCGGCTCGGAGCAGACCGCGCAGATCGCCCCGACGATCCGCTGGCTCTTCGGCATCGACGACTTTAAGGAGCGGCTTCTCACGCGGTACGCCGAGCTGACGGAAACGACGCTCTCGGACGAGCACGTCACGGAGAAGATCGACGAATTCCGCGCGCTGCTCGCGCCGGAGATCGCGCGGGAGCGTGTGCGCTGGGGCGGCAGCGAGGAAGGCTGGAACGAACAGGTGGACGCGCTGCGCGCGAACATTGCCGACGACTACGCCGCCCACACCGTCCGGAACCTCTGCAGCATTCTCGGCATGGGCGAGGAGGAACGCATGGAGTATTTCGGCTTCTGACGCCGCCGTCCGGCAGACGTTCTGCCGCCTTGACAAACCGGGGGCGGCAGAGTAAAATCCAATCAAAAAAAGACGCCTGAGTGCTCCGTAGACAGGTAAAAACGCTTCGGAGAGAATAGGAAATCCGGGGAAGATCCGGAACGGTACCGCCACTGTAAGTGCGGAAGCTCCGCCGGGGCGAAAGCCGGTCATTGGGGAGACCCGAGAAGGCTGCACGGAGCTGAGGATGCACAAGTCAGGAGACCTGCTCAGAGATGCGTCGCTTCCCCGGCTATGGGGAATACATCATGCCAGCGGAAAAACGGCCGCGGCGGTCCAAAAGGACCGCCGCGGCTTTTCTGCGTGGGGAGGATCTTATGGACCGAATCATGATCTCCGGCGTGAGCAGCGGCTGCGGCAAGACGACGGTCGTGTGCGCCGTATTGCAGGCGCTGGTGAACCGCGGCTTGAAGACCGGCGCGTTCAAATGCGGGCCGGACTACATCGACCCGATGTTCCACAGCCGCATCATCGGCGCGAAGAGCGCCAATCTCGATCTGCATTTCTTTTCGGAAAACACGCTCCGCTTCCTGCTTGCGAAAAACGCCGCGGGGTGCGATGTGAGCGTTATCGAGGGGGCAATGGGCTTTTATGACGGCGCGGGGCTCACCACATGGAAAACGAGCGCGTATGAGCTCGCCCTCGTTACGAAAACGCCGGTCGTGCTCGTGGTGAACGCGCGCGGCGCGGCGCTCTCGGTGCTCGCGGTCATCGAAGGGTTTTTGCGCTTCCGGCCCGAGAGCGGCATCCGCGGCGTTATACTCAACCAGTGTACCGCCATGACGTATGCTTCGCTCTCCGCCGCCATCGAGGAGCGCTTCGGCATCCGATGCTTCGGCTTTCTGCCGCGGCTCGACGAATGCGTGCTCGAGAGCCGCCATCTGGGGCTCGTGACGGCGGGGGAGATCCGAGATCTCCGCGAAAAGATGCAGACGCTCGCCGCGCAGGCGGAAAAGACGCTGGATATCAACGCGCTTCTCGCGCTCGCGCACGAGGCCGAGCCTCTGGACTATACGCCCGCCGTGCTGCCGAAGAAGGAGAAGATCCGGCTGGCCGTTGCGCGGGACAACGCCTTCTGCTTTTATTATGAAGACAGTCTTGACGCTGTGCGGGAGATGGGCGGCGAGCTCGTGCCGTTCAGCCCGATCGCCGACGGCGCGCTGCCGGAGAATATCGACGGACTCTATCTCGGCGGCGGGTATCCGGAGCTGTACGCGAAGGAGCTTGGCGAAAACGCCTCCATGCGCGCGTCCGTCCGCGCGGCGCTGGAGCGGGGCGTGCCGTGCATCGCCGAGTGCGGCGGGTTCATGTATCTCACCGAAGCCATCGGCGATGAGCCCATGGCAGGCTTCCTGCCGGGGACATGCTTCGATACCGGAAAGCTCACCCGCTTCGGATATGTGACGCTGCGCGCGAAGAAGGACAATCTTCTCTGCCGCGCGGGGGGCGAGATCGCCGCGCACGAGTTCCACCACTGGGACTGCACCTGCCCCGGCGACGCCTTTGCCGCCGAAAAGCCGACGGGACGGCGCTGGGAGTGCGCTGTGGCCTCCGATACGCTCTATGCGGGCTACCCGCATTTTCATTTCTATTCCAACCTGGAATTTCTTTACAGTTTTTATGACGCCTGTATAAAGGAGAAACACCGCCATGATGGAAAATATTAAACCCATGGACATTGAAAAGCGCAGCTTTGCCATCATCACCGAGCTGCTCGGCGATACGAAGCTCGAGGAGGAAAACGAGCTTGTCATCAAGCGCGTTATCCACACGACCGCGGATTTTGACTATGTGCAGAATCTTGTGTTCTCCCCGCACGCCGTGACGAAGGGACTCGACGCGCTCCGCGCGGGCTGCCACATCGTCACGGACACGCAGATGGCGAAAGCGGGCATCAACAAAACGATCCTCGGCCGTCTCGGCGGCGAGGTGCACTGCTTCATGTCCGATGCGGACGTCGCCGCCGAGGCAAAGGAGCGCGGCGTCACGCGCGCGATCGTCTCCATGGAGAAGGCGGCGCAGCTGCCGGGGAAGTGCATTTTCGCCATCGGCAACGCGCCCACGGCGCTCATCGCGCTGCACGGCCTCATCGAAGAGGGGAAGCTCGACCCCGCGCTCATCATCGGCGTGCCGGTCGGGTTCGTGAACGTGGTGGAGAGCAAGGAGCTCTTCCTCGATTCCCCGGTGCCGCACATCATCGCCCGCGGCCGCAAGGGCGGCAGCAACGTCGCCGCCGCCATCTGCAACGCGCTGCTCTATCAGATCCTGCGGTAACATGGAACAGTACATCGAAAAGGACGGCAAGCGTCTCCGGCTCGGATATACGACCGGCTCGTGCGCCGCGGCGGCGGCCAAGGCGGCGGCATGGATGCTGCTCACCGGCCGGAGGAAGGAGACCATCACGCTCGATACGCCGAAGGGCATCCGGCTCGAGCTCGCCGTGCGTGAGATCACGATGCGCGCGGACAGCGTCTCCTGCGCCATCGAAAAGGACAGCGGGGACGACCCCGATGTGACGAAAGGCACGCTCATTTTTGCCTCGGTCCGCCGGACGGACGAGCCGGGCGTGCATATCGACGGCGGCGAGGGCGTCGGCCGCGTGACAAAGCGCGGGCTCGACCAGCCGGTCGGGAACGCCGCCATCAACTCCGTGCCGCGGCAGATGATCCGCGAGAACGTGGAGGAGGTCATGGCGCTCACGGATTTCTCCGGCGGGCTGGACGTGGTCATCTCCGCGCCCGAGGGCGAGACTCTCGCGAAAAAGACGTTCAACCCCCGCCTCGGCATCGTCGGCGGGATATCCATCCTCGGAACGACCGGCATCGTGGAGCCGATGAGCGAAGCGGCGCTTGTGGAGACCATCCGCGTGGAGCTGCGGCAGCGCCGCGCGATGGGGAAGGAATACGCCCTGCTCACGCCCGGCAACTACGGCTCGGACTTCATCCGGCAGAATCTCGACGTCGATCTGAATACCGCGGTGCAGGTCTCCAACTTCCTCGGCGACGCGCTCGATATCTGCCGCGCGCTCGGCTTTCGCGGCGCGCTGCTCGTCGGGCATGTCGGCAAGCTCGTAAAGACCGCGGGCGGCATGATGAACACCCACTCCAAATACGGCGACTGCCGCATGGAGATCCTCGCCGCGCACGCCGCGGCGGCGGGCGTGGACGCGGAGCACATCCGCGAGATACTCGACTGCGCTGCGTGCGACGACGCGGTGCGCATCCTGCGCGAATGCGGTCGGGACGCCCCGGCGCTCGCGCGCGTCACGGAAAGGGCGCTCTTCCATCTCGCGCATCGCGCGGACGGCATGGAGGTCGGCCTTTTGATGTTTTCCAAGGAATACGGCGTTCTGGGACAGAGCGAAAACGCCCCGGCGCTTCTCAAAAAGATCATGGAGGAATGAAATCGTATGGTACATTTTGTCGGAGCCGGCAGCGGCGCTGCCGATCTCATCACGGTGCGGGGAGCGAAGCTGCTCGGCGAGTGTGACGTGGTCATCTACGCCGGAAGTCTCGTGAACCCCGCGCTGCTCGCGTATTGCCGGAAGGACTGCCGCATTTACAACAGCGCCGAAATGACGCTCGAGCAGGTCATCGACGCCATCCGAAAGGCCGAGGCCGCGGGGGAAACGACCGTCCGTCTCCACACCGGCGACTCGAGCATTTTCGGCGCGGTGCGCGAGCAGTTCGACGAGCTCGACAAGCTCGGCATTGCCTACGACGTATGCCCCGGCGTGAGCGCGTTCTGCGGCGCGGCGGCCTCGCTCAAAACGGAGTATACGCTGCCCGACGTGAGCCAGACCGTCATCATCACCCGCGCGCCGGGCCGGACGCCGGTGCCGGAAAAGCAGTCCATCGCGGCGCTCGCCGCGCATCAGGCGACGATGGTGCTCTTCCTCAGCACGTCTCTGACCGAGCAGCTGCAAGCGGAGCTTCTCGCGGGTGGGTATGCAGAGAGCACGCCCGCGGCGGTCGTATACAAGGCGACGTGGCCCGAGGAGAAGATCTTCCGCTGCACCGTCGGGACGCTGCATAAGACCGTTACGGAAAACGGCCTTACGAAAACGAGCCTCATCATCGTGGGCGAGTGCATGGGGGATAAGTATCTCCGCTCGCTTTTGTACCATCCCGGCTTCACCACGGAGTTCCGGGAGGCCACGGAATGAACGCCGCGCTCTTCGCCTACAGCCGCCGCGGCTGCGCCACGGCGCGCCGCGTCATGGCGGCGCTGGCGGACTGGGACATACAGCCGTATACCATGGAGCGGTTTGCGGAGGACGGCTTCGCGCCGCTCGGCCGTCCGGCGAGGGAGTTTTACGGGCCAATCTTCGAGGCCGTGCAGGCCATGATCTTTGTTTCGAGCGTCGGGCTCGCTGTGCGGGAGGTCGCGCCGCATCTCAAAAGCAAGGCGACCGACCCTGCGGTGCTCGTGCTCGACGAGCTGGGGCAGTATGTGATCCCCGTGCTCTCGGGCCATATCGGCGGGGCGAACGAGCTGGCCAAAGCGCTTGCCGCCTCGCTCGGCGCGCAGGCGGTCATCACAACGGCGACCGACATCAACGGCCGCTTCTCCGTGGACGCGTGGGCGGTGCAGAATGGCTGCGCCATCGCGAGCCTGCCGCTCGCGAAGGCCGTGTCCGCCGCCGTGCTCGAGGGGGACGTGCCGTTTCTCAGCGACTTTCCGGTCGTGACGGATCTGCCGCGCGGGCTCGCGCCGGGCGATGCCGGCGCGCTCGGCGTATACATCGGCGTCTATGAAAAGACGCCGTTTGCAAAGACGCTGCGGCTCGTTCCGCGCGTCGTGCGTCTCGGCATCGGCTGCCGGAAGGGAACGGACGAGGAAACGATCCGCGCAGCGGTGAACGAAGCGCTCGCCGCGCACGGCATCGACCGGCGCGCGGTGAAGTGCGCCGCGTCCATCGATCTCAAGGCGGAGGAGGAGGGGCTTCTCGCCTACTGCCGCTCGGAGGGGCTGAGCGCGGAGTTTTACACGGCGGACGAGCTGCGCGCGGTGCGCGGCGAGTTCACCCCTTCGGAATTTGTGAAAAGCATCACCGGCGTGGACAACGTGTGCGAGAGAGCCGCGCTCCGAAACGCCGAAACGTTATTGGTAAAAAAGACCGCCCGCAGCGGCGTGACCGTGGCGGCGGCGGCAGAACATTGGGAGGTGCGCTTTGCGTAAGCTGGCTGTTGTGGGCATCGGCCCCGGAAACTATGAAAATATGACGATCCGCGCCGACCGCGCGCTGCGCGAGTGCGACGTGATCGTCGGGTATACCGTGTACGTCGATCTCGTGAAGGAGCGCTACGCGGATAAGGAATTTCTCGCTACGCCGATGCTGCGCGAGGTGGAGCGCTGCGAAATGGCGCTCGAAACGGCGCGCGGCGGAAAGACCGTTGCGATGATCTGCTCCGGCGACAGCGGCATTTACGGCATGGCGGCGCTGCTCTATGAGCTGCGCGGCGAGGCAGCCGAGCCCGAGATCGAGGTCATCCCCGGCCTCACCGCCGCGTGCAGCGGCGGCGCGCTGCTCGGCGCGCCGCTCACGCACGACTTTGCCGTCATCAGTCTGAGCAACCGGCTGACGCCGTGGGAGAAGATCGAAAAGCGGCTCGCGTGCGCCGCCGAGGCGGATCTCGGCATCGTGCTTTATAACCCCCGCAGCAAGGGCCGCCCGGACAATCTCCGCATGGCGTGCGATATCCTGCTGCGGTATCTGCCGGAGGACCGGCCCTGCGGCGTGGCGCATTCCATCGGGCGCGAGGGCGAGGCGGGCGAGTATATGACGCTCGGCGCGCTGCGCGATGCCGATGTGGATATGTTCAGCACCGTGTTCATCGGCAACGCCATGACGAAAATGATCGGCGGCGCGATGGTGACGCCGCGCGGCTACCGCCGCAAAGAGGTGCCGGATGCCTAAGCTCTGCGTATTTGCCGGCACGACCGAGGGACGCGAGATCGCCGAGTTTCTCGCCGAGCAGAGCGCGGACGTGACCGTGTGCGTGGCTACGGAATACGGCGAAACGCTGCTCCCGCAGGGAGAGGGGCTGCACATTTCCGCGCGGCCTCTGCCGCGCGAGGAGATGGCGGAGCTCTTCCGCCGCGAGCGCTTCGATCTTGTCATCGACGCGACGCACCCGTACGCCAAGCGCATCACCGAGAGCATCGCCGCGACCTGCGCCGGTACGGACACGGAGTATCTCCGGCTCCTGCGGCCCGACACGGCTGCGCCGGAAAACGCCGTCTTTGTCGAGGACGCCGCCGGAGCGGCGGAGTATCTCGACCGCGTGGACGGGAACATCCTGCTTACGACCGGCAGCCGGGAGCTGCACGCCTTTGCGTCCGTCCGCGATTTCGCTTCGCGTGCTTACGCCCGCGTGCTGCCGATGGAGGATTCGCTCCGCGCCTGCCGCGAGGCGGGACTGCCGCCGGCGCACATCCTCGCGATGCAGGGGCCGTTTTCCAGAGAACTCAACGCCGCCATGCTCCGGAGCATCGGCGCGGCGTATCTCGTAACGAAGGCCTCCGGCAGCGCCGGAGGATTTGAAGAAAAGATCGCCGCCGCGGCGGAAACGGGCGCGGTGCCGGTCATCATCGGCCGTCCGCCGCAGCGCGAGGGGCTCTCCGCCGCGGAAACGGTGGAGCTTCTCTGCCGCCGGTTCGGCTTTTCCGCAAAGCCGGAGGTCGCCGTCGTGGGGCTCGGCCCCGGCAGCCGCACCGCGCTCACCGGCGAGGCGCGCGAAGCGCTGTCCCGTGCCGGGTGTCTCATCGGCGCGGCGCGGATGATCGAAGCCGCCGCCGCGCCCGGACAGGCGGCGCACGCCGCCATCGCGCCGGAGGATATCCGCGATTACATTCTCGCGCACCCGGAATACCGCTCGTTCGCGGTCGTTATGTCCGGCGACACCGGCTTTTTCAGCGGCACGAAGAAGCTCCTGCCGCTGCTCGCCGGCTGCCGTGTCACGGTGCTGCCGGGGCTGAGCTCGCTCTCCTGCCTCTGCGCGAGGCTTGGCACGTCTTACGAGGATGTGCTCCCCGTTACGCTCCACGGCCGGAGCGAGCCAATTTTGCTCCCGCTCGCGCAGGGGCGGCGGGTCTTCGCGCTCGTCGGCGGCGAAAACGGCATGGGAAAGCTCTGCCGCGCGCTTACGGAAAACGGCATGGGCGCGGCGCGTGTTTCGGTCGGCGAGCATCTGAGCTACCCCGACGAGGCCATCACCACCGGCACGGCGGAGGAGCTTTCGGAAAGACAGTTTGAAAGTCTCGCCGTGGCGCTCATTGAATACGGCGGCGAACCGCTGCCCGTAACGGCGGGGCTGCCGGACGAGGCGTTTTCGCGCGCCGAGAGCGTGCCGATGACGAAAAGCGAGATCCGCGCCGTGTGCCGCTGGTCGCAGGAGATGCTGCCGGACGGAACGCTCGTCCGGCGGGAGGGCGTCTCGCAGGGCTTCGGCTACCGCACGAGCGTCTATCAGACGCTGCCGTGCGTGATCGTGCGCGCGTCTTTGCAGCTGCAGCCCGGCGACCCGAATACAATCGCGCAGACGATGCGCGCGCTGTGCCGTGCTGCTTTTGCGCGTCCTGCTGTCCCGCGTGTTCTCCCGCCCCATGAGGGGCCGGCTGCGCGCCCTGCGGCGCCGGGGCCGCTCCCTTTTTCGGGCGGGCGCGGGTGATATCGATCTCACGGTTCTCCTGCGGTCTGCTCACTGGTCCTACCTCCGTAATACCGCGCGCGCAAATCCGCGTAGGCAAGGAGGGATTCCTCGTCCACGGGCTTGCCCCCGGCCTTGAGCCATGCAATGGAAAGGCCGAGCCCCTCGATGGCGGTGCGGGCCAGGTCCGCCAGCGCGTGGCGCCGCAGCTGCT
>ERZ827088.4812-NODE-4812-length-10852-cov-2.501806_pt1 | contig 10852 bp, 7 predicted proteins | sample MGYA00519922_ERZ827088 | MGnify/ENA primary metagenome ERZ827088 (study PRJEB31778, sample SAMEA3449254) | human gut metagenome | biome: human gut; feature: human-associated habitat; material: faeces | place: United Kingdom | collected 2010/2012 ... | reverse complement strand
CCGTCATGGGAGAGACCCATGCCCTCCCCTCCCCCTTTTTCGTGCTTGCCACCCAAAACCCCATTGAACAGGAAGGCACCTACCCCCTGCCGGAAGCCCAGCTGGACCGCTTCATGTTCCTGATTGAAGTGGACTACCCCACGGAGGAGGAGGAAATGCGCATCGCCCGGGAAACCACCGGAACCCGGAGCGAGGAACTCAAGCACATCCTCTCCGGGGAGGAAATCATCTTTTACCAGGATCTGGTGCGCCGCGTTCCCGTTCCGGAACATATTTACGAGTATGCCGTGAAACTGGTGCGCGCCACCCGCCCCACCCTGGAAACTTCCCCGGAATGGGTAAAGCAGTATGTAGCCTGGGGCGCAGGCCCCCGCGCCGTCCAGTTCCTGATTCTTGGGGCCAAGACCCGCGCCGCTCTCCAGGGCAGCTACATCGTCCGCAGGGAAGACATAGACGCCATTGTGGAACCTGTGCTGATGCACCGCGTGGTCACCAACTTCGCCGCGGAATCCCAGGGCATCACGCCCCGTAAGGCCGTGGCGCGCCTGGCGGCGGAAATCTGACCGCCGTCCCGGCATCATCAATCCCCTTTCCCTGCCCTATGAAATACCTGAATCACAACCTGCTCAGCCGCCTGGGGAACCTTCCCCTGGAAGCGCGCCACAGCATGACGGGGAACGTATCCGGCCGCCACAGAAGCGCCAGCCGCGGCTCCTCCGTGGAGTTTGCGGAATACCGCAAATACGTGGCCGGAGACGATACGCGCCGTCTGGACTGGAAAGCGTATGCACGGTCGGACAGGTATTACATCAAGGAGTTTGAAGCGGATACCAACCTGCGCGCCTACATCGTCATGGATCTTTCCGGCTCCATGAATTATCATCCGGAGCAGGTGGAGACCAAGTATATGCGCGCGTGCAGGCTGGCGGCCAACCTGGCTTACATTGCCATCCGGCAGGGAGACGCGGTGGGACTGAGTTTTGCCCGGCAGACGAAGGACGGCGCCGCGCTGCACATCCCCGCCTCCCGCCGCCCCGCCCACCTGAACGTGCTCATCAGCCAGATGGACACGCATTCCCCGCAGGGGGAGACCGTCCTTCCCGATACCCTGCATGAACTGGCGGAACGCGTCGGCCGCCGCGCCCTGGTGTTGATTTTCTCAGACCTGTTCACAGATACGGCGGAGCTTAAAAACGCCCTCCGCCACCTCCATTTCCGCAAGCATGACATAGCCGTATTCCATCTGGTGGACCAGTTGGAAATAGATTTTGACTTTGACCGCCCCATCCGCTTCGTGGACATGGAAGGCGGCGGCTCCCTGATTACGGAGCCGGACCTTATCGCGGACGAGTACCGGGCTATCGTGGCCAGCTATCTGGAAGAAACGCGCCGGATCTGCACGGATATCAATGCGGACTACCGCCTGGTCAGAACCGGAGATTCCCTGGAAGACGTGCTGACCGGCTTCCTGATGGGACGTCAGAAAAAGAAGGCGGCCGGATAAATGCCCGGCTGTCTCACGGAACGGTTGATTGCTCCGCGGAACGGATGCAGGATGCACCCAGACGCTCCCCGGATTGCAGGAAGCGTCTGTTTTTCATCTCTTTCCCTTTTTTCCATTGTGGATGCACCCGTTAAAATGATCGTGGGCCTGGGCAACCCGGGCAGAACCTATGAAGACACCCGCCATAACGCGGGGTTCATGGTGCTTGACCGCCTGGCCGCCCGGTGGGGGGCCGTATTCAAGGCGGACAGGCAGCGCAAGTGCGAGGTGGCCGCCGGCCCCGGCGTCCTGCTGGTGAAACCCTCCACGTTCATGAATGAATCCGGTCTGTGCGTGGGCCCCATGATGCGGTTTTTCAAACTGGATCCCCGCAGCGTGTTCGTCATTCATGATGAAGTGGATTTCCCCCTGGGCGTGATCAAGCTGCGGGAAAAAGGCTCCGCAGGCGGCCACAACGGCATTAAATCCCTCATCGCCCACATGGGCACCCAGGAATTCCCGCGCCTCCGTTTCGGCATCGGCCAGCCCCGTGGCAAAGGGGAAATGATAGGGCACGTGCTGGGCAAATTCCGCCCGGAGGAACGCGAGCTTCTGGACGTGACGCTTGGCAAGGCGGAGGACGCCGTGCTGTACACCATGGAACACGGCATTACCAGGGCAGGCAATATTTTCAACGCTGTTCCAGGCTGACAGCCGCATGAAAGGCCGCCCCATTTGCGCCATGACGCATCCCTGGACGGGCCGGAGAGCGTTTTTTCCTGAAGCCGGAGCAGCCCGGGCCGCAGGATGATACGGCTGCCTCAGGCGCCTGGCGGCGTCCAGGAATACTCAGGGGGCGCGCATGCCTTCTTTTTTCGCCCGCCCGCCATGTACGGTATTGCTAAACAAACGGGAATCCGTTAGGATTTTTGCACGTTTTCCCCACTCCTCAGGACCAATCCTGCTTCATCTTCATGGCTGAATTAAGTTCACAAGCTCCCCGCAGGCACATGCAGGCCAACAAAAGGCGGCATCCCAAGGCAAAGCCCAGGAAACGATTCTGGAGCTTTATCCGAAAGCTTGTCCTGTGGTGCCTGGTGATGGCGGCTATCGGCGCGGCCGTGGGATACTTCGGATTCATGATGGCCTGGAAACGTTATGACAACTGGGCGGCGGAATTTGATCTGGAACGCATCAATGACCTGGAAAAACCCAGCATTATTTATGACCGGAACGGGGAGGAAATAGGCCGTATTTATGTGGAGAACCGCAGCTACGTCACGCTGGACAAAATCTCCCCCGCCATGATTAACGCGCTGATTGCCCAGGAAGATTCCCGCTTCCGGGAACATCCGGGCTATGACTTCCTGGGGATTCTGCGGGCAGGCCGGGAGTATATCCACAACAGCGGGGACGCCAACCAGGGCGCCTCCTCCATCACCCAGCAGCTTGCCAGAAATGCGTATGACCTGAAAAACCGTGCCAAAGCCAGGAATGAGGGCAGCTTTGGCCGCAAATTCGTGGAAATAGCGCTGGCGCGCCGCATTACGGAACGGTACAGCAAGGACCAGGTTCTGGAATTTTACCTGAACCGCGTTTACTTCGGCAGCGGGTTTTACGGCATCCGGGCCGCTTCCCTGGGCTACTTCGGCAAAGAGCCGGCGGACCTGACCACCCGGGAGGCCGCCTCCATCGCCGCCCTGATCAAAAACCCGAACGGACTTTCCCCTCTGAATAATCCGGCTAGCAATCTGAAATGGCGCAACCACGTTCTCAACCGCATGGCCAAGGAGAAATACATTACGCCGGATGAAGCGGAACGCCTCTCCGCCATGGAGCTGGGGCTGAATCCCAAGCCGCTGAAACGCGGCGTCTCCCACATTTACGACCGCATTTCCTCAGAAATCACCGCATACCTGGGAGAGGAGCGCGTCAATGCCGCCGGGCTTAAAATTTACACCACCATTGACAGGCAGCTCCAGGAAGTTACCGGAAAAGCCCTGGAACAGGCTCTGGAAAACATTGAAAAACAACCCGGTTACCGTCATCAGAAGGCCGCAGACTACCACAGCGGTTCCGCGAACAAGCCGCGCTATCTGGAAGGAGCGCTGCTGGTGGTGGACAACAAATCAGGCGCCGTCCTGGCCTACCACGGAGGCAGGGATTACACCAAGCGCCAGTATGACGCCATCAGGGACGGAGCCCGCCCCACCGGCACCTCCATCCTCCCTTTCCTGTATGCTACAGCCTTTGACACGGGAAAAAGCCCCGTCACCCGCATTCTGGACGATGCCATCGACAACCGCCTGACGGGCATCGGCGGTTCGGAAGGAATCCTGGGGGAATGGGGGGCGGAAAGCTCCAAAAACCGTTATGAAGGCATGATTACCGCCCACCGCGGCCTGTCCGCCTCCAAAATCGCCGCATCCCTGCGCATGGGGATGGAGATGGGCACGGCCCCGTTCGTCAAGAAGCTGACGGATTTCGGCATCCGCAAGCCCGTGAGGGAAGCGGGCAGCACGGAAGTAAATCCCGTTTACCGCCCCAAAATTTTCGTGGGCACGGAACCTGCCTCCCTGAAGGAAATGACGCTGGCCTACACCGCCATCCCGAACGGGGGTTCCCGCCCTCAGGATATTTACTATCTGGACAGGATAGAAGATGAAGACGGCCAGCTGATCTGGGAATCCACACAGGCGATTGAAACCCGGAACAATGCCCAGATACGGAAGGGGGCCACATCCACAGCCACGGCTTTCCAGCTTCACAACATCCTGAATTCCTCCCTGAAAAACGGTTCAGCCCAGCGCGTTGCCCCGCATCTGCCGAAAAACTTCAAGGGCGGCGTGAAAACAGGCACCACGTACGACTTCGCGGACAACTGGCTGTTTGGGTATGACAGCCGCATTACCTGCGGCATTTGGGTAGGGTTCCTGGAAGGCAAAAAGCCCATTTATCACGGAGCCTTCTCGTCAGACACCTGCGCTTCCGTGCTGGGCGCCGCCATCACGGAAGCGGAACGGCAGTTCCCTGCCGGAGAACTGGCCCCTCCCCCCAGCGTAGAACGGGTGGAAATCTGCCTGACCACCGGGAAGAGGGCCACGCACAGCTGTTATGACATTGACCCGTCGGATAAAAAATACCGCCGCCACACCATATTCGAATACCTCCGCAAGGGGGATTCCAGCCTGCCTTTCTGCGACCTCCACGGGGAGGACGTCTCCGCACCCGTCTCCACCTTCACGGCCCAGAACCGCATTCTTCCCCTGCCGCCCATCCTGCCCACCAGGCCCATCCTCCAGGGGGACGATCCCTACCATACGGAGCTGAACCAGGTCCCGGCCAACCGCAATTTTGAACTGCTGGGGGCTGGCGAAAACGTGCCGGAAGCGCAAGCCATTTCCGCAGATCCCGTTTCTTCAGACCATACGGATACAAGCATTACGCTGCCGACGCCCAGGCCCATCACCATTCCCGTGCCGGAATTCATCCACCTGTAACTTTTTCCCCTCATGCCTTCCCCATCCCAGGACACGGTAGCCTGCACATGCCCGTCATGCGGCAACCTCTTCGCCGTGAAGGCGTCTTTTCTGGGACGCCAGGTAAAATGCCCCATCTGCACCGCTTCAGTCACAGCCAGGCAGGAAGAAAAGCCCAGGCCGGAAACGGAAGAACAGGACGCCGTCCCCTGCCTCTGCCATATTTGCGGCAATCCCTTTGCCGTCAGGGCCGCCTGCGTAGGCAGCCGTGTGGAATGCCCCGTCTGCCACTCCGCCGTCACGGCCGTCAAACGGGAAGAAGCGCTTTCAACATTCCCGGGCCGGACGCCTGAAGCTGCAGAGAAAGCGCCCGGAAATCCGAAACAACCGGCTATTCCGCCATCTGCCGCCGGTGTTCCGCACACTTCCGCGTACTCCGCTCCGCATACACCGCTCGCACCAAAGAAAAAGACGGACAGACGGACCATTTCCGTTCACGGGCCCACCACTCCGGGCCCCAATAAATCCACGACAAAAATCCGTAAGAGGAAAGAAGGAAACGCCGCTCCGGCCATTGCCGCGCCACGCTGCGCCGCCCTGGCCCCGGAAGAACCGGAATACCGCACTGCCGCCGCGGACCCCATGCGCAGCGAACGCCGGCCCACTTGGCATATATGGCTTTTTGTCGCGGGACTGGTTCTTTCCCTTCTGGGCGTGTTCATGTTCCTGCGCGGGAGGGATATGGAAGCGGAAAACTCCAAACTTCTGAATATCTCAGACCGGTTTGTGGATCATGAAGCGCTCTTTTCACAGGAAGTGAATAAAGACCTGCTGGAGCAATTGCAGCAGAGGGAGCGGCAATACCGGCTCATAGCCCACAGCCGCAGGGAGGAAGACCGAAAGGCGGAATCCATTTCCCCCCATATCACGGCGGCCATGAATGAACTGGCCCTTTACTGCATGGCGGAATCGGATGAAGAGAGGCTCAACTACGTGATGAATCCCGCAGCCGTAGCTCCCAAAATGGCCTCTTGGGCCTCCTACGGCCAATACAAGGACTACCTGCCCCAGGAAGCGGGCAGAAGCTCCAAAAACGGGGACCTGCTCCAAATCACCGTGCTGATGGACGACAACACTATCCGCCCGGCGGTTTTCCTGTATGACCGGAATTCAGAAAAATGGAAGCTGGACTGGGAAGCCTGGGAGGGCTATTCCCCCATGCTCCCGGCGGAGCTGGAAGCCAAAAAGCCCTCCACCCCCGTTCCCGTCAGAATCATCCTAAGCATGTCCGGCATTTATCAGCCCCCTTTCCTGGAGGAATCCTCCGCGGAAAGCTACCGCAACACGTCTTATCTCAACTTCACCCTTGAGTTCCCCAACGGGGAACGCCTGAATGCGTACGTGGACAGGTATTCCCCGCTGGCCCTGGAACTGACCAGGCTGCTTTACAACGGCCCCGTGCGCACCTGCGTGCTCATCCGCTATCCGGAAGACCTGCCCGGCAACCGGGCCGTTATTATTGACCAGCTTCTGCACTCCGGCTGGATGAGCAACGCCACCCGCAGGCTTCTTCCCCCCAATAATTGAAAATCAAGAATCGGTTCCCGCTTTCCATGAGTTCCAAAGCACTAGCGCAAACACAGGACAAAGCCCTCCAACTCAACCTGGCTTCCACCATTTACGGCACCTTTGCGGAAATCGGAGCCGGACAGGAAACGGCCAACTGGTTTTTCCGGGCATCCGGAGCCGCCGGAACAGTGGCCAAAACCATTTCCGCCTATGACATGACCGTCAGCGACACCCTGTACGGGCCGGTCAAGCGCTACGTTTCTGAAGAACGCCTGAAAGGCATGCTGGACTACGAATTTACCCAGCTCATCAACCGCCTGGGCCCCCAGCGCGGCAAAGACACCCGCTTCTTTGCCTTCTGCAATACGGTAAAAGTCAAAGGCTACCGGGACAACGGCCCCTGGCACGGCTGGATAGGGGTGCGCTTCCAGCTGAAACCGGAGGCAAAACCGTCCGACCTGATTATCCACGTCCGCCTGAACGACCCGGACCACGACCGCCAGATGAAGGACCTGGGCATCCTGGGCGTCAACATCCTGCACGCCGTCTTTTTCAAAAGGGACCGTCTGGAGGAATTCATTGAATCCCTGGTGGACAATCTGGATCCCCGGCTGGTGGAAATAGATGTCGTCCGTTTTGAAGGCCACGGTTTTTCCATGGTGGACAACCGTCTTTTCGCGCTCCAGCTCGTCCAGTCCGGCCTGACGCCGGCCACCCTGTTCTTGGCGAACGGCCAAGTGGCCCAGGCGGCGGATGTGCTGTACAAACGCCCCATCGTGTTGATGAGGGGCAGTTTCAACCCCGTCTGCAATCTGCATCTGGAAGTCATGGCCCAGGTGAAAAAAACCTTCCTCTCCCACATCAATGAGACGCAGGCGGACCGCTGCATGGAAATTTGTGAAATATCCATGAATAACCTGCTCCGCGGCGATGATGTGGACCATCTGGAATTCCTGGACAGGGCGGACAGCCTCAAGGCTCTCGGCAAAAACGTTCTGATTACCAAAATGGCCCGTTTCGACAACCTGTCCGGGCTGCTGGCGCGCTACACGAGAGAACCCATTGCCATCGCCCTCTCCATCGGCCTGCTGAATGAGTTGTTCAAGGAAAAATGGACGGAGGACATTCCCGGAGGCATTCTGGAATCCTTCGGACGCACCTTCCAGAACAAAACGCGCCTGTACGTCTCCCCGTGGCTCAACCGCAAATCCGGGGAATTCGTCACGGCACGCACTTTCCGCGCGCCGGAACAATACGTGCACCTGTACCAGCACTTCCTGGCGAACGGCCTGGTGGTGGACGTGCCCTTTTTCAATGAATTCCTGCTGCGCCACACGCCGCGGGACATCCAGCGCATGATCGCTGCGGATGAAGACATCTGGAAAACGCTGGTTCCGGAGGAAGCGCACCGTTCCGCCCTCCACTTCCGCTGAGTTCCTTTTCAGCAGGCCGCCCCTTCCTCCCCGCGGCACGGCCCTCCCAATGCCGCGGTTTCTTCGTCCCCGAAACCGGATAATACGGCACGGCCCCTCCCGCCTGCCCTGCCGGGCTTCCCGCCACTGGTCAGGAAAACTTAACAATTCCGTAAGATTGTCTTGCCATAAGGCAGGAATCTCATTAAGGTCTCCGAGTTCCATTTTTATCATGAATACCATTATTATCGGCTCCCAATGGGGCGACGAAGGCAAGGGCAAAATGATCGATTTCCTGACGGAATCCGCCGACGTGGTGGCACGCGGCCAGGGCGGCAACAACGCCGGCCATACTGTAATTGCCAATGGAAAGAAATATATTCTCCACCTGGTTCCCTCCGGCATCCTGTGGCCGGACAAGCTTTGCGTCATCGGTAATGGTGTGGTGCTGGACCCCATCGGCCTGGTGGAGGAAATCAATGAACTCCGCGGCCAGGGCGTGACCATTACAAAAGACAACCTTCTCATCTCCGACCGCGCCCACGTGGTCCTTCCCTTCCACAAGGAAATGGACGCCGCCCAGGAATCCGCCCTCGGCAAAAAAGCCATCGGCACCACCAAGCGCGGCATCGGCCCCACTTACGCGGACAAGGCGCGCCGCATCGGCGTGCGCATGGCGGATATGAGGGATCCCGCGATTTTTGACGAAGTGCTGCGCCGCCGCATCAAGATGGCGAATGCGGAAATGGAACGCATGGGCCTTCCCGCTATGGATGAAGAAAAAATGGTGGCGGAAGTAAGCACCGCCGCGGATGTGCTGCGCCCCCACATCACCAACACCATTCCGGTTATGCACGAAGCCGTGGCCTCCGGAAAAAGCATTCTCTTTGAAGGGGCCCAGGGAGCTTACCTGGATGTGGACTTCGGCACCTATCCGTTCGTCACCTCCTCCAACACCTCTTCCGCCGGCGCCTGCACCGGCACGGGCGTTCCTCCGCACAAAATTGACCGCATCATCGGCGTCTGCAAGGCCTACACCACCCGCGTGGGTGCAGGCCCCTTCGTCACGGAGGATGAAGACATCTCCAACCATCTGCACAGCATGGGCCGCGAATTCGGCGCCACCACGGGCCGCCCCCGCCGTTGCGGCTGGGCTGACGGCGTGCTGTTGCGCTTCTCCGCCATGTTCAACGGTTTTGATGAAATGGCCATGACCAACCTGGACGGCTACGACAAGTGCCCGGAAATCAAAATCTGCACGGGTTACGATCTGGACGGGGAAATCCTGGCTTATCCGCCCGCCACAGTGGATGAATGGGAACGCTGCAAGCCCGTGTATGAAACGGTGCCCGGCTGGATGCAGGACATTTCCTCCTGCCGTTCTTGGGAAGAGATTCCAGAACAGGCCAAGAAATTCGTCAAACGCATGAGCGAGCTCATCGGCTGCCCCGTCACAACCGTGGGCGTAGGCCCTGACCGCGAACAGACGATTGCCGTACAATAAGCCTCGGCAGCTCTCGTTATTATTTCCTTCAAAGCAGTTCCGCATGCATGGCGGAACTGCTTTTTTATTGTCAGCTAATAAAGGCCGAACACACGTTTCAACGCTTTCTCCGCCACCGTTTCTCCACGGCAGCGGCATGGGAAAAACTTATTTTCACCCTGCATCTTTGCATGAAGCGCGGAAATGCCACCTCTAAAACACCTGAAAACGGCAATTTTGCCGCTTCCAGGTCAGGAAAAAGCAAATAATATCATCCAAAACGGCCCGGCGGAAAACTGGTGAAGCTACCGTTGGAAAGCCCATGCCGGGAGTTCCCGGAATGATTTGACGGATACGGATACTTCCCTCCTGATGATAATAAAAGAGGAGGCGGGATCTTTCCCGCCTCCTGTAAAACAGCAATTGGACTCCCGGCTCAGGCACGTCTGCGGCGCATCATGAGGGCAGCCAGACCAATCAGGCTGAGGGATGCCGTAGCCGGTTCGGGAACGGCAGCCGCCGCAATGGCATTAAGATTGGCTTCCTGGGAAGCATTAGCCTGCAACGTGGTATTATCCACGACAAGGTATTTGACGTAATCCGTGCCATAGGTAAATGAAGTCAGGGCTCCGAACCCGCTCGCTTTCAACCCTGAATCCTGCCCTCCATAAGTGGTGGCGGTTCCTTCGGAATCAACCAGGGTCAGGTAAGTCCAGGTTCCGGTGCTGGTAATCTGATAAGTGATGGCGGCGGATTCATAGCTGTGTTCGGTGAACAGTTCCTTCAATCCCGTATTCAAATTGAGTAAAGAACCGTTGACGGAAGTAATCGTGCGGTTGTAGTTCTCTCCTTGCCAGGAACCATAAATGCCCGCCGTGGGAGTTCCTGAAGAAACGTAGTTGAGGCCCAGGCCGATCATATTATTATTGGCGGAAAAAATATTCGCCTTGACGTTACCTGCCAGGATGGCGTCTTGGAAAGCCTGAGCGTCCAGGGCCATGGTCACGGAGAAATTGCCGTAACCGGAGTTTATACCTTCCGTCAGGGTATATGACCCGCCCGCTGCCTGCAATGCACTGGAATCCAAAGTAAGAACGGTTGCACCCTGAACCATGAGGGAAGAAGCTACTACACAAGAAATCAAAAATAATGTTTTCTTCATTTGGCTGTTCTAGGTTGAAAAGAAAAGAGCGACGCGCTCTCCCTGTGCGGCACATATAGGGGTTTTAGAATCCGCTGCGCACTTAAATATTTTTCCCTTCTCATAACGCATTTACCTGTATTCGGATAAGATGAAATAGAAAAAGACCAGAGATTGTATATGGTATTAAAAAACAACTGATTAAGATGGATTATGCGTTGAGTTTCAATATTTGTTATTGTTCCCGGATTCTAAATTCGCGAGAAAACTTACAGAGAAACTCTG
>ERZ827088.4807-NODE-4807-length-10858-cov-2.393039_pt1 | contig 10858 bp, 8 predicted proteins | sample MGYA00519922_ERZ827088 | MGnify/ENA primary metagenome ERZ827088 (study PRJEB31778, sample SAMEA3449254) | human gut metagenome | biome: human gut; feature: human-associated habitat; material: faeces | place: United Kingdom | collected 2010/2012 ... | reverse complement strand
ACTCCGGTAATAGGCTGTGCTTCCGTGGACCGTGGAGACCCCGACGCCGTCGCCGACCACTTCACGCGCGTAAATGTCATCGTCGATTTTGACCTGGTAACGCAGGGCGCTGACGTTGTTCATGTTGTGTATGAAAATATCGTTGATGGCGTAACGTTTGACATTCCCGGTCATCCCGACGAGCTTCATCATTTTCGTGACTTTAAGCTTTCCGGCAAGCATGGCGTCAATCTGGTTTCCGACGGAATGGAGAGGGCAGTGAGGGGCGGTTTCCACGTCGCGGACAGGCATTTTCAGACGCTGTGGATAGGCGAGCTCGGCGCCGAGCATGGCGCCGTCTCCGCCGTAACTGATCAGCAGGTCGAAGTCTTCCCTGTGCCTGTCTACGACCGTGACTCCTTTGCCGAGCAGTATCTTTTCAAGCGATTCCGAATTTTTCCCGTAAAGCGCGACTTTCATTTCGCCGGACTCCTGAACTGATATTTTTCAATGATGGAATATAGCACCGCAGCCGCGCAATTGCCAACGTTGACCGAAGTCTTTGCGCCGAACATCGGCAGGGAAACGATTCCGTCGCATTCCGCGCCTGCCTCCGGATCGACTCCAAGCGCCTCGTTGCCGAAAACCAGGGCGAGCGGAAAGCGGCAGTCATAATCCCACACATGCTGTGACTGATCGGAGACTTCCACCGCGAGAACGCAGTAACCTTTGGATTTCAGCTCGCGGACGGCGTCCACGGTTCGCCCGAACTTGCGGAACGGAACAGTTCTGTCCGCGCCCATGGCGGATTTTGCGAGCTTCGGATGAGGCGGCGCAGGCGTATAGCCGCAGCAAACCACTTCTTTTGCTCCGACCGCGTCCGCCAGACGGAAAATATTTCCGGTGTTGAAGGAACTCCTGAGACGGTCCAGCACAATCGTGATCTCCGGATGGGCGCCCATGAAGAATCTCCGTTTACCTTCTCGGACGGGAGGACCGCCCGGAAGCCGGTCTGCGCCCGCCGCCTCCGTGCCGGGAATTTCCGCGGGGACGGGAATGTTTCACCGGTGCGTTGACACGTTCCGGCAGGGTAAGCATCTCCTCCTCCGGCTGAATCGTCTTGATTTCAATCTGTGCGTATTTTTCGATGTCCGGCATGCGGGACCTGAGCACGATCATGAGCGCTCCGGTTCAGCGGCTTCCCGTTCATACCGTCGTTTCACAGTATGACGACAGCATCGTGGCGGCGGCGATCACGCGGGAACTCCAGCGCGGCGGGCAGGTTTACTATCTTCACAACCGGGTCGGCTCCATCGACGAAACGGCGGAACGTCTGAAGGCGCTGGTCCCGCAGGCGAAATTCGGAATCGGGCACGGACAGATGAATGAGACGGAACTGGAGGATGTCATGAGCTCATTCATCGAAGGCAGGACCGATGTACTGGTCTGCACCACGATCATCGAGTCCGGGCTTGACATCCCGAATGCCAACACGATCATCATCGAACGCGCCGACAGGTTCGGGCTCGCTGAACTCTACCAGCTCCGGGGACGCGTCGGGCGCTGGAGCCGCCAGGCATATGCGTATCTGCTCCTGCCGCGCAACTCCATTCTGACGGGCAACGTCCGCAAGAGAATCGCGGCGATGCGCAAATACACCCACCTCGGTTCGGGATTCAAGCTTGCGCTGCGCGACCTTGAGATCCGCGGCGCGGGAAATATCCTCGGCGCAGAGCAGAGCGGACACATCAACGCGATCGGCTTCAATCTGTACTGCCAGCTTCTCAGGACCGTAACCTCGCGGTTGAAAGGCGTGGAAGTTTCCCTGAAGAAAGAATGCAATGTGTTCATTGACTTTGTGGATTACTCCCTGACAACGGTCGAAGGCAAAATCCCGGCGGCGTTTCCGGAAGAATACATCAATTCGCCGCGCCTGCGCCTGGACGCCTACCGGCGCGTGGCGATGATCAATGATCTGACAGTGCTCGAAAGTTACCGGCAGGAGCTGCAGGACCGTTTCGGCAGACTCCCCCGCGCGGCTGAAAATCTGTTTGTCTGCGCCGGAATCCGGATCATCGGAATTCTTGCGAACCTTGATTCGATCTCGTGCGCCGACGATAAAATCATTCTGGAAAGGGCGCATGAAATTCTGAAACCGGACGGAAAAATCCCGCGTCTGCCCTCAGGTACAAATCCCGATTCGAAGCTGCGCTTTATGAAGATGCTCCTTGAGAAAATTTTCCTGAAAAAGTAGCATTTTTATTTGTATTTATAGAATAAGGCAGTATTTTAAAAAGCGCAATCTCAATGGAATTATGAAGTTTCATTAAGGTTTGCAGGCAAGGCAGTTAGGAATACCGGAAAACAGGCTTGCGCACGCTGAAAAAATGCGGATGGAACCGTTCCTGGTTTCCGGTTGGGGTTCTTATTATAAATTCTGAATAAAAATAAAATTAGTCTGGAGAGTTATCAATGACAAAAAGAGATCTCGTGGTAAAAATCGCAGCGGACACCAATCTGATTCAGAGCGATGTCGCGAATGTCGTTCAGAAGACACTGGATTATATCGCGGAGGAACTGGTTGCCGGAAGAAACATCGAACTGAGAAATTTCGGCGTATTTGAAATCAAGGTCCGCAAGAGCCGCAAGGGACGCAACCCGAACAAGCCCGAAGTGACAGTGGCGATTCCGGAACGTGTCGTCGTCAAGTTCAGAGCAGGGAAAGAACTCAGAGAGCGCATTGCGAAACTCGTTTCTCAATAATTGCTTTATTTCTTTATTAAGCTCTTGATATAAATGCGCCTTGCTGTTATTTTACCGCAGGGCGTTTTTTTTTAACACCTGAAGTTGTTGACCCAGAAATAGAGAAAGATTGTATCATGTCCAAGATTTCGACTCCGCCGCCGGGAACAGGCGATATTTTCCCGGATGAGGTAAATTCGTGGCTCGCCATCGAAAACGCCGCACGCCGTGTATTCGGTCTTTACGGGTATGGAGAGATCCGCACCCCCATTTTTGAATATACGGAAGTGTTTCAGCGCGGACTCGGAGACGAAACGGAAGTCGTGAAGAAGGAAATGTACACTTTCGCCGACAGCAAGGAACGCTCCATGACCCTGCGGCCCGAAGCCACGGCGGGCGTCATGCGCGCGTATATCGAACACGGAGTGCATGCCCGCGAGGCCGTGAGCAAGTTCTTCACCATCGGCCCCATGTTCCGCCATGAACGCCCGCAAAAGGGCCGCATGCGCCAGTTCCATCAGATCAACTGCGAATGCCTCGGTCCGCGTGAAGCCGAGGCCGATGCCGAAATCATCTGCATGCTCATGGAGTTTCTCGGCAGGCTGAATCTCGGCGACATCACACTCCAGATTAACTCCCTGGGCTGTCCGAACTGCCGTCCCGCCTATCGAAAGATTCTGCGTGACTGGCTGGAGAGCCTTGATCCCGCCGGCCTGTGTGAAGACTGCCGCCGCCGCATGGAAACCAATCCCCTGCGCGTGCTGGACTGCAAGGTTCCCACATGCAGGGAAAACACGGCCAGGGCTCCGGTCATGCTGGAGCACCAGTGTCCGGAATGTTCCGCGCACCTTGACACGGTACTCCGCCATCTCAGGGCTCAGGGCGTGTCCTTCGAGATCAATCATCGCCTGGTGCGGGGGCTGGACTACTATACCCGCACCACCTTCGAGGTGGTTTCCGGCAGCATAGGGGCTCAGGGCTCCGTGGCCGGAGGAGGCCGGTACGACGGCCTGATCTCCTCCCTCGGCGGCCCGGATGTGCCGGGCATAGGTTTTGCCTGCGGCATGGAGCGCCTTGCCCTGCTCATGCGGGAAGACGGGGAGCATTTCCTCTCCCGTCCGGATTTCTATCTGGCTTCACTGGATGACTCCTGCCGCGACGCGGCGTTCGAGCTTGCCCAGATCCTGCGCGGAGCAGGACTCGGCGGCACGCTGGCCTTCGAAACCCGCAGCATGAAAAGCGCCATGCGTCAGGCCGACAAGTCCCGCGCGCGCTTTGCCCTGATTCTCGGCCCGGACGAGCTTGCGGCGGGTACGGTAGCCGTCAGGAACATGGAAAACGGCGAGCAGCGCGCCGTGTCCCGCGCCGAGGCCGCAGGCGCGCTCAAGGCATAACTTTCTCTTTTCCGTACTTCTCCCAAGGACAACAGAACATGAGCGACAGCAATCAGATGATGGACGATCAGAAATCGCAGGCAGACATCCAGAAGGAACACGCCCGCTATATAAAGCCCCTTGGCGACTGGAAGCGCAGCCACAATTGCGGCGCCCTCAGTCTGGCCGATGACGGCCGCGAAGTCTGCCTCATGGGCTGGGTGCAGTACCGCCGCGACCATGGAGGACTGATTTTCGTGGATCTGCGGGATCGCGACGGACTTACCCAGGTGGTGTTCAGCCCGGAAATCGCCCCGGAAGCGCATCGCGACGCTCATGTGCTGCGCAGTGAATATGTACTGGCGATCAGAGGCCGGGTGCGCCCCCGCCCCGAAGGCATGCGCAACCCCAATCTGGCCACCGGAGAAATCGAAGTGGTGGTGCTGGACTGGAAGCTGCTGAACACCGCCAAAACTCCTCCCTTTCCCGTGGAAGACCGCAGCGACGCGGGTGAAAACCTGCGCCTGGCCTGGCGTTACCTTGACCTGCGCCGTCCGCGCATGGCCAATAACCTGCGCCTGCGCCACCGCATTGTGCAGGCCGTGCGCAGCTATCTCAACGAACTCGACTTCCTCGAAGTCGAAACGCCCATTCTGACCAAGTCCACGCCGGAAGGAGCGCGCGACTTCCTTGTGCCCAGCCGCCTCAATCAGGGCCAGTTCTATGCCCTGCCGCAGTCGCCCCAGCAGTTCAAGCAGATGCTCATGATGAGCGGCGTGGATCGCTATTACCAGGTGGCCCGCTGCTTCCGTGACGAGGACCTGCGCGCCGACCGCCAGCCGGAATTCACGCAGATCGATATGGAGATGTCGTTCGCGGACGAGACCGACATTATGCAGATCATAGAGGGCTTTATGAAGCGCCTGTTCGCCGAAACGCTCGGCGTGGAATTGCAGACGCCGCTGCCCCGCTACACCTACCGCGAATGTATGGAGCGCTTCGGCTCGGACAAGCCGGATATGCGCTACGGGATGGAGATTATCGACGTCTCCGAGACCGTCGCGGGCTGCGGCTTCGCGCCGTTTGAGAGCGCGCTGGACGCCGGCGGCAGCGTCCGCGGCATCAACGCGAAGAACGCGTATGAAAAGCTCACCCGCAAGGAGCTGGATAAGCTCACCGACTATATCAAGGGCTGCGGCGCCAAGGGACTGGCATGGGTCAAGCTCGGCGCCGACGGCGTCACCGCCTCCTTCGCCAAGGCCGTGTCCCCCCAGCTGCTGACGGCGCTGGCGGCGAAAATGGACGGCGAGCGGGGCGACGTGCTGCTGCTCGCCTCGGGCGGGGACACCGGCGCGCTGCTCGGACAGCTCGGCGCGCTGCGCATCGAGGCGGCCAACCGCCTCGGCGTGGAAAAGCGGGGCTATAACCTCCTCTGGGTGGTGGAGATGCCCTTCTTCGAGTACGACGCGGAGAGCGGGGAATACGTTGCGATGCACCATCCCTTCACCGCGCCGCTGGAGGAATGCCTGCCCTATCTCGATACGGATAAGGCGGCCGTGCGCGCGCGCGCGTACGACCTCGTGCTCAACGGCATCGAGCTGGCCAGCGGCTCGGTGCGCATCACCGATCCTGCGCTGCAGAATCGGATCTTCGGACTGTTAGGACTTTCGAAAGAGGAAGCAAACGAAAAATTCGGGTTTTTGCTCGAGGCGTTCCGCTACGGGCCGCCGCCCCACTGCGGCATAGGCTTGGGGCTGGACCGGCTGGTGATGCAGCTCTTGGGGGCGGACAGTCTGCGCGACGTCATCGCCTTCCCGAAGGTGCAGAACGCTTCGGAGCTGATGACCGAGTGCCCGGCCGCCGTACCCGAGCAGGCGCTGCGTGAACTCGGAATAACAACGGAAGGAAACAGTCTCAAATGATCGAAATCAACGGCATCTATAAGAATTTCGGCGCCAAGCAGGCGCTGCGCGACGTCAGCTTCAACGTCGCGGAGGGTGAGATTATGGGCTTCCTCGGGCCGAACGGCGCGGGCAAGACGACGACGATGAACATTCTCACCGGCTACCTGTCCGCGACGGCGGGCACGGCGCGCATCGATGGCGTGGACGTGCTGGAAAAGCCGCTCGTCGCCAAGTCGAAGATCGGCTTTTTGCCCGAGCAGCCGCCGCTGTATATGGATATGACGGTCAAGGAATACCTCAACTTCGTTTACGGGCTGAAAAACTGCCGCCTCCCGCGCGCGCAGCACATCAAGGAAATCTGCGAGGTCGTCCGCATCGGCGACGTGTACGGGCGGATCATCAAAAACCTCTCCAAGGGCTACCGCCAGCGCGTCGGCATCGCGCAGGCGCTCATCGGCAACCCGAAGGTGCTCATCTTCGACGAGCCGACCGTGGGTCTGGACCCGAAGCAGATTATTGAAATCCGCAACCTCATCAAGCTGCTGGGGAAGGAGCACACCGTTATCCTCTCCACGCATATCCTGCCCGAGGTGCAGGCGGTCTGCGACCGCATCGTCGTCATCGATAAGGGCGTCATCGTCGCCAACGAAAAGACCGAGGACTTAATCAACGCCGTCGAAGGCTCGCGCCGGCTGATCGCCAAGATTGTCGGCCCCGAGGACGAGGTGCTGAAAATGCTGCGCGCGACCCCCGGCGTCAAATATGCCGAGCTGCTCGGCCGGCGCGACACCGATTCGTTCAGCTATATGCTCGAGTCGGAGGATAAGGTGGACATCCGCAAGCCGCTGTTCTACAATCTGGCCCGCAGCGGGTGGCCGCTCATCGGGCTGGAGGGGATGGAGCTGAACATCGAGGACATTTTCATCCGCCTCATCGACCGCGATAAGGAAAAGGCGAAAAAAGGCTCGAAAAAGGGAGGCAATAAGCAATGACCGCCGTATATCTTCGGGAGCTGCGCTCCTACTTCATCACGCCGATCGGCTATATCTACGCGGCGATGTTTCTGGCCGTTTCGGGGCTGCTGTTCGGCTATACCACGCTGCTGCCCGAAACCTCGACGACGGACGGCAGCACGCAGCTTGCGCTTTATTTTCTGTTTATGATGGGTGTGTTCTGCATCCTCATCCCGCTGCTGACGATGAAGCTGTTTGCCGACGACCGCCGTCTGAAGACCGAGCAGCTTCTGCTCACCTCGCCGGTCTCGCTGTTCGGCATGGTGATGGGCAAATATCTGGCGGCCCTAACCGTCTTTGCCGCCACGCTCGCCGTCAACAGCTTCAACTTCTTCCTGCTGTATCGGTACGGCACGCCCAACGGCGCCGTCATTGCCGCCAACGTGCTGGGCATCTTTTTCCTCGGCGCGGCCTTCATCGCCGTCGGCGTGTTCCTGTCTTCGGTGACGGAAAACCAGCTAATCGCCGCGGTTTCGTCCATTGCGGTCATCGGCATGCTGATTCTGCTTTCGTTCCTTGCCGATGAAATCCCCGTCGTCTGGGTCCGCACGGTCATCGACTGGTTCTCGGTCATGAGCCGCTACGCGCCCTTCACCAACGGCTTGCTGGACATCAGCGCAATCATTTACTATGTCAGCTTTGCGGCCGTGTTTTTGTTCCTGACCGTCCGGGTCTACGAGAAGCGCAGATGGTCCTGAGTCTGCCGCCGGACGCATCCGTTCCCTTTGCAAAAACAGAGAAAGGCATAAGGCTATGAAAAATACGACAGCAAAGAAATTCAAATACGGCTCGCTTTCGGTCGTGTTCACGGTCGTGTTCATCGCGCTCGTCATCGGCGTGAACCTGATCGTCTCCGCGCTGGACACCTCCTTCAACCTCCGCGTGGACCTGACCGAGACCGAGCTTTACTCGATCAGCCCGGAGACAGACGTGGCGCTGCGCGCGGGGCTGGGCGATCACTACGAGAGCTTCAAGGTCACCATCAAGTTTCTGGACGAGCGCGACGTGATTGAATCCAGCGAAACGGCGCTGTATGTGCAGCAGCTTGCCGAGGAATACGCGCGCCAGTACCCGAACAACATTTCCGTCGAGTATATCGACATCACCAAGAACCCCGGGGCGGTTGAAAAGTATCTCAACGAGACGCAGACCTCCGTGGACCGCAACTATGTCATCATCGAGGGCGCATATCATTACCGCATCCTGCATTTGGCTGCCTTCTTTATCACCTCGGAGGATACGGGCGCGCTCTACGCCTTCCAGGGCGAATCGCGCTTCACCGCGGCGATTCTCCAGTCCTCCATCGAGACGCCGCAGATCGTCGCCTTCACCACGCAGCACGGCGAAACGACCTCCGCGTCGATGATGTCGATGTTCGACGAGGCCGGCTTTGAAATCCAGACCATCGACTTGGCCAAAGAAGAAATCCCCGAGGATGTGCGCATCCTCGTCATTTCCAATCCGACCAACGACTTTCAGGGCTTCGACGGCGCCAACCCCGACGTCCGCACCGAAATGGTCAAGATCAGCGAGTATATGCAGTCCTACCGCAGCCTGATCGTGCTGGTGAACAAGGAAACGCCGGCTCTGCCGAATCTGCAGGAATACCTCTGGGAATACTGGGGCCTGAACTATAAGCCGCAGCACCTTATCACCGATGAGAAAAGCTCGCTGCCCGGCACGGATTACTATTCGGTCATCGCCGAATACGTCGGCACGTCGGAAAGCGCGCCCAACGCATACCAGCTTCACCAGACGGTCTCGCAGACGTCGGGCGTGCGCACCGTGTTCCGCAACGCCACCGAGCTGGTCGCCGATACCGGCAAGTCCGGCAAGAGCGTCGAGGTGGCGCTGCAAACCTCGCCCAGCGCGAAGAGTACCTACGACGGCGAGGAAACGACCGGCAGCTTCCCGCTGCTGGCCCTCTCGACCGAGATGAATTACGCCGAGGACAACTCGGCGCAGTACCGCTATGTGATGCTCGTCGCCTCCACCGATTTTGCGAACGACTCCTTCCTCACCAGCGGTTACGGCAACCGCCGCATCCTCAGCAGCGCCGCGCGTATGATGTCCACGCAGCGCAACATCCCCGATATCGACTATAAGAAGTTCGAGGACGACGCGCTCACGCTGGACCAGGAGACGGCGAGGAATCTGACCATCTTCATCACCGTGTTCGCGCCGCTCATCATCATCGTCATCGGACTTGTCGTCTATCTCAGAAGGAGACATCTGTAATGCTGAAAAAACAGTATCTCATATCCGGCGTCATCCTCCTGCTGGCCGTGGCGCTCATCCTTGTCTACTTCCTTTTCCTGCGGGAGGAAGCGCCGGTGACCGAAACCGACCCCTTCTTCGTCCTCACCGACGAAGCCGAGGCGCAGGTCGATACGCTGCGGGACGATGTGCGCATCGTCCTGCTCCGCAGCGAGACGGAGATCGCCGCCGACGCGCTCCGCACGCGGATGCGCAGCTTTCTGGAGCTGTATCCGCAGGCCAACGACGCAGTCAGCCTCGAGTACGGCAGCCTGTCCGATTGGCCGGACGCGCCCGACGCGGATGCGATTGTGTTCGCCGGCAAGGCGGAAACGGTTTACGTCCGCTACGACGACCTGTATAAAAAGCTGGAAAACGGCACCGCCTATGCCTTCGACGGCGAGCGGCTCTTCACCGCCGCGCTGCTGAAGGCCGACGGGCTGGACACCTCGCCCGCCGACGGGCTGGCGCTGCGCGCGCTCGACGGCTACGATACCGACGGGGATACCGTCGGCACCGGCAACCGCGCGTTCATCTATCCCAACATTTCGCGCTCGGACGTGCAGTCGATCAAAATCCGCAACGAGAGCGGCAGCTATGAGGCGTACCGCAACGAGAGCGGCACGTTCTACTTCCGCAACGCCGAGCTGTGCGGCTACGACAGTGAGAAGTTCGCTTCGTTTATCGTCAACTGCACCTATATGCTCTCGCTTTCCAAAATCAGCGACCCGCTCGCGCTGTCCGAGTACGGGCTGGACAGCGAGGAGGACGCGCTCGCCGTCATCGAGGTGCTTCAGACCAACGGCGCGTACCATAAAATCCTCGTCGGCAATAAGCTGGCCAACGGCAGCGGGTATTACGCTAAGTACGACACCAAGGATTTCGTCTATGTCATCGATACGCAGATCGAAAACGACGTCCTCCTCCCGCTGGTCAATATGCTGCAGGCGAACCTCGTCTACGGCATCTCGCAGCAGAGCGACCTCTACGGCGTGGACAACATCCTGCTGAAAAAGTACAACTATGAGGAGGGCGGCGCGGACACCGACGTCGTCGGGATGCTCATCACCAAGATCGAAGCGTCCTCCAACCTTGAGCTGTGCAACGCCAAGCAGACCGTCGGCGGCGTGCTGCTGAACAAGAAGAGCTTCACCGCCTCCTCCACCTCCGCGTGGAAGGAGAGCGACGAGCTGCTCGGCTTCACGTCCTCCAACGGCAAATCGGTGTATATCGATCTCGAGCTGGAAAACTACGCCGAGGACGGCAAATACAGCGTCGCCTTCGGGCTGGTGTACGACAGCAAGGCCGGCGCGGTCAAGCCGAACGCCGTCCGCGTGCAGCTTCACACCGGCGACGGCTTCTCGGACGAGGGCGGCGTCTCGCTCGAGTCCTTCGAGCAGACCGACGGCAGCTATAAGCGCTACGAGCTCAGCTTTGAGAGCGCTTCGCCCGTCCGCTGGGTGCGCGTGTACTTTGATTTGCCGGACTCGGGCTACGTCGTGCTCGACGAGCTGACGCCCTACGCCTCCGGCAAGGACGCCATCCCCGAGGATACCGTCACCAGCATCTGGAAGCTGGTCTCGCCGGTCGA
>ERZ827088.4802-NODE-4802-length-10868-cov-3.838528_pt1 | contig 10868 bp, 10 predicted proteins | sample MGYA00519922_ERZ827088 | MGnify/ENA primary metagenome ERZ827088 (study PRJEB31778, sample SAMEA3449254) | human gut metagenome | biome: human gut; feature: human-associated habitat; material: faeces | place: United Kingdom | collected 2010/2012 ... | reverse complement strand
TTATTCGCAGATAAACCACAAGGTGTTTTACCGGCCGGAGGATGTGCTGCGCCTGGGAGCCATAGAGGGCATTTCCCTGGAATCGCCGCAGACGTCTGTGACCACGAACAGCGGATCGCTGCTCCGTCATCTTCTGGAGCATTCTGATCTCTGGAATCTGAGCAGTGAAAGCCTGGATGGAACCTACAGTGGTACCGAGGGAATCCTGCTGGAGGGAAAAGAGAATGAGGTAGTGTTTGGCTGTGTCAGCAGAAATGAGGAACAGCTGGGCGAACTGGAGAAAGAATTTATCGCATATGTAAAGAGAAAACTGGAAAATTCCAAAAAGGAATGAAAATACAGGAAAAACAGGAATACGTAACAACCCCGCCTGGGGCTTGTGAAAAACCCATTCCTGCCTTACAATTTTATCAGAGAATAAAAATGTCCGAAATCCGATGTTTAGATTTTCGGGCATTTTTGTTGTGGAAAGGATTGCAATACATGAAAAAATATGTCTTAAAAAGACTTCTTCAGTTAATTCCGATTCTGCTGGCGATCACATTTCTTTCCTACGGCATGATGAGAGTTGCCGGAAGTGATGTGGTAGAGCAGAAAATGGAAAATACCGGAAGCGATATTTCGCAGGAAGTCGTGGATGCAGCCCGAGAGGAGCTTGGACTGGACAAGCCCTTTCTGACGCAGTATGTGGTTTGGCTGGGAGGACTTCTCCATGGGGATATGGGAACCAGTTATGTGTCTGGTAAACCAGTGTTCTCCACATTTATATCCAAGCTTCCGGCAACATTGCTTTTGACGGTCACATCGATTCTGCTGACGATTTTGATTTCTGTTCCGTTAGGTATTTTATCGGCGGTTCATCAAAATCGATGTTCAGATTATCTGATCCGGACATTCAGCTTTATTGGCAATAGTTTACCGAATTTTTTTGTATCGCTGTTATTGATGTATCTGTTTGCCATCCGTCTGGGCTGGTTTCCGGTAATTGCAACCGGAGTCAGTCTGAAAAGTGTTGCTATGCCGGCAATTACACTGGCCATTGCCATGAGCGCGAAATATCTTCGCCAGGTAAGAGCGACGGTATTGGATGAACTGAGTAAAGATTATGTGGTCGGAGCAAAAGCAAGAGGCGTCAAATTCTCCAGAATCCTGTGGAGTAGTGTTATGAAAGCTTCTCTGGTAACAATCATTACCTTGCTGATGTTATCAGTAGGAAGTCTTCTGGGAGGAACCGCAATTGTGGAATCTATCTTCATGTGGGATGGGGTCGGAAAGATGGCAGTGGATGCTATCAGCATGCGCGACTACCCGATCATTCAGGCTTATGTGATGTGGATGGCGATTATTTATGTGGCGGCCAATCTGCTGACAGATATTTCCTATCGCTTTCTGGATCCGAGGATCCGTCTGGGAGGTGATCGGGAATGAGTCAGGAGCGTCAGGTGACTGTCCGGGTTCAGAAAGTGAAGAGAAACCGGATCCGGATGAAATTATTTTTGTTTGCAGCACTGGCAGCGACATTGCTGCTGATTACGATTTTCGCAAAGGATATCTGTCCTTATGATCCTTACGCACAGGATCTGTCCCAGGCCATGCAGCCGCCCAGTGCGGCTCATCCGATGGGAACGGATACCTATGGTCGGGATATGCTGTCCCGTGTACTGATTGGAGCGCAGACCAGTATTTCTTCTACGTTTGCTTTGGTAGCAATCATTACGGTGTTTGGAACGATAGTTGGAATTTTCTGTGGCTACTATGGCGGAGTTGTTGATTCCGTGATGATGCGGATCTCCGACATCTGCCTGGCATTTCCGGGTCTGGTGTTTGCTATGGCAGTTGCAGCCATTTTAAATGGTGGTGTGCAGAACGCGGTCATTGCACTGGCACTGATCAGCTGGCCGAAGTATTCCAGAATTGCCAGAAGCCAGACCTTGTCCATGAAGAGTCTGCCGTACATGCAGGCCGCGCAGCTGGCAGGTGATTCGGCGCTTCAGATGATTCTCCGGCATGTGCTTCCCAATATTGTCGGACCGATTCTGGTTACCTCTATGTTAGATATCGGTACGATGATGATGGAGATTGCAGGACTGTCGTTTTTGGGTCTGGGAGCCCAGCCTCCGGTGGCGGAGTGGGGAAGCATGATGAGCAGTGGCCGGAGCATGCTGCAGACCTATCCCTGGATTGTATTATCTCCGGGACTGGCCATCTTTGTATCTGTGGTGATATTTAACCTTCTGGGAGATACGATCCGTGATTATATGGATCCGAAGAACTCTCATTCAAGGTAGATATAAAAAAGTAAAAGAAACGGGGAATAAACATATGAAAAAAAGAACAGGAAAAATTCTTGCATTACTTCTGTCGCTGACCATGATGGCAGGCGTCATGGCAGGCTGTGGTTCAGAAAAGACAGATGGATCTGCAGACAGTACAAGTACACAGGCTGCAACCGATGCAGGTACCACTGGTAAAAAGACATTTGTATTTGGCGATACCACATTTAATGCAGAAAACGAGGAATCTACGATTGACCCGCACAGTGCATACTGCGGATGGGCATGTATGCGCTATGGAGTCGGAGAGACTCTGATGAAGATCAATGATTCCATGAAACTGGAACCGTGGATCGCAGAAGGCTATGAGCTGGTAGATAATCTTACCTGGAAAATCACCTTAAAAGATGGGGTGTGCTTTTCCAATGGAAAACCTTGTGATGCGGAAGCGGTAAAGAAATGTCTGGAGGATCTGATCGCTGTGCATGAGCGCGCGGCAGGAGATTTGAAGATTGCGTCTATGGAGGCAGACGGTCTGGTGCTGACGATCCATACGGCTGAAGAGTGTCCGAGTCTGATGAACTATCTGTCTGAGCCCTATGGATGTATCATTGATGTGGATGAGGGTGTGACGGATGACGGAATCGTGGTTGGTACGGGTCCGTATGTGGCAACCGAGCTGGTGACAGATGATCATCTGAAGCTTGTGAAAAATGAAAATTACTGGGATGGAAATGTGAACATAGATGAGATCACAGTCCGTACCATTTCAGATGGAGATACTCTGGCACTGGCACTGCAGTCCGGCGAGATCAATGCGGCATATGGTATGGCATATGCAAGCTATCCGATTTTTGAAAATGACAAGTTCCAGTTTACCAGTGTGCAGACTAGCCGTTCCTTTTACGTACAGATGAATTATGCATCTCCGGTTGTGGCAGATGACGCAGTCCGTGAAGCCATTGCCATGGGTATTGATAAGGAATCCTTTGTTAAGGTGCTTCTGAATGGATATGGATATGTGGCAACGGGTGCCTTCCCTGATACGGTAGCGTTCGGAGGTTCCACACTGAATGCGAAGACTTATGATCCGGAAACAGCGAAAGCGGTTTTGGAAGAAGCCGGATGGACCGACAGCGATGGTGATGGAATCCGTGAAAAAGACGGACAGAAGCTGACCATCCGGTGGCTTACCTATCCGAGCCGTCAGGAACTGCCGCTGCTGGCAGAGGCTGCACAGAGCACTCTGAAAGAGATCGGAATAGAGGTACAGATCAACGCAACTGCAGACCACAATACGATCTGTAAAGATCCGGCAGCATGGGATGTATATGTAGGCGCCAATGTAAACTGTGGTCTGGGAGATCCGACTAACTTCTTCTCTACACATTGTCTGGATGCGTCCACCAAGAACCGTGGGCAGTATCACAGCGATGATCTGGAAGAGCTGGCAGTGAAACTGAACAGCACTTTCGATGTGACAGAGAGAAATCAGATTGCCATTGAGATGCAGCAGCAGCTTCTGGATGATGATGCGTTTGTATTCTGCTCTTTCTTAAAGATGAGTATGATCAGTCAGGCAAATGTGACAGGCCTTACCGCACATGCGTGCGATTACTATGAGCTGACGGCTGATCTTGATATCAACGAAATATGATATCATTTTGACAGTGATTCAGGAGTTATGGAATGGACGATACATTATTGAAATATGATTCCGTGGAGATCTCTTTTGGCGGAAATCCTGTGGTTCATGATATTTCCTTCTCTCTTCGTCCGGGAGAGATCCTTGGGCTGGTAGGAGAATCCGGAAGCGGGAAAAGCACATTGATCAAGGCTGCCATGGGACTGCTTGGCGACAATGGCCTGGTGACCAGAGGAGATATTACATTTAAGGGAAAAAATCTGGTGGATATGCCGGAACGGGAGCTTCGACTCATACGTGGCGCCGGAATCGGCATGATCTTTCAGGATGCAGGCGCTTCGCTTTGCCCGATCCGGACCATTGGAAGTCAGATTTGCGAGAGCATGGGAGCACATGGAAAAATCACGGAGGCGGATGCAAAGGCACGTGCCCTTGAGCTTTTATCAAAACTGAATTTTAAGGAACCGGAGCAGATATGGGACAGCTATCCTTTTGAAATGTCCGGAGGCATGAATCAGCGCGCAGGTATCGCCATTTCCATGCTGATGAATCCGCCGGTATTGTTTGCGGACGAGCCTACCAGTGCGCTGGATGTGACGGTTCAGAGGCAGGTGGTTCAGGAGATGCTTCGTGTCCGGGAATTGTTTGGAACGGCGATCATCATCGTGACGCATGATATTGGTGTGGTGTCGGCTATGGCAGATACCGTGCTGGTCCTTCAGAATGGAAACAGGATGGAATATGGTCCGGCAAAATCGGTGTTGGAACATCCGCGCAACGAATATACAAAAGAGCTTCTGTCTGCAGTACCGAAGCTTAGAAGGAGTTGAGTATGGAAAACATTTTACAGGTGAAAGATCTGAAAAAAGTATTCCATCAACATGGAAAACGGGATGTGACTGCGGTAGAAAACATGAGCTTTTCTTTGCGGGCAGGGGAAATCCTTGGAATTGTCGGAGAATCCGGAAGCGGAAAGAGTACAGTTGCAAAATTGATTACAAGATTGGAAGCTGTGACAGAGGGACAGATTATTCTGGATGGGCAGGATATCACACATCGAAAAGGCAGGGCACTTAAAAGTATTTATGATAAAATTCAGATGGTCTTCCAGAATCCGGTTGGTTCCTTTGATCCGAGAAAGACATTAGGCTATGGAATCGGAGAAAGCCTGAAAAACAGAGGCGTCCCCAAAGAGGAGATCCGAAAAAAAACAGCGAACCTGTTGGAGCAGTGTGGCCTGGAGGCTTCTTACATGGACAGATATCCCCATCAGGTCAGCGGAGGTCAGTGCCAGAGGGCTGCCATTGCCAGAGCATTGGCGGTAGAACCTCAGATTATTATTTGTGATGAAGCTACCAGCGCGCTGGATGTGACAGTTCAGAAGAAAGTGCTCGATCTGCTTATGAATTTACAGGAGAATAAGAAGCTGTCCTATGTTTTTATCTGTCATAACCTTGCACTGGTGCAGCAGTTTTGTGACCGTGTCATCGTTATGAAAGATGGGCGGATCGTAGAAGAAGGGATCCCGGATGAAGTGATTCAGAATCCAAAGGACGCATATACGAAAATGCTGGTAGATTCCGTATTATAAATTAAATCAGATTTAGAACAAATTTTTATCCCCCCGGGAGGCTTGTGGCCTCCGGGGGGCTTTGTTATAATTTTTACCAATAAGAACATGCGGCTGAGACGGAGAAGCATGCTGCATGAGATACGGGAGAGAGACAACATGGGACAGATGCTTGGCAGAATTGAAGAGTACTGGACAAACCGGGCGGAAGGGTACTCACAGGTAAATCAGGAGGAGTTGGCGACAGAGCAGAAGAACCGGTGGCTTAAGGCACTGGAAATGGAGTTCCCGCACCGGGATCCGAAGGATATCAGAGTGCTGGATATCGGCACCGGCCCGGGCTTTTTCGCCATCATTCTGGCGAAGGCGGGCTACCAGGTGACAGCCGTGGATTACACGGAGGAGATGCTCTGTAAAGCGAAGGAAAATGCAGGCCGTTATGCGGACAGGATCCGTTGGATGCGCATGGACGCCCAGAAGCTGGAACTGCCGGACAATCAGTTCGACGTGGCGGTATCCCGAAATCTGACCTGGAATCTGGAGAATCCGGACGAGGCATACAAGGAATGGAAGCGGGTCCTGAAGCCCGGCGGACAGCTCCTGAATTTCGACGCTAACTGGTATGGCCATCTTTTCGATGCCGAGAAGCGCCGGGAATATGAGGAAGATCGGAAGCATGTGGAGGAGCAGGCCATGGAGGATCATTACATCGGTACGGATATTGATGAAATGGAAGAAATTGCCAGAAATGTTCCCTTAAGTCCGGTGATTCGTCCTGCCTGGGATATGAAGGTATTGAAGAATCTGGGCTTTCAGAGCGTCCGTACAGATGAGCAGGTATGGCAGAGAGTCTGGAGCGACACAGAGAAAGTAAATTACGCATCGACACCGATGTTTATGATTAAGGCGGTAAAATAGAGATGGAAGAGATAAAGAAAGAGATATCTTCCTACTGGACCGGGCGAAGTGAAGACTTCGCCCGTCTTCGTGAGGAGGAGTTAAACAGTGAAATGGCTGAGCTTTGGCTTCGGGAACTGAAGAAGGGGCTGCCGGAGGGAGAAACTTTACGGATTCTGGATGTGGGAACCGGCTGCGGCTTTTTCTCCGTGCTGCTGGCGAAGCTGGGCCATCAGGTAACCGGTATTGATCTGACACCGGCTATGATAGAGAAGGCGAAAATGATTGCAGACGAGCGGGACGTGCAGGCAGATTTCGAAGTGATGGATGCGGAGCATCCGGATTTTCCCGATGGCACGTTCGACGTGATCGTTTCCCGGAACCTGACCTGGACCCTGCCCCACCCGGCGGAGGCATACGGCGAGTGGCTGCGGGTACTGAAAGACGGTGGTGTGATTCTGAATTTTGACGCGGATTACGGGAAAGAGGATCTGCTGGGGGAGCTGAAGAGTCTTCCGGAGGAGCACGCCCACAATCATATGAGCTGCGGTCAGCTGGAGGAATGTGATAAGATTAAAAAGCAGCTTATGATAAATGGTATGAGCCGTCCATCTTGGGATGTGGAGATATTAAAGCATCTCGGATGCGCGGAGGTGACGGTGGATCCGGATGTCTATCAGCGTATTTACCGGGAAGAAAACAGCCCGTTTTATAATCCGATGCCGGTATTTGGCCTGCGTGTCATAAAATAGTTATGATATCCCGATTTTCCCATCTGAAAATCGGGATATTTGCTTGCAAAGACGGAAAAAGTCCGTTATGATATAAAAAACGCTTGACAAATAAAGGCAGAGCCTATATAATCCTACTTAACCAATAGGAAATACGGGTAACATGAAAAACAAGGAGGAGTATATTATGAGAAAGCTGACAAAGAAACTTGCGGCACTGGCACTCGGCGTAGTAACAGCTGCGTCTCTGACTGCATGCGGCGGCAGCAGCAAGGGAGTTACCATCGCAGTACCGAACGACACCACCAATGAGGCGAGAGCCCTTCTTCTGCTGGAGGAGAACGGCTACATCAAGCTGAAGGACGGTGCAGGTATCACCGCTACCGTAGCAGATATCGCGGAGAATCCCTATGATATCACCTTCAAAGAGGTAGAGGCGGCGCAGGTACCGAACGTGCTGAAGGACGTAGATTACGCTATCATCAATTCCAACTATGCCATTGACGCGGGTCTGAACCCCACAGAGGACGCGCTGACCATGGAAGGCTCCTCTTCCGCGTACAGCAATATCCTGGCAGTTAAGGAGGGCAATGAGAACACCGATAAGATCAAAGCTCTGAAGGCAGCCCTGGAGAGCCAGGCGGTAGCAGATTACATCACAGAGCAGTATGACGGAGCAGTGATCAGTACCGTGGACAATCCCACAGATGGTTATGACGCAAGTGTAGATTACGACGCACTGGCAGGAACTACTATTACCGTAGCGGCTTCCCCGGCGCCCCATGCAGACATCCTGAAGCTGGCAAAAGATATCCTGGCTGAGAAGGACATCACCCTGGATATTATGGAGTTCACAGACTATGTACAGCCGAACAATGTAGTAGACAGCGGCGAGGTAGACGCAAACTACTTCCAGCACAAGCCGTATCTGGATGACTTCAACGAGCAGAACGGAACCCACATTGTATCTGTAGCGGCTATCCATGTAGAGCCCATGGGACTGTACGGCGGCAAGCAGACAAGTCTGGACGCGATTACAAAATAATGCTATAATAAAAGAAGTGACAGCCGACGGTCTGCGGCAAGCAGGCTGTCGGCTTTTCGGATCTGCAAGAAAAATCTAGACGGAGGGGTTTTATGATTGAAATCAAAAATCTGACAAAAGAATTTCAGACCGCGGACGGCACTGTGGAAGCGCTCCGGGATGTAAACCTGACCATCGAAAACGGCGACATTTACGGCATCATCGGCATGAGCGGCGCCGGCAAGAGTACCCTGGTGCGCTGCATCAATATGCTGGAGCGTCCCACCAAGGGGCAGGTGCTCATCGACGGCCGGGATATCGCGCAATTATCAGATAAGGAGCTGCGCGCGGTGCGCCGGGATGTGACTATGATTTTCCAGGGCTTCAACCTGCTGATGCAGCGGACCTGCCTGAAAAATATCTGCTTTCCCCTAGAACTCATCGGGATGGACAAGGAAAAGGCAAAAAAACGTGCCCTGGAGCTTTTGGATGTGGTTGGGCTTCCCGATAAGGCCAATGCCTATCCGGCTCAGCTCTCCGGCGGCCAGCAGCAGCGTATCGCCATTGCGAGAGCCCTGGCCACCGATCCGAAGGTGCTGCTCTGCGACGAGGCCACCAGTGCCCTGGATCCGAAGACGACCCATGCGATTCTGGAACTGATTCGGGACATCAATGAGCGTCTTGGCATTACGGTCATCATCATTACCCATCAGATGAGCGTGGTAGAAGAGATCTGCAGCCGGGTGGCTATTCTGGATTCCGGCTCCGTGGTGGAAGAGGGCGTGGTAAGCGAGGTGTTTTCCAGTCCCAAGTCCAAAGCGGCCAAGCGTCTGGTCTTCCCGGACGGCGCCGACGAGATTCTGGAGGAGGTTCCGGGCGAGCGCCGGATCCGTGTCGTATTCAGCGGCGCGGTAGCATCGAGAGAACCCCTGATTGCGAAAATGGCTATCGACGAGCAGATTACAGCCAGCATTCTGGGCGCGTCCACCAAGAGTATCGGCGACAAGGCCTATGGCAATATGCTGCTTGGACTGCCGGATGATGACGATGTAGTAAAACGTGCGATTTCCTACTTAAGCAGCATTCCGGATGTACTGGTAGAGGAGGTGACAGGCGATGTTCGATAAATTATTTTCCCCGGAAACCATAGAGGAGACCCTGCGGATTCTACAGACAGAGATTCCGCTGGCCTGTTGGGAGACCGTCTATGTGACGGTTCTGGCGACAGCTTTTGCGGTGATTCTTGGCCTGCCTCTCGGCGTGCTTCTGGTGGTGGGCGAGAAGGACGGCGTGCGTCCCCTGCCGAAGGGCGTCATGCATGTGCTGAATGTAATCATTAACCTGCTTCGTTCCGTGCCGTTCCTGATTCTGATGATTATGGTATTTCCGCTGACGAGACTCATTGTGGGAACTGCAGTTGGAACCGTGGCGTCCATTGTGCCGCTGGTTATCGCGGCCTTTCCCTTTGTGGCCCGGCTAGTGGAGGGAAGCCTCAGAGAGGTAAATCCGAATATCATCGAGATGGCCCAGAGCATGGGCGCTTCCCCGTTTCAGATTATCGTAAAGGTGCTGATTCCGGAGAGCGTGCCGTCCCTGATTTCCAATTTCACCATCGCTATCACGACGATTCTCGGCTACTCAGCCATGAGCGGTATCATCGGCGGAGGCGGTCTTGGTAAAATCGCCATCAACTACGGCTATTACCGTTATAAATATCTGGTTATGCTGATTGCTGTGGTACTTCTGATCGTGCTGGTGCAGATTTTCCAGAGCGTAGGAACGCATCTTTCTGTAAAATCAGATAAGCGGTTGAAGGGAAAATAGAAAATCATAAAACTCGAAAGGGCAGTTATCGGTTGACGGTAACAGCCCTTTAGTGCTATGATTAAGAGTGGCAGGCGGGAACGCCTAATCTATGCGAAAAAAGGAAGTGAGGAGTCCGTGGACGGGCGAAGTCGAAGTTGTGGCTTAAGAGAGAATAGAATAGAGACAGACACGGATTTTTCTTACAGATAGTTAAACTGTCGTTACCCGGCGGCAGATGCGGGTGCTGTGCCTGTCGATGTGGGAGGACAAGAGTGCATGGCAATCGGAAGTTATGACCGGGAGGAGTTAAACGAGCTCCTGGAAGGACGACAGTTCCGGAAGCTGCGTGAGACGATGTCGGAGATGAACGAGGTCGATATCGCGGAGTTTATCGAAGAGCTGGAGGCGGAAAAGAAGGTTCTTGTATACCGGATGCTGCCCAAGGAACTGGCGGCAGACGTATTTTCATTCCTGGAGGTAGACGACCAGGAGCATATTATCAACAGTATTACCGACTATGAGCTGGGTAAGATTGTCGAGGATCTGTATGTGGACGACGCGGTGGATATGCTGGAGGAATTACCGGCCATCGTAGTCAAGCGTGTATTACAGAACGCAACTCCGGAAACACGGAATCTGATCAATCAGTTCTTACAATATCCGGAGAACAGCGCCGGAAGCATTATGACAGCGGAATATATCGGCCTGAAGCGGAACATGACCGTAGAACAGGCCTTTGCGTACATCCGGGAAAATGGTGTCGATAAGGAAACCATTTACACCTGCTTTGTGACGGACAGCAAGCGTTGTCTGCAGGGTGTAGTGACTGTGAAGGATCTGCTCATGAACCCTTATGACACAATCATAAAGGACATCATGGATGAAAATATCATCTACGCAGTGACTACAGAGGATCGGGAGG
>ERZ827088.4800-NODE-4800-length-10870-cov-4.670735_pt1 | contig 10870 bp, 6 predicted proteins | sample MGYA00519922_ERZ827088 | MGnify/ENA primary metagenome ERZ827088 (study PRJEB31778, sample SAMEA3449254) | human gut metagenome | biome: human gut; feature: human-associated habitat; material: faeces | place: United Kingdom | collected 2010/2012 ... | reverse complement strand
GGAACAGAAATTACAGTATATTGTTGATAAAATCGGTGAACTGAATATTCAGATCACCGAAAAACAGGCAGAGCAGTTTTTTCAATATTATGAAATGCTGGTTGAAACAAATAAGGTAATGAATTTAACCGCAATCACAGAGTTTGATGAAGTGCTGCAGAAGCATTTTGTGGACAGCGTGCTAAAATCAGAGATTTTTATCAAGGAAGACACGAAGACTCTGATTGATGTTGGAACTGGAGCAGGATTTCCAGGTGTTCCATTAAAGATTATGTATCCACAGTTAAAGGTAACATTGCTTGATTCTCTGAATAAGAGAATTAAGTTCCTGGATGAGGTAATTCGGCGTCTGGAACTTTTAAATCAGGTTATTGAAAAGCTTGGCCTTGAAAACATCGCCACTGTTCATTATCGTGCAGAGGATGGCGCCAGAAAGGTAGAACTAAGAGAACAATTTGATTGTGTTGTATCAAGAGCTGTTGCCAACATGTCTACATTGTGTGAATATTGCCTTCCATATGCAAAAGTAGGAGGATGCTTTGTAGCTTATAAATCAGGCAATGCAGAAGAAGAGATTGATAAGGCAAAGAAAGCAGTTCATCTGCTTGGTGGAGTAAAGGAAAATGCAATCTACTTTGATCTTCCGGATTCAGATATTGGACGCAGTCTTGTTATAGTGAAGAAAAAAGAGCCTACATCAAAAAAATATCCTAGAAAAGCTGGATTGCCAAGTAAGGAACCGCTGCAGTAGGGAAAATTATAGTTCACAGGATGCCCATTCGCAATGTTCCACGTGGAACATGAAGTTAGTTATCTAATTATTATTCTATGTTCCACGTGAAACATAAAGTTAATTATCAAATTATTATTGCTATGTTTCACGTGAAACATAGCATAATTTTAAATCTAATTTATCAACAGGCATAAAAAAGATACACACACTAAATAAATGTTAAAGCTGCTGACTTCCGTCCCTGACTTGGTTCCATCATTTAATGTTGTATCAACAAGTATTATATAACAATTCAAAAACATAGTCAACATAAGCAAATAGACATACAATTGTATGTCTATTTGCTTATAGACTATATATAATAAACAATTTTATAAAATTAACAATTACTTAATTTTGATTAGAAATTAATAATAAAAATTATTTCCCGGGAAATAAAATATAAAAATGAAGACATCAAGGCTTCATTTTTTTCATTAAAGACTACAGGCTTTAATGTACACTGAGAGATATAATATAGCTCGAAGTGAAAAAAAAGAAAGCTATTCACTTTCTTTTTCATTATTTTCATCAGTTATATTATCTTCACTAACTTCTTCTCTATCAACAATAGAAGTAGAACTAACAATACTATCCTCTTTCAAATTAATAAGTTTAACACCTTGAGTAACCCTACTCATCGTAGAAATCTTATCAACAGCCAATCTAATAATAATACCAGAATCAGTAATAATCATTAAATCTTTACTATCATCAACAGTCTTAAATGATACAATAGAACCATTCTTTTCAGTAATATTAACAGTCTTAACACCTTTACCACCACGATTAGTAATTCTATATTCATCAACAGGTGTCTTCTTACCATAACCCTTTTCAGTAATAACAAGTACATACTCATTAGGTTCAACAATCTCCATACCAACAAGTATACCACCATCAAGATTAATACCTCTAACTCCAGAAGCACTTCTACCCATAATTCTAACAGTACTTTCATTAAATCTAACCATTCTACCATTAGAAGAAGCCATTAATATCTCATCATTACCAGTAGTTTTCTTAACAGATACAAGTTCATCATTATCTTTTAAAGTAATAAACTTCTTACCGTTAGTCCTAATACTATCAAATTCAGATATATCGGTCCTTTTAATTAAACCATTCTTAGTAGCAAAAACTAAACATTTGTATTCATCATCATTAGATATTTTCAATAAAGAAGTAACCTTTTCATCCTTATCTAAAGATAACAAATTAATAATAGGTAATCCCTTAGATTGTCTACTATATTCAGGAATTTCATAACCCTTAATTCTATATACTTTACCCATATTAGTAAACATAAGAATATAATCATGACTAGTAGCATTAATCAAATGCTCTACAAAATCCTCTTCATTAGTAGCCATACCTTTAACACCCATACCACCTCTATTTTGAGTTTTATAAGTATCAGCAGGTAATCTCTTAATATAACCTTTATTAGTTAAAGTAATAACAACATTCTCAACAGGAATTAAAGATTCATCTTCGATATAATCAATAGCAGTCATATCAATATGTGTTCTTCTCTCATCAGCATATTTATCTTTAATTTCAAGCATTTCAGTCTTAATAACTTCAAGAATTTTCTCTTCACTAGCTAATATTTCTTCTAATTCCTTAACTAATTTCTCAAGTTCAGCAATCTCTTCTTCAATCTTAGATTTTTCAAGTCCAGTAAGTCTCTTTAATCTCATATCGAGAATAGCTTGAGATTGAACCTCTGATAAAGCAAAATTAGACATAAGTCCAGCTTTAGCCTCATCGTCATCAGCAGACTCTCTAATAATCTTAATAACCCTATCAATATTGTCAAGAGCAATCTTTAAACCATCTAAAATATGCAATCTATCCTTATATCTCTTTAAATCAAATTGACATCTACGATAAATAACATGTTTCTGATGATCAATATACTTCTCAATAATCTCTCTTAAACCAAGTGTTCTAGGACTACCATCAACAAGCATTAAAAAATTAATACCATAAGAAGTTTGAAGCTGTGTATGCTTATATAAATTATTCAAAACAACATTAGCATTAGCTTCTTTCTTAACATCAATAACAATCTTAATACCCTCTAAAGCCGATTCATCACTTAAATTAGAAATACCATCAATAACCTTATCTCTAACAAGTTCACCAATTCTTTGAATCAAAGCCTTCTTATTAACTTGATATGGAAGTTCTGTAATAACAATTCTGTGCTTATTATGAGTCTCTTCTACAGTAGCCATACCTCTAATAGTAATAGCTCCTCTACCGCTCTCGTACGCCCTTTTAATACCACTATTACCAAGAATAACACCAGCAGTAGGAAAATCAGGTCCCTTAATATACTGCATAAGTTCAGTAACAGTAATATCTGGATTATCAATATAAGCAACACATCCATCAATAACTTCACCCAAGTTATGTGGTGGAATATTAGTAGCCATACCAACAGCAATACCCATATTACCATTAACTAATATATTAGGAAATCTGCTAGGTAAAACAACAGGTTCCTTTCTCTGACCATCATAATTTTCCGAAAAATCGACAGTATCCTTATTTAAATCTCTTAAAAGTTCCATCGATATCTTAGCAAGTCTAGCTTCAGTATAACGACTAGCAGCAGCACCATCACCATCAATAGAGCCAAAATTACCATGTCCATCAACAAGTGTATGTCGATAAGTAAAATCTTGAGCCATTCTAACCATAGATTCATAAATAGCAGAATCACCATGTGGATGATAATGACCCATAACAGCACCAACAGCATTAGCAGATTTCTGATATTTCTTATCAGGAGTCATACCCTCTTCATATAAAGTATATAAAATTCTTCTATGAACAGGCTTAAGACCATCTCTAACATCAGGAAGAGCTCTTGCAACAATAACACTCATCGAATAATCAAGGAAAGACTTTCTCATTTCGCCAACAATATTAACAGCTACTTTTCTATCTCTTTCATGATTATTATCCTCACCCATATCTTCTATATTTAAATTTTTATCTATATTCTTATCTTCCATCATAAACCTCCTATATATCCAAATTCTCTACAAATAGAGCATTATCTTCAATAAACTTTCTTCTAGGTTCAACTTCTTCCCCCATAAGTAACTGGAATGTTTCATCAGCAAGAATAGCATCATCCAAAGTAACTTGTTTTAATATTCTCTTATCAATACCCATTGTTGTTTCTCTAAGTTCTTCTGGATTCATCTCTCCTAAACCTTTCATTCTACCAATTTCATACTTCGTATTAGGAGGTAAAGTAGCTAAATATTCATCTCTTTCTACTTCATCAAGTACATATTTAATATTTTTACCATGTTTAATTGAATATAAAGGTGGTTGTGCAGCATATATATGTCCATTTTCTACTAATGGCTTAAAATATCTATAAAATAAAGTAAGTAATAATGTTCTAATATGTGCTCCATCAACATCAGCATCAGTCATAATAATTATCTTATAATATCTTAACTTAGATATATCAAATTCTTCACCAATACCAGTGCCTAAAGCCGTAATCATAGTTCTAATCTCTTCATTAGCAAGAATTCTATCTAATCTAGCCTTTTCTACATTAAGTATTTTACCTCTAATAGGAAGAATAGCCTGCGTAATAGGATCTCTTCCCATCTTAGCACTACCAGCGGCAGAATCCCCCTCTACAATAAACATTTCTGATATAGTAGCATCTTTAGAAGAACAATCAGTAAGTTTACCCCAATAATTAGTAATTTCAAGTCCACCTTTTCTTCTAGTTAACTCTCTAGCCCTTCTAGCAGCTACTCTAGCCCTAGCAGCAGTCATTGACTTTTCTATTATAATTTTAGCATCATTAGGATGTTCCATTAAAAATCTCTCAAAAGCCTTAGCAAATATACTAGCAGCTACTTTCCTAACTTCACTATTACCAAGTTTAGTCTTAGTTTGTCCCTCAAATTGAGGTTCAGGTACTTTAGCAGATATAATCATTGTTATACCTTCTCTAACATCATCACCACTAAGAGGCTCATCATTATCTTTAAGTATTTTATTTACTTTAGCATAATTATTAATAATTCTAGTTAAAGCCAGTTTAACACCATCTTCATGAGTTCCACCTTCAGGAGTAATAATATTATTAACAAAAGAGTAAACAGTAGCATTATATCCATCATTATATTGAAGAGCCACTTCTATTGAAATATCATTTTCCATTCCTTCAACATATACAATATCTTCATGGATAGGAGTCTTATTTTTATTTACATAAGCAACAAACTCTTTAATACCACCTTCATAAACAAAAGTATCAGATTCTCCTGTTCTATCATCCATAAGAATAATTCTAAGACCTTTATTTAAGAAAGCAAGTTCTCTAATTCTTTGTCTTAAAACTTCATAATCATAAGTTGTTGTTTCTTTAAAGATTTCAGCATCTGCTTTAAAAGTAACCTTTGTTCCTTGCTTATCAGTGTGTCCTAATTCTTTTAATGGTGCAACTGGTGTCCCACCATTTTCAAATCTTTGATAGTATTCTTTTCCATCACGATAAACATTGACTTCTAGCCATGAAGATAAGGCATTAACAACAGAAGCACCTACACCATGCAATCCACCGGAAACTTTGTAGCCTCCGCCACCAAATTTACCACCAGCATGTAAAACAGTAAAAATTGTTTCAACTGTTGATTTACCTGTCTTAGCGTGTTTTCCAGTTGGCATTCCACGACCATCATCAATAACTTCAACTACATCGTCATCTTTCAAAATTACTTTAATATGACTTGCATACCCTGCTAAAGCTTCATCGATTGAGTTATCAACAATTTCCCAAACCAAATGATGTAACCCTCTAGATGATGTTGTACCAATATACATACCCGGTCTTTTTCTAACAGCTTCTAATCCTTCTAATACTTGGATATCTGACTCATCATAGCTATGTTGTACTTTATTTTCTTCTGCCATCATTTTTCCTCCCTATGATTAATATTAATTTTCTTAGCTTCTTTAATAACATGATGTTCTATTCCATCTATTGATGTTGTTGTAATAAACGTTTGAATACGATTATTTAAAATATCTAAAAGTTTTGTTTTTCTTTGATCATCTAATTCTGATAAAACATCATCTAATAAAAGAATAGGATATTCTCCAATTTCTTCTTTTATTAATTCTATTAAAGCTATTTTCATACTTAAAACGATTGTTCTTTGTTGACCTTGAGAAGCAAACTGATGTGCACTCTTATTATCAATAAAGATCTTCATATCTTCCTTATGAATTCCATAATAAGTACTTAAATATCTTAAATCTCTTTCAAATCCTTTTTGATAAAGTTTTAAAATATCTTCTTTATTAACATTTTTAATAAAACATTCATACTGCAATTCAACGATCTCATGACAATTTGCAATATTTAAATAAATATCTTTTACTTTTAAAGATAAACGTTCGATAAAATTATTTCTTTTTTCAATAATCTTAATTTGAACTTCAGCTAATTGCTCATCTAAAGTTTCTAGATATTCATCATATTTACCTCTTCTTTGATTCAATAATTTAAGATACTGATTTCTTTCCTTTAATAATCGATTATACTTAGTAAGATAAAAAACATAAATTGGTGAGATTTTAGATAACTCCAAATCTAAAAACTTTCTTCTAATACTCGGAGAACCTTTAACCAATGATAAATCATCTGGTACAAAGACAACCGCATTTAAATAACCTACATAATCTGAAATCTTTAAAATATCTTTTCCATCTACTTTTGCTTTTTTGGATTCCTTAGATAAAATAAGTTCTAATTGATGCATTCTTTCATTAGAAAAAACATTTCCTTTTACTTTTGCAAAGTCATGATCAAATTGAATCATTTGATCATTGATATGTGTTCTAAAAGATTTACAGACAGATAATAAATAGATTGCTTCGATAATATTCGTTTTCCCTTGAGCATTCCCACCAATTAAAATATTAATTCCTTGATCAAACTCAATAAAAAAATGATTATAATTTCTAAAATCAGTCAGTTCTAAATTATTGATGCGCATTTATACAATAAAAATTTCCTTCAAATTCAACTTGATCACCATCATGAAGCTTTTTTCCTCTTCTAAGTTCCACTTCACCATTGACCTTTACTTGACCATCTTTAATAATCATTTTTGCTTCAATCCCACTAGATACAAGATTAACAAATTTTAAAAATTGATCTAATTTAATATATTCATCTTTAATTGGTATTTCTTTCATACTTAACCTTCTTTTCTCTATAATTGTACTAAGTTAGTATATCATAAAAATCATAAAAATTCAAAATATTGCGCTATATTCGCTATTTTTATTTATGAATAGAAAAATACTTTTTTGATAAAAAAGCTCTTAAAATAAAAATTACTCCCCAAATAAACAATTAAAAGGAAAATTTACAAAAAAAAAGAAGCTTTCGCTTCTTAATATGTTCTAACTGGTAAAACAAGTTGTAATAATTCATCAGAATCAAAATCTTTAACGATGAATGGTTTCATTTCTCCAGTGAATAATATTTTTATTTTATCACCACTAAATGATTTAATAGCATCACTTGCATATTTACAACTAAATGAAATAGTAAGTGTTTCTCCTTTATAGAAAGAAGAAGCTAAATTTTCTTCTACTGAACCAATTTCTTGTTGATATGAAGATAAAATAACTTGTTCATTAGACATATCTAATTTCACAATATTATTTTGTTCATTTAATAATAATGAAACACGGTCAATCGCATTTAATAAATCAGCTCTATTAATATCTAATTCATAATCAAATTCTAAAGGAATCAATCGAGCTGTATCAGGATAAGATCCATCAATTAAACGTGTTTGAATAATATTTTTATCAAACACAAATAATACTTTACGTTCAGATACATATAATTCAATAAGTTCATCTTTTTCAATAATCTTACTAATTTCATCTAAACTTAATTTAGGAATCGTAATATTAAAAGTCACATCTTCATCAATAGAAATAATCTTTTTAGCTAAACGATAACTATCAGTAGCAACAACTTCTAAAACATGATCATGCGCTTTAAAATTGATACCAGTTAAAATAGGTCTTGTTTCTTTATCACTAGCAGCAAACTTTGTTTCTCCAATAATATCTTTTAATACAAGAGCATTCATCATAAAATGAGTTCCTGTTTTACTTAAATCAATACGTGGATATTCAATAGCATCAGTACCATTTAAGCTGTATTCAATTTGACTTCCTTTAATACGAGTAAGTAAACCATCAATAATTTCAATTTCAATATCATCACTATTGATCTTTCTTACAATATCAAAGATATAACGACTATTTAAAACAACTGCTCCTTCTTTAAGGATTACTAAATCATCATCTTCATCAATAATTGTTTGAATAGTGATATCACTATCACTTCCTGTTAAGATAAGCTGATGAGCTTGTAAATCAAATTTAATTCCTGTTAAAACAGGTAAAGGACTACGAACAGATACAGCTCTTGTTGCTTTAGCAAGTGCGTTTAATAATTTGATTCTTTTAATTCTAAAATGCATATTTGCCTCCTGTTATTTATATATTTAAAAATAAGTCATTATTACTATTAGCATGTGAACAATGTGCATAAATATAAAATGTGTTGATTTTATCAATGTTTTTTATATGAATATCAATGTGCACATATTGTTGATATTAGTCACTACATTGTGCCTAACTTTTGTTTAAGCTTATCTACAGCGAGTTTATAATCTGGATCTTTTTTGATTTTTGTTTCTACTCTTTTACAAGCTTTCATAACTGTAGAATGGTCTCGATTGGAAAAAGTTGTTCCAATTTCACTAAAAGTAATATCCAAAAGTTCCCTCATTAAATACATACATATTTCACGAGGTGTTACCAAGTTTCTCGTTCTATTTTTAGAAATAATTTGACTAATGGTTAAATAATAGAATTCAGCGGTTGTTTTTAAAATGAATTCTTTTGTTAGTGGTTCTTGTGCTTTTTTTATAGTTTTTTGATCTTTAAAGACTTCAGATGCAAAATTCATATCTATGTAATTAGTTGATTCCATGATACTACAGAAGAATAGTCGTTTTAATTGACCTTCTAAAGAACGAATATCATTACAATAATTCATAACCATGAAGTCTAAAACATCATCTGTAATAACTAAATCTGTATTACCTAGATTTTCTATTTTCTTCTCTAAAATTGCCTTTGCTGTTTCAAATTCAGGTGGATCTATTCCAAAAGATAGACCCGATTTAAAACGACTAATTAAACGTTCTTCAATTCCTTGAAGTTCATCAGGCATTTTATCACTTGTAATAACAATTTGATGATTGTTATTAATGATTTCATTAAATATATGGAAGAACATCTCACTACTTTTTTCTTTTCCAAATAAAAATTGAATATCATCAATTAATAAAATATCAAGATTTCTATAATAACTATAAATCTCATCTGTTGTATTTGTTTTTATAGAATTAATAATTTCATCTACAAAATCCTTAGAAGTAATATATCTTACTAATAAATTAGGATTTGTTTCTTTTGCTTTATTTCCAATAGCATTTAATAAATGTGTTTTTCCAAGCCCTGGATGACTATATAAAAATAAAGGATTAAAGTTCATACCAGGTTTAGTTGATACAAGTAAAGCAGCATTTTGTGCCATACGGTTTGAATTTCCTACGATAAAATTAGCAAATGTCATATCAGGATGAAGATGACTATCGATTTTAGGAACCCTTTTTTGTTTAGATTTTTTATATTCTTCTACTTCTAATACTTTGATTTTTATTGGTTTAGAAAAAGAATTAGAAAGAATAGATTCTATTTCTGCTTGTTTTTCTAAAATAGCATCAATATTCCATTTTAATTCAGTGGTGATAATAACTTGATTATCTTCAATTTCTTCTAGAGTTGCAGGTTTAAATAGTGAGTCCAAGATGATCTTATCATCAACTATTTTATTTTTTTCTAAAGTTTCTACACAAGATGACCAGATTTTGTTTAAATCTTGCACAATTTTCAACTCCCTTTCGACTCAATTATATAAAAGATGTGAACTCTTTTAAAGGAAAAATACTGTCTGCACAATAGCTTCACAATTTTATTCACAAAAAATGTGAGAAATATCAATCATTTAGAGTACTTATTCACATTATTCACAACTTCGTTTTTCGCTATGAATTTTATTAAATGTGAACTTAGTGCATATTGTATAGAATAAAAAACAATGTGCACATAGCTGTTCACAATAAAAAATACGCTGATATCAGTATATTTTTTACTAATTCACCCATATGAATAACTCGATTCACCACGTGAATAAGCATGTGCAAAACTTGTCAAAACATAAAATTTAACAAAAAATGAATATTCACAATGTGAATTTTAAGAAAAAATCCGATTTTTCCTAGAAAAATGGAAGAAATGTAAGATAAAGGTTAAGATGAAATAATATTCACTTTAGGATGTGAATATCTAAAATAAAGAGTTTATTCACATTAGATTAGTGACTATTTTGAATATATTGTATAAATATTGATACAAAAGTACGTAAATACTTAGAAGTGCACACTTGATTTTAGGGGGAAAAACAAGGATTTATAAGGAGTTGGAGGAAAATGTGAATAAGTTTTTTTTATGAGCTTTAAAGAAATTCACATGTTGTCGTACGTACTTGATTGAAAAATGTTCACAAATAATGTGCATTTAATAAGAGTTATGCTTAGTGATGGTACTTTTTTTGATAAAAGTACTTATTTTTATACAATTTTCTATCTATTTCGATATATCATAAGATGTGAATAATAAAGTAAGGAAACTTATTCACAATAAAGAGAATTTTTCTAAATTAAAAAAGTTCACAAAAAAATGTGCAAATAATCATTAGAAATTGTTATTCTTATTATTTGTCATCATTAAAAATCATGAATTTAAGAGTAGAAATATAGAATTTAGAATTGACTTGTCACAATAATTCCTATAAGATATAGGAGCATATGTTATTTGTATAAAAAGATAAAAATTTTGGAGGTGTAAAATATGAAAAGAACATATCAACCAAATAAAAGAAAAAGA
>ERZ827088.4790-NODE-4790-length-10887-cov-2.804838_pt1 | contig 10887 bp, 9 predicted proteins | sample MGYA00519922_ERZ827088 | MGnify/ENA primary metagenome ERZ827088 (study PRJEB31778, sample SAMEA3449254) | human gut metagenome | biome: human gut; feature: human-associated habitat; material: faeces | place: United Kingdom | collected 2010/2012 ... | reverse complement strand
CTATTTCAAAATTTTCACCCTCTAATTTGGTATTAAAGGTTTCCGTAGCTCTACCGACCGAGGTGGCGCAGGTGAATACAACATTCAATTCATTGAAATAGCAGCGAATAGGTGTTGAAAAGGATTCGCTTATAAGTAAGGATACGCGTTCTATTGTGTTTGTAAGTTCTCTTGTATTTACAACAACTCTCTGCCTGTGCTCTGCGGGAATCGTTTTTTGGTAGTTTACAAACTCGCCCTCAAGCAAACGGGAAATAAATGAATATCCGCTTATATTAAAGCTTACCAGCCTGTCCCCAAAGCTGATTTCGACATTTTCGGTTTCCTCATCTATAAGCTTTACGGCCTCGCCTACCGCTCTGCCCGAAAGTATAAATGAAAAGCTGCCCTCAATATCAATATTGTGCCGTCTTATTGCAAGGCGATAGCCGTCAATTGCGACAAATCGGAGAATCCTGTCTTCAATCGTAACATAAATTCCGGTAAGGATCGGCTTTGCTCCCTCATTTTGAGCCACTGCGAAAATTGTTCCCTTTACCATCTCCGAGAAAATATCCGCGTCTATTACAATGGTTTTATCGCTTCCGACCGTCGGCATTTCGGGAAAATCCTCTGCTGCCATTCCCATAATGTCGAAGGTTGTCTCTCCGCATTTAATGTGGCAGTTGAGCTTATCATCCGCTTCTATTGTTACCTGAAGACCGTTCATGCGGCGAAGAATGTCCGCAAGAAGACGCGCGTTAATAACAATATCTCCCGTCTCTTCGCATTTAGCGTATATTTCCTTTTTCATTCCCATTTCAAGATTGTAGGAAATAAGGGTAACCTTTCCCAGCTCGGCGGATATTAAAATTCCTTCAAGCACCGGCATGGATGTTTTTGATCCTACGACTCGCTGAAGCTTTGAAACCGCTTCAAGGAGAGAGGCGCGTTCGACAGAAAAAATCATTCTTTTTCCTCCTAAAACAAATAATAAAAATAACAGTAATAATAAGGGGTGTGAATTATGTGGATAAGTGTCTCAACAGCCCGATTAATGGGAATTTATGCGGTGGAAGCAATTGTTAATAAAAGTTTTATAATTTTTATGCTTTTCTCTTATCCACACCCGTGTTGATAATTACGCGGTTAATTAAGGTTAATTATGTTGATAACATTTGCCTCTTAATAAGCCGTGTTATCACTCTTAAGATTCTTTATAATATCGTCCACAAGTTCCTTTTGATATGGCTTGTCCCTTAAAAAATTCTCAATGCATTTTACATTGTGAAGTACCGTTGTGTGATCCTTACCGAAGCTTTCGCCTATCGCTTTATACGAAAGGTTTGTAGTCTCGCGCGCTATGTACATTGCAACCTGCCGCGCCAGCGCCAGCGCCGCCGTTCTGCGGTTGGAGAGTATATCGCTTTCGGACACATTATAGGTTTTTGCAACCTCGGATATTATCTTCTCAATCTTAATAGGCTCGGGGCGTGTGTCGTTAATAACATCCTTTATAAGCCCCTGCACCACCCCCATGGTCGGGGTTTTATTCTGAATTGATATATAAGCGTGCAGCTTTTTTACCGTGCCCTCCAATTGTCTGGTGTTTACCTTTATATGCTCTGCAATATAGTAAACCAGGCTTTCGTCTATCTCAATGCCCATTTGCTCACATTTCTTGTTTATGATACCTACGCGGGTTTCAAAATCCGGCGCGGTAATATCTGCGGGAAGTCCGCTTTCAAAGCGTGAACGAATTCTGTCATCCAGCGTTTTGATTTCTTTAATAGGACGGTCAAGGGTTACCACTATCTGCTTATTGTTTTGGAAAAGGGTATTAAAGGTGTTGAAAAATTCCTCCTGTGTCTGTTCTTTTCCGGCGATAAAATGAATATCGTCGATCAGCAGCACATCCACATTGCGGAATTTGTTGCGGAAATCGTCAATCGTGCCGAGTCCCAGCTTTCCCTCCTGCAAAGCCTTTATAAGCTGATTGGTAAAATCCTCTCCCCTTATGTATTCGATTTTTTTATAGGGAAAGTTTTTCTTTATTTCGTTCTTTATGGCAAGCATAAGATGGGTCTTTCCGACTCCCGAGGGACCGTAAATAACAAGCGGGTTGTAGGTATTTGCGGGATTGGTCGCTACGGAATATGAGGCGGCGTAGGCAAAACGGTTTGTTGAGCCTACAACAAAATTTGAAAAGGTGAAAAAGTCCTCAAACGAAAGCCCGTCGCTGAACTGCTCGGCTTTAAGAATTTTTTCCTCTTCGTCTTCGCAAATAATTCTTACTCCGATTTCAATACCCATAACCTTTTTTATTGCACCCTTGAGTATGTCCGTATAATTCTGCTCAACCACGCCGCGCATATATTCGTTATCAATTGAAAGGGTAAGCTCGCCGGCTTCAAGCGATACCGGCTTCAAATCCTTGAGAAAACAGTTAAAAGCAACCTCTGAAATCGTTTTTTTGCATTCCTCGCAAACGGCTGCCCAAATGTCTTCAACGGAATTAATTGACATTATGTAAACCATCCTTTGCAGTTATATAATTATCCGATTAATTATACCATAATCCCGAATTTTTTGCAAGGAAAAAGCGATATTTTCTTGAAATAAGGACAAAATAAAAATAAAAGCTTCGGGAGGAAACAAAAACGGCGGTAAGAACTGATCTTGCAATAGAAATTGCGGAGAATTGCGAAAATAATTTTATCGGACATATAAAGAAAGAAAAAAGAAGCGGCAATGTAAATGCTTCGCGGCTGGAGATAAAAACCTCCGAGGAGGAAAGTCTCCTCGGCAGACCCCGCGGCAGGTATATAACGCTGGAATTTCCCGATATTTCGTTTGAAGACCCCGAAAATTTAAGGGAGATAATAAGGGATGAGCTTGAATATCTGCTGCCCGAAAGAGATGGACTTATATTGGCAGCGGGACTCGGAAATACCGAAATCACCCCCGACGCGTTAGGCCCTGCCGTCGCCCGCGGAATTTTTGCGACGCGGCATATACCGAAGGAGCTTACAAAGGCGGCGGGGCTTGATTTATTGCGGCAGGTATCTGTCATAACGCCGGGAGTTCTGGGGCAGACCGGCATTGAAGCGGGCGAGCTTATTAAGGCGGCGGCGGTGAAAATAAAGCCCGCTGCCGTAATCGTGATAGACGCGCTGGCTGCACAAAGCGGGGACAGGCTTTTTAAAACCGTTCAGCTGTGCGATACCGGCATATCTCCCGGCTCGGGAGTGAAAAATAACCGCGGGGAAATAAGTGAAAAAACCGTCGGAGTACCGGTAATAGCAATCGGCGTGCCTACGGTGATTGACGCCGACACCTTATCCGAAAGGCTCACGGGAATATCACCCGAGAAAAAAAGTGAAATGTTTGTAACCCCGAAGGATGTGGATATGCTCACACAGCGGCTCGCAAAGCTTTTGGCGGAGGCAATAAATATGTTTCTGCAGCCCGAAACAGACCCCGAAATAATTTCCGCACTGGTCTAATTTATGTTACCTCGGCATAAAATTATCTAAAGGGGGCGGGAAAATGAAAAACGGAGCGGGTGCGGCAAGGCTTATTTGTGTTTTCACGGTGTGTATTTTACTTTTAGGCTACAATTTTTACGGCAGGCTTTTAAAGACCCCTGCGGTACAGGCTGTGAAGCCCGTATCGGAAAAAAGAGAGATTGAAAGCTATGAAAACAGCTCTTCCGCCCCCGAAGAAACGGAGAAAAAGGAAGAAACGGAGTCGGGCGGCAGCACCTCCTCTGTCGCCGCGGCAAGTGAAAAATCGGAAACAAGCGTTCCCGCCGCAGCCAAGGGTACGGTAAAAGGAAAAATAATCAATAATTACATCTCGCCGTATAAGTCGGGACTTTCATATAATAATGTATATGTAAAAAACAGCGCCGGGGTAAATATCAGCATAAAGGAGCTTTTGTCTGCACCGCTTACCTTTAAGATCGAGAAAAACGATAAGCCGCAGGTTCTTATAATGCATACCCATACCACCGAAACCTATATGACCGAAAACACCGATTATTACACCGACGCATTCTCTCCCCGCTCAAGGGATAAATCGGTCAATATGGTGAGCGTGGGCGATATTGTGGCGGAAAAGCTGAACGCCGCGGGAATAAAGACCCTGCATGATACAACAGAACACGATTATCCGAAATACACCGGCAGCTATACCCGCGCGGCAAAAACAATAAACGGATACCTGAAAAAATACCCGAGTATAAAAATCGTTCTCGATCTCCACCGCGACGCGGCGTCCTCGGGTAACGATAAGGTAAAGCTCACTACCGAAATCGGCGGTAAGCGCGCGGCGCAGGTAATGCTTGTTATGGGCTCGCAAAGCGGAACGCAGAAGCATTTTCCGAACTGGAAGGAAAATTTAAAGCTGGCGCTGCGCCTGCAGCAGACTATTGAAAGCAAGTACCCGACCCTTGCGCGCCCCTTGAGTCTTACACCTAACGGTTACAACGAGTGCCTTACGAACGGCTCGCTGCTTATAGAATTCGGGACCGACGCAAACACTGTAGACGAGGCGCATTATTCCGCAGAGCTTGTGGGCAATTCGCTTGCGGATTTACTTAATAATCTGAAATAGGGAATGGTTAAAATAAAAAGAGCTTTTTTAAGGTCGTTCGGAATCTCCCTTACGGCGGCAATCTGTATTATAATAGGTATCGGCGGCGTTGCCGCGTCCTATGAGAACACCCGCAGAATAGGCTTTGGAGACTATTCAAAAGCGTTTGAAATAAGGGACGGAAAAATCAAAATTCTCGATTTTGAAATTGAGCTTTGAACTTTAGACATTAGATGTTAGACGGCAGATGTCAGATGTGCAGACCCTCGGCTCCCTTGTGTAAAGGGAGCTGCCGCTGTCAGCGGCTGAGGGATTGTTTTAATCCCTTAATTTACCCGCAATTTTAAAGTTGTACAAAAATTTATTTAAATTATTGTTAAAATAATTATTCAAAAAAGGCGAAAATTTATTTAGCCGCAAAAAAAGGTTGACATTTGTAAAACGGATGATATAATGTTTTTTGAAAAAATGCCGCACAAAAACAATTTCATATTTCAGCAAAACAACCGAAAGGTTGTGACGCAAAGCTAGGTGTCTAAACATTGTTTTTATGCATGGCAGACCGGTTGCAATTTTCACTTTTTAAGTGTTTGTTGCAACCGGTCTTTTTGTTTGCAAAATTCACAAAAAATTGAATAACGGAGGAACAAAATGAAACAAAATGCCGTTAAAACCGTAGGCACGGCAATAGGGGCTTTGCTTTGCGCGGTTTTCGCGTTCCTGCTTGTATGTAATCTCACAATTATTATTAAAGGAACGGTAAATCCCGAAAAGCCGCCGACTGTGTTCGGAGTAACACCTATGGTGGTGCTTTCCGGCTCAATGAGCGGAAACGCCGAGGATCACATTGAGGTGGGTGACCTTATTTTTGATGTAAAGCCCGATATTGCTTCTCTTAAGGAGGGCGATATTGTCTCCTTTATGGACGGCAAGACGGTCGTTACCCACAGGATCGTGAAGCTTTATACCGATTCCGACGGGACAAAAAAGGTAATCACAAAAGGCGATGCCAACAATGCGGAGGATCCTCCGATAAGCACCGATGATATAATAGGTCTTTATAAAGCAAGGATACCGAAGCTCGGAGATTTTGCTTTGTTTCTGCAGCAGCCGCTCGGAATGGCGGTGTTTATAGGTGTTCCGGTATGCGCCTTTATTATTATAGATATTATTCGTCGCAGCCGCAGCCGCAGCAGGGAAACGGAAGAAAACGAGCAGCTCAAGGCAGAGCTTGAAAGGCTTCGTGCCGCTGCGGGCGAAAGCACCGAGGACGGCGAAAAGCAATAAAGCGGACGTCATCAATTTCCCGACTGCCACACGGAAATTGTTGATATATATATACAGGTGTTTGCCTGTACGCGGCGGAGACACCGCCGAAAAAACGCAAAAAGATGGAGGAATAATTAAAATGGCATCAAGAAAAAATCACACACTAAAGCTTGCCGGCATTTTATTGGCGCTTGTACTTGTTACATCCTGCTTTGTCGGCGGAACATTCGCAAAGTATGTTACGAAGGGCACAGGCTCTGACTCTGCACGCGTTGCAAAGTTCGGAGTTACGGTTACCGCCGAAGGTTCAACATTTGCTAAAGCCTATGCGACCAATGATAAAACTGTTACCGGAATTGCCAACTCGGTTGTTTCGTCAAATGATAACGAAAAAGTCGTGGCTCCGGGAACAAGCGGTCAAATGGCGGCGATAAAAATTACAGGTACCCCCGAGGTTGCCGTAAATGTGCGCTACAATCTAAACAAAATAACTTTGAACAACTGGACAGATAAAGACGGGCATTTTTATTGCCCTTTAACTATCGGAATAACCAGATACAGTGCTGAAGATGGAATGCCAACAACTACCTATATCCCAGGAGTGGATTGTACCAGCGCCGAAGAATTTATTGGGAAAATCAGGCAGGAAATAAACAATTATAGCGTTAATTATGAACCCGGAACCAAACTTGACGAAAAGAATAGGACTGATGTTCTTGGAATAAGCTGGAAATGGGCATTTGAAGATAAAGCAGCAGATGCTAAGCAGACCGATGTAAAAGACACATACCTCGGCGATCAGGCTGCCAAAGGCAACGCCGCTACAATCGATCTTGAGGTTGTAACCACCGTAACCCAGATTGACTAATCTGTACATTTTTTAGTTTGGAGTCCCTCTGTCGGTGGCGGACAGAGGGCTTTCAGGCTTTTATAAGCGCCGTAAAATATGCCCGAAAAGGCGGCTTACGACCCCTGTAAAAGCCCGAAAGCACTGAATTTCACGAAAGGAGCAGGCGGCTTATGTCTAAACAAAAAACAATATGCAGACGGCTGTTTGTTGCCCTCCTGCTGCTTTTTATTATGCAGGTGCTGCTGCTTCCCGCGGTTATAAGCGCGACCTATGCCACCAAAAGTGTTAAACCCGAGCATATTATAACCTACACGCCGGGCAAGCTTTCGTGGGATGAAAACACCGAAACCGATTCTTCGGGCGCGGCAAGGCTTTTCCTTTTCGATTCGGCTTATGAAAACGCTTCGGCGGATAACGGAGAAAAAACGATTGCTCCCGGAACGCAGCGAGAAAGCGTGATTCGCCTGCTGAATGAAAGCTCGGGCAAAATAAGCTACCGCGCGGTGCTTTTTTATAAAAAGAGCGATGAAGCGCTGCCCGCGTCTCTCACCCTTTCGGGCGAGGGCTTTCGGGATTCCGAAAACACGGCACTGCCGAAGGAGCTGCGGGATATGTCGGTCGTGCGGTCGGTCACGGGCGAGCTTGCGGCAAAAGGGCTGCAGGAGCTTGATGTAAGCTGGCTTTGGGAATTTGAGGACGGCGAAAAAACCGCCGATGAATCGGATACAAGCTTCGGCAATAAAGCCGCCGACGGCAATGCCGATACCTTAAGCGCCGGTGTTTATATTGTGATTGAGGATGAAAACGGCACGGTGCTGCCAGATGTTCCTAAAACGGGCGACACCTCCAGTCTTGCGGCATACATCATTCTGATGTGCTGCAGCGCCTCTTCCCTTTTGGTACTCTTCTTTGCGGGGAGGAAAAGAAAAAATGACCGTTAAAATTTTCCGCAGGGCTTTGCGGGCGCTTGAAATTCTTATTACCGTGATTTTGGCGCTGCTGCTTGCCGCAGAAATTTATGTTTTGGCGGCGGAGAATATTTTTAAAAAGCAGAACGCAACCGTGTTTGGGTTTAAAACCGCCGTGGTGCTCACGGGCAGTATGTCCGGCACGATAGAGCCGAACGATTTAATTGTAACGCGGCGGCAGAAAAGCTATTCCGTAGGGGATATAATCACCTATTCCGCGGGCGGCACGCCGGTTACCCACCGTATAACCGCCGAAACGGAGGACGGCTTTACAACCCGGGGCGACGCAAACAACACACCCGACGCGGAAACCGTGAGACCTAAAATGATAATAGGCAGGGTGGTGCTTATACTGCCGCATATCGGCGTATTTATCAGGTTTTTGAGGACACCACAGGGACTTTTGTGTATAATCGCGGTGATACTTGCCGCGGCAGCCGCCCGTGAAATTATCGGGCGTATGAAAAAGAATTAAAGGGAGGCGAGTCTGTTGGCGGGAAAAGGAAAACTCAAAGGGCTGCATTTGCCGCTTCGCGCGTACATTATGTATTTGCTGCTTATCTGCTTTGCGCTGACGGGCGTAACCTTTTCAAAATATGTAACCTCAACCTACGGCGGCGATTCCGCGCGGGTTGCGAAAATAGGAAGCGTCACCGTAACCGAAAACGGCGAGCCGTATAATTCGGATGTTATATGGCGTGTAGCTCCCGGAGCCGATATAACCAAAAACGCGGTCATAAGCTTTTCGGGCAGCGAGCTTGCCTGCCATGTGTTTTTCGAGACCGAGGTTACCGGCTTTGAGCGGCAGGCGGACGGCACCTATTGCTATAAGGATTCCTCGGGCAGGGTGTGGCTTTCCTGGAGCTTTAAGGAGAGCGAATGGGAACACATCACGGTTGACGGAAAAGATGTTTATTACAAGATTGCCGGCGCGAACGAAAGCGTTGACGAATCGGTCATGGCAAACGGCGGACTGATTACCGTAAACCCCGAAATCACAGCCTCCGAGCTTAAGAATATGCCCGATAACCTTTCGATAAATATTAAGGCGTGCGCCGTTCAGTACGGCGGGTTTGAGAGCCCCGAAGCGGCTTACAGAGCCGTAAATAAATAAAAAAGAAAAGGAGGTTCAAACGCGGTGAGAACCAAAAGCATGAAAACAAAAAAGAATTTGCTTACAAAGGCAGTCTCGCTGCTTTTGAGCCTTTGCGTAATAACCGGCGTACTGCAGTCGTTCACACTGACGACCTATTCCGCCTCCGCTCCCGAGGTCACGCTTTACAGCGACGGAAAAATTGCGGAGAATGTTTTTTTCTCACAGTATGAAAAAAAGGAGATAAAGGCGGTTTGCGGCACAAAGGGAGTCACCTATAATTGGCAGGTGCTGACCGATACAAGTGAGGATGAATGGACGGATATTCAGGGCGCGGGAAGCGATACATTGAGCCTTTCCTACCCGCTGCTGCTCCCCGTTTTGGACGGGGTGTCAAGCGCATATGTCCGCTGCGCGGTATCCGATGGGCTGACAATCGGCTGTTCCGCCCCCCTTTGCGTTACGGTCTCGCTTGAGGCGGAGACCGCCGCGGCGCCGAAAACCGATAATATATCGGCTAAAAAAATTGTAAAAGCCGCCCGCCGTGCGGCCGCCGCGGCACAGAGTGATGAGAATATAATAACCGTTACCGTGAATTATCTTGACGCGCTATCCTCCCTGCCGATATACACAGGCTTCACCGCCCGAATCGACCGCGGCAGAGAGTATAAAAACACGGTTGTATCGCCCACCTACCTCGGCTATAAGCCGTGGTACAATCCCGATAATCTGGCGGAAACAAACCCTGCCGAATGTAAGGTGCACGGTGCCTCGGTTTATGTTGATGTTCCGGCAGATTATGCGAACAGCACCTATACCGTCAATGTTTATTACAAGGCGGATACGGTTTCATATGCAATTAAATATTTTTTCCAGAATATAAATGATGATTTCTATACCGAAAACTCCGCGCTTTACCGCCGGGGAGCTGCCGAAACCGGCACGATTATAGATGATGCCGATATAGATTTAGGCGAAGACGAGGCTTACGGCTTTACAAAGCTTTACCACTACCCGCAGGCGGTCGCGGCGGACGGCTCAACCGTTTTTGAAAGCTATTATGACCGCAATTACAGTATGCTTAAATTCGACAATGCGGGCGGCTACGGCACAGACCCGGTTTACGCACGCTACGGCACGCCGTTTTTGGTGAACAACCCTACCCGCCACGGCTATGTGTTTGACGGCTGGGCACTGCTCGGCGATAACGGCGAGATTGTGCAGGAGCATGCCACTCTGCCGGCAACCGTTCCCGCCGAAAGCCGCAATTACCGCGCGCTTTGGAAAACGGTGAACACGCAGTACACCGTGGCGTACTGGCTGCAGAATGCCGATGACGATGATTACAGCTATATAGGCGCAGTGGAAAGGCATGAAAATTCGGGTGAGACCGTTTACCCTAAAGACGATTTGACCGCAACAACTCCGATTTGCGCAGATGATACCCATATAAAATCCACCGATCACACCGAGGACTGCTACCCTAAAAACTTTAAGCATTATGTATATGACGGCGAAAAAACAAATGAGGCAAACCGCGAGCTTGTAATCAAAGGCGACGGATCCTCCGTGCTTAATATTTATTACACACGCAAATATTACACCCTGCGGTTTTTTTACGCGAAGGAATATAAAGGCTCGGAGGATCGCAATCCAAACAAAGACCCGAACAATACATTTACCGGTACTCGCTACAGCGTTGTGGGCAACAGCACCTACGGCTTCGGCAATGTGCCGCTTAACGGATCATGGTTTAAAAACAATCAGGATTATTCGCTTGATGATCTGTTTTCCCAGCTCACAGCGTATACATCGGGAGATAAATGGGGAACTATAGATGGCGATTTGCCGAAAATAACCGATCCCGATATTGCCGGCGCACACTATAAAACAGGCGTATACCCTGCCGAGGGCGAGGGCTATAAGGATTCGACCTCAAGCGGAAATTACGATAAATACGGCGACCGCTACCATTATTTTGAGCTGACCGCTCGGTACGGAGCGGATTTGACAAAGCTGTGGCCGGTTGATGTGTTCGGCAAGCTTAAGATTTATAAACCCGAAACACATAATTCGAACGGCGGCAGCAGCGCCCTTACCAAAAGCAAATGACGCCTGATCGAATTCCAGAG
>ERZ827088.4773-NODE-4773-length-10909-cov-4.096462_pt1 | contig 10909 bp, 9 predicted proteins | sample MGYA00519922_ERZ827088 | MGnify/ENA primary metagenome ERZ827088 (study PRJEB31778, sample SAMEA3449254) | human gut metagenome | biome: human gut; feature: human-associated habitat; material: faeces | place: United Kingdom | collected 2010/2012 ... | reverse complement strand
ATCGAACAAGATCACTGAATTTCAAAAAAAGAAAGGACAAGCAGTATGGACACTTTGATTTTGAACGGCCACGACCTGACCTTGCAGGACGTCTATGACGTCGCTTACGACGGCCGCAAGGTCGAGATCGCAGCCGATGCCTACGCGCGCCTCGCCAAGGGCCGCGAGATCATGCAGGAGCTCTCCAAGGGTGGCAAGGCCATTTACGGCTTCAACCGCGGCGTCGGCCAGAACAAGGACGTCACCATCGACGAGGACTTCATGGAGACGCAGAACCGCATGATGCTGCGCTCCCACTCCCTCGGCCTTCCGCCGTTCAACACGGACGAGGAAGTGCGCGCGATGATGGTCATCCGCCTCAACAACATGCTCATCGGCGCATCCTGCGCTTCCGATGACCTGGCGAACAGCTACCGCGACTTCCTGAACCACGGCATCACGCCGCGCATCCCGCGCCGCGGTGCCGTCGGTGAGGCGGACATCACCACCATCACCCACGTCGGCCTTGCCTTCATCGGTGAGGAGGACGTCAACTACAAGGGCGAGGTCGTGAGCGCCAAGGAAGCTATGGAGAAGGAGGGTCTCAAGCCCCTGCACCTCCAGCTCAAGGACACGCACACCATCATGCTCTCCAACAGCCAGGGCGAGGGCACCGCGGCCATCCTTGTTCACGAGGTTGAGAGTCTCGTCAAGATGTCCGACCGCATCTTCTGCCTCGATTATGAAGGCCTCAACGGCAACATCGAGCCGATGCGCGAGGACGTGAACGAGCTGCGCGGCCTGCCCGGCCAGATCCGCTGTGCCGCGCGCTGCCGTGAGGATCTTGAGGGCAGCTACCTTTACAGCGACAACCGTCCCGAGCACGCGCTGCAGGACCCGCTGACTTTCCGCGGCGGCTTTATCATCACGGGCGCGGTCGAGGATGCGCTGGACTACGTTAAGAAGTTCCTGAGCATCCAGATCAACTCCCCCTCGGACAACCCCTGCATCATGCTCGACAAGAAGGACGTCTTCGTCAACTCGAACTTCGAGACGACGTCGCTCGTCATCGGCGTCGAGATGCTGGCTATCGCGCTGGCGCACCTGTCCCGCGCGGTCAACTACCGTCTGATCCGCATGTGCATGCCCGAGTTCACACACCTGCCGCGCTTCCTTGCTCCGCGCAACGGCAGCGCCCACGGCTATGACGAGGTGCAGAATGTGCTCTCCTGCCTCGATGCGGAGAACCGCTATCTCACGACCCCGTCGTCCGTCGACTTCTATCCCATGCAGGGCTCCATTGAGGACCACGCGAGCAACCTGCCGCTGGCCGTGACCAAGTGCCGCCAGATGGTCGACAATCTGCGTTACCTCGTCGGTATGGAGGCGCTGTTCGCCTCTCAGGCCGTCGATCTGCGTAAGAGCGACGGCAACGGCGACTACGTCCACCTCGGCAAGGGTACGCAGAAGGCCTACGATGTGCTGCGCGCCGTTGTTCCCGAGATGAAGAGCAACCGCAGCGTCTATGACGACATCAACAAGGCCTATCAGCTCGTGCTGGAAGAGAAGTTCCTCGCCGACGGCGAATAAAAAATGCAGCCATAGAACCTTCACCATAGGGCAAAGGCCGGTCACTTGCGTGACCGGCCTTTGCCTTTTTCTGATTCAATTACTTTTCGAGAGGGGAGGGAAGTCATCCGCGGCGGAACCAGTCCTTCATGACGGTGAAGATCTGCACCAGTTCGTCTTCTTCGATGACATAGGGGACCATGGAGTACATATAGCTCAGGAACGGACGGCTGAATACGCCGCGCTCATAGGCGTACTGCTGGAAGCCCTCCAGCGTTTTGGGATCGTACACCTCCACGCAGGTGCAGCCGCCCATCACGCGCACCTCTTTGATGCGCTCGTCGGAAAAGCCCAGCATTTCACGCTTGGAGATCTCTTCGATTTTCTTGATCTTCTCCATGTAGTTTTCGCGCTCGAAGATCTCAATGCCTTTGAGCGCGACGGCACAGGCGAGGGCGTTGCCCATGAACGTGGGGCCGTGCATCAGCGCGTGGCGCTCGTTGTCGCTGTAGAAGCCGCGGAAGACCTTTTCGTTGGCGACCGTCACCGCATGTCCGATATAACCGCCGGTCAGCGCCTTGCCGAGCACCAGAATGTCCGGCAGGACCAGATCGGCCACAAAGCGGTTGCCCGTCCGGCCAAAGCCGGTGGCGACCTCGTCGAAAATCAGCAGCACGCCGTACTCGTCGCACAGCTCACGGGCACGCTTTAGGAACGAAATGTCGTACATTCTCATGCCGCCGGCGCCTTGCAGCAGAGGCTCGACAATGAAGCAGTTCAGCTTGTCGTGATAAAGGGCAAAGGCCTCTTCGAGCGCGGGGATCTCGGTCGGGATATGGACGACGCCCTCTTTTTTGTCGAAGGCGAAGTGATAGTCCTCATCGTCGCCGACCTCCATCGCCTTGAAGGTGTCGCCGTGGTAGGCGTGCTCCAGTGCGAGGATCAGCGTGCGCTTTTTCATCTCCGGATGATCGTCGCACTGGTTGGTGTTGTATTGCAGCGCCATCTTGAGGGCGACTTCGACAGCCACGCTGCCGGAATCCGAAAAGAAGCAGTAGTTCAGATCGCCCGGCAGAAATCCTTCCAGCTTGGCCGACAGCTTTTCGACCGGATCGTGGGTGAGTCCGCCCAGCATGACATGGCAGAAATTGGCGGCCTGCTCCTGAATGGCGGCCGTCAGCTCGGGGTGCTGATAGCCGTGGATCATGCACCACCAGGAGGAGACGGAATCGATCAGTTTCTGATCCTCGGTGTATAGATGGACGCCCTTTGCCTTGATGATCTTATAGGGCGCTTTCATGGTTTTCATCTGCTCATACGGATACCAGATCATGTCAGCGATACCTCCTCATACAGTGCTGCTAAATCGTTTGGTTCCATCGGAAGTTCCTGTGCGCCGTCGGGAATGCAGGCGAGCACGGGAAGGCCTGTGTGCTGCCGACACATGGCGATGTTGTCCTCTTCCATCGTGTCGCCGCGGTGATAATGGTTAAAGAGGATGCCCTTTACAGGGAGCTTTTTGCCTTGCATATACTTCACCGTCAGCACCACGCTGTTGATGGTACCAAGACCCGCGTCCGCAATGATCACGCTTGGAAGCTGCAACGCACGAATGACGTCTTCGAGCCACAGCGTTTTGCCGTTCTCTGCGCGAAGCGGGCAGAGAATGCCGCCGCTGCCCTCGACCGTGACATAGTCATGGCGGCTGCACACGGCCTCAAAGCCCTGCCGGATGACCGGCAGCTCGGGGGGATTCCCCTCATAGCGCGCCGCCAGATGGGGCGACCACGCATGCTCATAGACATAAGGGCACATTTCGCCAAGCGGCTGCGAAAGTCCCGCCGTTTGCTGTACGAACATGGCGTCGCCGGGGATGAGGCTGCCGTCGCTCCTTCGCCGGTTGCCGCTCATGGCGGCCTTATAGTATGCAGCGTTCTCTCCGGATTCCGCCAGCTTTTTCACCATCAGCGCCGTGACATAGGTCTTGCCGACGTCCGTTCCGGTCCCCGTGACAAAAAGAGCCTTTGCCATGCCTCACGCCTCCTTCCAATAGGCGGGGGTCACGTCCCGCCCGAGAGACGCGAGCATGCTGCGGTCGCTGCGGATCGTTGCGCAGGCGGCAGTGGTCAGCATGTTGCCGGTGATGGTGGCGGAGGCTCCCGCGCGGAAGGCGGTCTCACCGTCGTTGGTCAGCAGCGCGCGTCCCGCCGCCAGACGGATGTTCGCCTCCGGATTGATGTAGCGGAAAAAGGCAATGGTCCGCAGGATGTCCTGCTCCGTCAAGCGGGGCAGATGCTCAAGCGGGGTGCCGGGGATGGGCATCAGCGCGTTGATGGGGATGGAGTCGATGCCGAGCTCTGCAAGGCTGACCGCCATGTCCAGGCGGTCTTCCCACGTTTCACCCATGCCGATGATGCCGCCGGAACAGGCGCACATGCCCTCCGCCTTAACCTTTTTCAGAGTCTCCACCTTCATGTCGTAGGTGTGGGTGGTGCAGATGTTCGGGAAGTTCCGCTTCGAGGTCTCAATGTTGTGGTGATAGCTCGTGACGCCCGCCTTGTGCAGCCGGTGAAGCTGCTCGGCGCTCAAAAAGCCCATGGACGCGCACAGGTCGATCTTGCACTCGCGGTGCATCGTCTCATAAGCGTGGATCGCCTGATCGAACTCCTCGCCGGTCAGGGCTCTTCCCGCGGTGACGATAGAGAAGCGGTCCACGCCCTCGCTTTCGTTCATCTTGCAGGCCTCTAAGATCGCCTCTTCAGGGAGGAAGTCGTAAACGTCGCATTCCGTGTGATAGTGCGCGGACTGCGCGCAGTATTTGCAGTCCTCCGGACAGCGGCCGCTGCGACCGTTGATGATCGAGCAGAGGTCGACCTTGTCGCCGACACAGGCCTTTCGGATCTCGTCCGCACCCTGACAGAGCGGCTCTAAATCGCAGGTGAGAAAGAAAGAGAGGTCATCCTCGCGTGTCAGGCGCTTACCGTGAATGATCTCCTGTGCCAAGTTGAGTATGTCCATATCGCGTTACCTCCGTGTGCTTGTCAAGATCTTGCTGCCGTTGCCGCCTGAGGAATATTGGGCGTTCCGGAGACGGTCCAGATGCCGCTGCGCTCCAGAAGCGGAGCGAGACGCTTGATTAAAACTGCACCAAGAACGCTCAGTGTGGTGTCGCCGGGAACGGCAAGAACAAAGCAGTACAGGAACAGCGGGCCCACCGCAATGGGGGTGTTCAGCACGTAGTTGCAGATCACGTAGTAGTAGATCATACCGGCGGCGTACACCACGGCAAGGCCGGCGAGATTTGCAGCAAGATAGCGGGCTACGGTGCGCTTTTTCAGTCTGGCGGCGAGCGTGCCGGTCACGTAGGTCCCGATGCAGAAGCCGATGATATAGCCAAAGCTCGGCTTGAGCACGTACCACAGTCCGCCGCCCTCCGTAAAGATGGGAAGGCCGGCCAATCCCAGCAGCATGTAGGCAGTCACGGAGATCGTTCCGAGGCGCGGGCCTAAAATGAGCCCTGCGAGCATCGTAAATAAGTATTGCAGGGTAAAGGGGACGACGGGGACGGGGATCTTGATGAATGCGCCCACAGCGATCAGCGCTGTAAACAGGCTGCAAAATACAAGCTGTTTGGTCTTTGACATTGTAAACCTCCAAGAAAAATGATGTTTACAATCTACCAGAGAACTTCTTGACTGTCAACCATAAATATTTCACAGGTTTACAGTGATTGAGAGAGAATTGAGCAGATATTTGACGGAAATCTTGCAAAATGCAAGAAAAAAGCATGGTCAAATCGCATTTCTGCAACTTGACCATGCATTTTAATTTTTCGTTTTGTTTTTGCTCAGTTCAGGAAGTCCTTGAGCTTCTTGCTGCGGCTGGGGTGACGGAGCTTGCGCAGCGCCTTGGCTTCGATCTGGCGGATGCGCTCGCGCGTGACGTTGAACTCCTTGCCGACCTCCTCGAGCGTGCGGGGACGGCCGTCCTCGATGCCGAAGCGGAGCTTGAGGACCTTCTCCTCGCGCGGGGTGAGGGTGGAGAGCACGTCCACGAGCTGCTCCTGCAGCAGCGTGAACGACGCGGCCTCGCTCGGCTCGCTCGCTCCCTCATCGGGGATGAAGTCGCCGAGATGGCTGTCCTCCTCCTCGCCGATGGGCGTTTCGAGGGAGACGGGCTCCTGCGCGATCTTCAAAATCTCACGCACCTTGTCCACGGGCATCCCCATCTCGGCGGAGATCTCCTCCGGCGAGGGGTCGTGGCCGAGGGACTGGAGCAGTTGGCGGGAGACGCGGATGACCTTGTTGATGGTCTCGACCATGTGGACGGGGATGCGGATGGTGCGCGCCTGGTCGGCGATGGCGCGGGTGATGGCCTGACGGATCCACCACGTCGCGTAGGTCGAGAACTTGTAGCCCTTGGTGTAGTCGAACTTTTCGACGGCCTTGATAAGGCCGAGGTTGCCCTCCTGAATGAGGTCGAGAAACAGCATGCCGCGGCCCACGTAGCGCTTAGCGATGGACACGACGAGACGCAGGTTCGCCTCGGCCAAGCGCTGCTTGGAGCGCTCGCCCTTTTTGACGGCAGCATTGAGCTCCTTCATTTCCTCTTCGCTCAGCTCTGTGCCGTTCTTTTCGGCCTCTTCGAGCTTCTGCTTGGCCTCCACGCCCGCGGACATCGCGGTCGCGAGCGAAATTTCCTCGTCTGCCGACAGCAGCGACACCTTACCGATCTCCTTGAGGTACATGCGCACGGGGTCGTCGGTCGAGAAGCTGTCGACCAGCTCGTTCGGGTCGACGAGCTCTTCCTCTTCGATCTCGGCAATCTCCTCCATCGGCGGCTCCACATCGTCGATGCTGCTGTCGATGGCCTCGGCGGTGCCGATGTCGATGCCGAGCGTTTCGAGCGAGTCGTAGATCTGGTCGAGCTGCTCGCTTTCGAGATTCATCTCGTCGATGGTCTCCATGAGGTCGTTCGAGCTGAGCTTGCCCTTGGCCTTGCCCTTGGCAAAGATCTCCATGAGCTTTTCGTTGCCCTGCAGCAGCGCCGCCGCGGGCAGGGAGGCGACCAGCTTTTCATCCAGCGGGGGATACTTCTCCGCGGGCTTTTCTGTCTGCGCGGTATCCTCGTTCGCTTTCTTGGCCGCTGCGGCCTTTTTCGCTTTCTTCGGCAGCTTGATCTCCTCAAAATCCGCCTCGGCGAGCAGCGCGTTGGCCTGTTCCTCCAGCTCTCTGCTGGTCAGCTGTTTTTCTTCCATGTTTGCTTTCCTCCGTTACCCTTATATTTATTCTTTTCCATCGCGGCCATCAGGGGGTCTTCATTGACGGCCGCGCGCTTGTGCGCTTCGTCTAAAATGATATTGCAGTAGTCGCTGAGCGCCTGCGTGCCGTTTTTGAGCGATTCCGGCTTTTGCAGGATACCGATCAAGTGGCTGATCTCCTCCGACGTGAAAAATTCCGCCAGCGCTGGGATGTTCACCTGCCCGCTCTCGCGCAGCTGCGCGCGCAGCGCCGTGAAGAACCGGCCCAGGAGGGGAGAGGAGAAGTCCTCTTCCCGGATCGGCGGATTCTCGCCAAAGAGGGAATCGTCCAGCGTCAAAAGCCGCAGCACGCCTTCTTCGGCGAGCGCCGAGCGAAGGTCTGTATAGCGGATCGACCGCTCGCGCGGCTGGGCGGACGCCGCGGGATTCAGGTCCCGCCGCTCCTGCTCGCGCTTTTCCTTGTAGCGGGCGCGTTTTCGCGCGCGCTCGACCTCGAGCTTCATCGCGTCGGGCGTGATGCCTGCGGCCTCGGACGCGCGCACGGTGTAAATTTCGCGCTCAACCGCGTTCGGCACTGTGGAGAGCAATCCTGCTGCCGCTTCGGCAAAGCCGATACGTCCCTCGTCGCTTTTGAGGTCGAACTTTGACTTGAGCTGCGCCATGCGGAAGTCCATCCCGCTCTCGCTGCCGGAAAGCAGATGCTCAAAGGCGTCCTTACCCTGGAACTTGATGAAGTCGTCCGCGTCCTGTTTGATGTACTCTCCGTCGACGAGCCGCTTGGGGAGCTCGAGCACCTTGACCTGAAAGTCGGTGTTATTGAGAAGCGTCAGCGCCTTCTGCGTCGCGACCTTGCCCGCGTCGTCGTTGTCGTAGCAGAGCACGATCTCCTTCGTGTAGCGACTGAGTAATTGCAGCTGCTCCGTCGTCAGCGCTGTGCCCATCGAGGCGCAAGCATTGTCGAATCCCGCCTGATGCAGCATCACGACGTCGATGTTGCCCTCGACCAAAATAATGTTGCTGCGCTTGCTCTTTTTGGCCAGGTTCAGCCCGTATAAAACGCGCCGCTTGCTGTAAACGATCGTCTCGGGCGTGTTCATGTACTTCGCGCCGGGATCGTCCTTGCTGATAATGCGCCCGCCGAAGCCCAACACATCGCCGCGTACGTCGATGATGGGAAAGATGAGGCGCTTTCGGAACTTGTCGTACAGTCCGCCGTTTTTCCCCCGGATCGAAAGGCCGGAGGCGAGCAGCTCGCCGTCGCCGTAGCCCTTTTTGCGCATGGTATCGGTGAGCAGCGTCCACTCGTCCGCCGAGGCACCGAGGCCGAAGTTCGTCGCGTTGCGCGGTGTGATCTTGCGGTTTCTCATGTACTCCATGACGGGCTCGCCCTTGGGGGAGTGGAGCAGCTCATAGTAAAAGTGTGCCGCATCGCGGTTGAGCGACAGGATGCGCGAGCGAAGGCGGCTCTCCTCGCTGTGCTCCTCCTCCGGCACAGTCATGTTCGCGCGCTTTGCGAGGAAACGCACCGCGTCGGGGAAGGAAAGGTGCTCCTCCTCCATGATGAAGTTGATGACGCCGCCGCCCTTTTTGCAGCCGAAGCAGTAGCAGATCTGCTTGTCGGGCGAGACGGAGAACGAGCCGGTCTTTTCATTATGGAACGGGCAGAGGCCGAAGTAGTTCGCGCCCTTCTTCGTCAGCGAGACGTAGTTGCTGACAACATCTACGATGTCGTTTCGGGCGATGAGCTCGTCCAGAAATTGCCGGTCAAAGGCCATGGTGTCCTCCTTTCTCCTGCGTAAGAGGCGGTGTGTCGCTCCTGACAAAGTATATATACGCCGAAAAATGATTTTTCCCTCTTTTTTGCAAAAAAATTTTTGAAAATTTTTTGAGCGGCTGAAAAGGTGTTTGGTTTGACAGCTCTTCGCCTGCTGCGCTATAATGGCCACATAAGGATAGGAAGAGGGGGAACGGACACGATGGATATTCGGCTGTATGCGCTTGAGTTGGCTCGTCCGCTGCGTGCAGATGAGTGGGAGCGTTTGCTCGCACATCTGCCGTATTCCCTGCGCGAGAGGCTCGCACAGAAAGCACCGATGAAGCGCGACGACTCTCTCTGCGCCTATGCCGCGCTACACTTTGCGCTCCATGACCTTCGCGACTGGGAGACGCTGCCGGACATGGCTTACAGCGAGCACGGCAAGCCGTATTTTCCCGCGCATCCGGACGTTTCATTCAGCTTGAGCCATTCGGGCGGCTGCGTTCTCGTCGGTGTGCACGACAGGCCTCTCGGCGTCGATATCGAGCGTCTTCGCCCAGTGCGCGCAGAGCGCCTGCGGCGTGTGCTCGGCGCGGAAACGGAATTGGACTTCTGGCAGCGCTGGACAGAGTACGAGAGCCGCTGCAAGCGCCGCGGCATCAGCGCGGCAGAGCAGAGAGACCTTCTTCTGCCGCCTGTTCCAGGCGAGCGCGTTGCGTCGCTCGCGGTCTTCCCAAATTGTGCCGCTTGCGTTTGCACCGATTCCGGGCAGGACGCTGTCAAGCTGAACTACCTCACAGTAGAAATGCTCAAATAAAAGGTTCCGAAGAGGGCTCTTCGGAACCTTTTTCACTTGTTGACCGCCTTACAGCTCCACGACGATCGGCTCGTGATGCACCTTTGGCAGCAGGACGTTTTTGACGTCGCTCGTTTTGAGCTTGATGGTCGAGGTGCAGAGGCACGGATGACAGGAGAAGTTCTCCGCCTCATAGACTTCCTTGTCGATGAGGAGCTGCACTCGGTTCTCTTCATCGTTCATCAGGCCGAGGATCGTCGCAGACCCCGGCGTGCAGTGCAGCAGCTCCCAGAGCTGATCTTCCGGCGCGAACGACAGGCGCGCCGAACCGATCTGATGGCTCAGATCTTTTGTATGAAATGCCTTGTGCGGCGGCATACATAAAAGATAGAAGCTCGTCTTCTGCCGGTTGCAGAGGAAGAGGTTTTTGCAGACGTCCACGCCGAGCACGGCAGACACGTCGTCGCACTTTTCCATCGTGTCGGCTTCCTCGTGCGTCACGCGGTCATAGTCGATGCCGAGGGAATCTAAAAAGTCGAACGCGGCCGTTTCCTGTGCGGGCAACTCGCCCTCAGGGCGGTAGTTGTGATAAACGGGGGAGATATCCATGATGCGTTACTTCTCTTCCTTCAGCAGTTTTTCGCCGGCCTTGAAAATGTCGCCCGCGCCGACGGTCAGGATGAGGTCGCCCGGGCAGGCGATGCGCGCGAGCGCGGCGGTCACCTTGTCGAGCGTGGGGCAGTAGACGGAGCCGGGGATCTCGCGGCAGAGGTCCATCGAGGAAATGCCGATGGTGTTCTGCTCGCGCGCGGCGTATATCTCTGCCAGCACGACCACGTCGGGCACGCGTAGTTCCTTGACAAAGTCGTCGAACAGCGCCTTCGTGCGCGTGTAGGTGTGCGGCTGGAAGGCGCAGATGATGCGCTTGTAGGGCAGCGTCTTCGCCATTTCGAGCAGCGCGTGCAGCTCGCCGGGGTGGTGGGCGTAGTCGTCGTAGACGTCCGCGCCGTGGAAGCTTCCCTTGTACTCAAAGCGGCGGCCCGCGCCGGTGAACGTCGCAAGGCCGAGACCGACGGCCTCGCCGCTGACGCCGAGAAGATATGCGGCGCTCGCCGCGGCCAGTGCGTTCATCACGTTGTGCTTGCCGCCCACGCGCAGGGAAACATGAGCGTAGTAACTGCCGCGGATATAGATGTCAAAGCTCGGAAGCCCGTCCGTCCAGACGACGTTTTCCGCGCGGCACTGCGCGGCGGGATCGTCATAGCTGAACCAGAAGATCGGCTGGGAAATGCCCCTGAGCGCATCGCGCGCACCCTCATCATCCATGTTGGCGACCACATGTCCGCCGATGGGGACGAGCTCTGCAAAGTGGCGGAACGAGTGCTCCACATCCGCTAAGTCCTTGAAGAAATCGAGATGGTCGGCCTCCACGTTCAAAATGACCGCGACGGTGGGGAAGAAGCTCAAAAACGAGTTGCAGTATTCGCAGCTCTCGGCAATGATCGTATCGCCCTTGCCGACGCGATAACCGGAATGAAGCAGCTGTAAC
>ERZ827088.4772-NODE-4772-length-10912-cov-2.540389_pt1 | contig 10912 bp, 9 predicted proteins | sample MGYA00519922_ERZ827088 | MGnify/ENA primary metagenome ERZ827088 (study PRJEB31778, sample SAMEA3449254) | human gut metagenome | biome: human gut; feature: human-associated habitat; material: faeces | place: United Kingdom | collected 2010/2012 ... | reverse complement strand
TGACAACCTTTGTAAGTTTCTTGTTTTCAATGAGTAAGAGAAAGTAATATGTCTTGAGCCGTGCAAGTGTCTCTCGCGAGCCGTACAAGTGTCTCTCACGAGCCGTGCAAGCGTCGTATATCGGCCTTTCGGGCGAGGGAATTTCGACTACGTTCCGTTGTCCCTTTTTCGGGTACGGGCGAACCGGTTTCTTGCTTTTTATTTTTGCAAATGTAGGTATTTCCTTTGTGGCATGCAACCAAATGGCGGGTGAGATTGTTGATAAAGGAAAAAACTATTTTATGAATATCTTTCAATTGACGTACATCTGATTGATAATACATCCATTCTTTCGGATTTCTTATACACTCTGTTGAATAATTTCCTCCTGTTAATATGTAAGGGATATTATATTTAGAAGCAAACTGATACATTGTTGCAAAACAAGCATGATCTTGAGGAGTATCTATATGTGGCACTCCTGATTTAAAAAATGCTAATTGCAAATCAGCCATCTCCTCCCAATCAATAGTTACAGTATGAAGTTTCACACCTAACTTCTCAACAAGAGCATGAACATTATAAATCGACAAATCTGTATTCCAGCCTGTATCAATATGAAAAACCAAAGGACGCAAACCCAATCTCTCAACAGCATAATATAACAAATAAGAACTATCTATTCCCCCACTCATTCCTAATAAACAATCATACTCTCTTCCTTTTCCCCAGTTCTTCATCTTTTGTACGATATTATTCAGTCTTACGGGATCTCCCTCGTCTTGCTTCCAATAGGGTTTTATTTCTTTATAAAAAGTATTACAATGATCACAAACACCATTCTCATCAAAATTGATTTTTGAATCCGTTGTATCCATCACACAATTAGTACATATTTGATATTTTCTTTCTATCATTGCTATAATTATTTTAATTTCTCATCTTAATTATTCTAGCTGGTACTCCACCAACAATACTATTAGCCAAAACATCTTTTGTTACAACACTACCAGCTGCAACGACAGCTCCTTTACCAATAGTAACTCCTGCCGTAATAACACAATTAGCCCCTACCCACACGTCATCTTCTATACAAACAGGAGCATAGCTATCTCCAGATATAGGGAATGGTTCCCCTAGCGGTGGTATTGTGTGATTGGCAGAAAGAATTTGTGTTCTATATCCAATTAACGTTCTCTTTCCAATATAAACACCACCAGATGTCATTATAAGAACATCTTTTGCCAAATCAACATTGTTCTCAATTATTAAATTCCTTCCCGGCGTAATCCATACTCCAGGATAAATAACCACACCTTTCCCCACTTTTGCCCCCATCATCCGTAATATACTTTTTTTCAAAAAAATAAAAAAACTATATCTTGGCAATGAGAATATTATAGCCATTATACATTCATATGAAACAACAAGAAAACTTTTAAACATTTTCATATACTTTATTTATGAAATCCCATTCCTGCCTAGTTTTATCTTGAATAGAAGGATATGTTTGTAATTGAATAAGACCTTCACTTACAGTTTTTTCCATAGATTTTTCATCTTCACACAATTCAAAAGTAGCATCTGCAATAGCTTTTGCTGAATTTCTATCAACATACATTGCACCCTCTCTACATATAGAATGAGCCCATTCTTCATCCGAAACAATTAGAGGTTTTCCATATGTCCAAGCTTCTATAATATTATTGCTAAAACTTTCCAATTTACTTAACAAATACACTACATCAACTTGTTGATATAAACTGGCAAGTTCTTCTTTTTTAACCGAGCCTATTATTGAGATATATTCACGTACATTATACAATTCCACTAATTTAATAAAATCTCTACATATTTTCGAATTATCTAAAGGAGCTGTTAGTAATAAATGAAACGGATAATTCATTAATTTAAAATTATAAGCAATTTCCGGAATAAGTAAAACATTTTTATTCAAATGCCAACCACATAAAAACAATCCTTTTTTCAAATCAATAATATTACTCGGTAAACTAAACGACTTTTGATTATAAATATTACTTATAGATGGTTTTATTGTTATTGTAAAAGTATTTAATTTATACAATTCCCGAAACCTTTTTTCCAAACATTCATTTTCAAAAATAATACCCCGAGCATGCTTTAATCCATAAACTCTATACTGATCTACAAGTAAATGCCACCATCGTCTTACCCCCTTATAATCTTTCCAAAAATCAATCTCAGGATATAACAAATTAGAATCAGCGGCACCGGATATTTGTGGTATTTTTCTTGGAAATAAACCATAACCAAAATATGAATAAATGATATCAATTTGATATTTTTTGATAATACTTCTTGTTACACAAACCTCAAATAACAATCTTTGAATAGGATTGCGTGGACACACAAAATATTTATAATTTCCATTTTTTTTAAACCAACGATGTATAGAAGAATCTTTAGCAACTAAAAAAAAACAGTGCTTATTACCATTTTCAATAATATGCTGGAAAACACTTAAAAAATTTAATGCTACATTTTGCCCACCACCACATTTCAACGTTGAAAAATTTATTAGAACATTCATTATCAACAGGCATTTACTATTATTTATATTTTCATAGATTTTTATAATTAATTGTCTTTGAGATACAAGCTAATTGTTCTTTAAATAATCTATCCATATGGAACAACCTATCTTTTTCAATTTCTTTATTATCATATATTTTTGAGAATAATGCTAAACATTCTATCAAGTTCGGATTATTCAAATAATAAATATTACTCCCTAAATGTGCCATTTCTTTAAGCATTCCTTCTACTCGTGTATCCGTATTTGAAGCCAAACACATAACAGGAGTATGAACTCCGATAGCACCAATAATAGAATGTACTCTTTCAGCCAAAAGCATCGTTCCTTTAGAGATAATCCCCTTCAATTCAGCTGCACCAAGATCATTTTCAAGAACATAACAACGTTCAGTTACTCCATTTTTCAAATTCGCTCTTTGAAGAATATCTTTTGCAATTTCTCTATCGTCCATATCAACAGTTGGGCCGATTGTATGTGGCAAAAACAATACATTAAATTCATATTTCTCAACCAACATTTTTAAGAAATTTGCAAAAAAAGATCTATGTGCATTTATTTTAGCAATTCGACCTGTATATTCATCAAAAGAACGTAAAGATATTGGAGCTGGTTCTGCTGTCGTTATTAATAGTACTTCTTTATTAAAAAAATCTGACAAACCTAATTCATACAACAATTTTTTGCATTCTGAATCAGAAATAGGCAACATTCCAAATGCAGGATCTGGAGCCAAAACAGAAGGAACATCTTTAAAATAACGTTCTGCCCATTTCAATCCCACTGGATTTCTCACAATTACATTCTCTGACTTTAAAAATACTTTATGATACAAATTCAAGAGTTCTTTCTGTGTAACTTTAGGCTTCATACAACTCCCAAAAATTGTAAATCTCAATTTTAAAGAAGACAATCCCAATAAAACATGACATACATTTTCATCCAAACCTCCATTATGCCCTGCTATGATATAGTCTACATTAGATATATGTTTGATTGAATTTCTATACCGTTGGGGTATTCCATTTTCATTCTTATTCTTATATAACTGTATATATTTCATTAATCTTGAAACGACAGCAGGTTTCCATTCTACCCAACGTGGATAAACTCTATACAAACCATGCCTGACAATAGCACAAATAGATGAATACACCCTTTCAAAAGAAAAGCCTAATCCATACTCTTTCAAACGCCAATTTTCAAAAAATAAATCCGATGGATGTAAATACAATCCTCTCTTCACGGTCATAGTTTTTACCGTTGGATCTATAATATGATATTCACAATTAGAAGAATTAAACCCTAGAGTATCCATCACCCCCCTGATAATAGCCTCCTCTCCTTTATTATCCATAGGTACTATTTCTGGACACAAAATCACCACTTTATTCCCATTCATAAAATTATTTGTTTAACAATTTTCTAACATATTTATTCATTACTGAGTATAATCCAACTTCTTCCAATTTCAATTTCAGTATTTGAGAGAAATAAACTTTTGCTTCAAAACATAATGAAGATTTGTTCTCAAAGTTCCAACCTGCATCGTAAATTGGAATTTTAAAACCTAACTTTCGAAGAAAATTTACCCGTCCTACATAACGTTCCTTTTTTGAATTCAAATTCTGTTTTTGAGATAATATTAGATCTTCAAATGTTATTTCAGCCTTCTCAATCACCCCTTCATTATTCATCTTAAGTAAAATTTCTGCTAAAGACTGATTTCTAACAACAACTACAGACCAGTTACCTCCCGCACTCTTAAAATTGGGCAACCAAGCATCACCACATGAAACATCTGCCAATTCTGCCATTGCATCCACGCATACTCGACATCTGTAATATTTCATATATCCAGTCAACTTACCGTAATCTGGATAGGAATACCTCCATATTTTATTACTTTGAGTCTTAAATATCATATATCCGGGCTGCCCATCCCCTCGATATTGAAATTCAGAAATCACATCATTGGACATTTTTGCAATAGAACGTAATCGAGACAATTCTTTTAAATCTTTAAATCCGCCACAAAAATTTCCGATAGTATATTTTATCTTTTCTTTAAATATTGGTTCCTCATTTTGCAACAATCGAATACTTGCAATTTGACAAGGGGTACCAATAAAAGCCAACTTTCCATTAAATTCCTGTACATCTTTTAATATAGTCAATGCTGGCACAGGCATATATTTAGATCCCTGAGCTTTTAATATCTCTTGCCAATCTGTATATATTTTTGTATGAGGAACAATTTCAAGACCTTCATATTTAAAAGTAGTTGCAATAATTCCTTGCACTAAATTATTTTTCAATAAATAAATAGCTAATTCCGTCATGATCCCCCCTGAAGATGCTTTCTGCAATACAGCCGAAGAATTACTTTTAGCCGCAAAATAAGATATATATCTTCCTACCCTATAATCATAAAATGGAGCATTTACATGTATCGAATTCGCCATAGCAACAATAGGGAAGCCTTGAGCAGGACAAACTGTTCTTATTTTTGCCTCTTCTTGATCCGATAAAGCAACTACATCTTCTGGCATGTAAATTCCTTTTCTCTTATTTTTCTTCATGTGTAATTTACCTTGAGACGCATACACACAAGCTCCACAGGATATACACAAATTTGATTTGACTATTTCTTTTAAATTCATTCTAAATTATTAAAATCTCCTAATCTATAGTATTCAAAGCTGTTTCGATAACTTTTTTATTGTCAATATAATCATACACTTTATGAGCGTTAGATTTATAAAATGAGTAATTGTTGTCAATTTTAAGTATTCCTTCTCTAATACTATCTAAATCTGTTTCATCAACAATAACCCCTGCATTCGTTTTTTCAAATATATATTTTAACCCAGGGATATCATTACCAAGCATAGGTAACGAATAGGCAGAATATTCATTAATTTTATTAGGAGCACAATATGCATTATTCAAACTTGTCGGAGCATAAAACACGAAACCAATGTAAGCAATTGTAGCAAAAATTAAATAATCAGGGGCGGGAATAAAATCAACATGAATTATGGTCGGATCTATTTTTCTCAATTCAGTGATTACACCCTCTTCTTGTTCAGCTCCCACCAACAATAATCGAAACTCTTCACTTAATTCCTTAGTTATACAAGCTATTTTATCAAGCATCCTTGTTTTACTTATCCCCCCTTGATATAAAATAACTTTCTTGTCCTCAAGCAAAGCTATCACATCCTCATATTTACTTTTGATTACAGATAAATCATCTATTGAAGGTAAAAAATAAGGTTTATTAGGTAAAACCAAAGGCTTTTTACTCAATTTAAACCAAATCTTATATAAAATCGTCCGATTATATTCAGGGATAAAGACAGCTGCAGCTTGGTGAATAACTTTATTCATTGCCCTTAACAATAAATTTTGTTTCTCATGTAATTCAGATATTTGCAAAATATATTTGTAACGCTTAATCTTAGAACCTAAACATAAAATAGTTGGTCCACCTTCTATCCATAACAATATCGATTCTGTACAACTATATTTAGTTATTATTTTAAAAGCCTTTTTCCTAAAATTAATATAATCTATTAATTTTAATAACTTTATATTACGTTTTTTATCACGAATTGTATATATATCAACTCCTTTCTGATGAAATAAATCATACAGATTTTTTGCCACTCCTGTATTTATTAAAACTATCTCATATCCTAACTCTAACATAATATCCATAGCACTAATAACTGGAGGAATCTTCTCTAAATTTGATTTATGAATTACAATTATTTTCATTTTTACAAATACAAAAAATTATATGATAATAAGATAAATATATTTAACAGGATTAATGGACTTTCTTTCCATGTTTTTCCATAAAGAAAAATATGATATTTATATGCTCTATATATCATTGGAAAAAACAATATAAACATCATTTTATGTCTATGTTGCATTGATATAAAAGCAACAACAGCAATCATTAAAATAAATAATATCGCTAAAATAAATTTCAATTTATCTTGATCTAAAAGCATATAATATAATCCAAAAAACAAGAAATATATTCCCCAAGCAAAAAAACAAATGTTTATCAATTCCCACACAAATTCCACTCTAAGTCTTATAATTGAAAATGTTGCTTGACTCTCATTTTTATAATCTTCATGCACAAAAACACCACCACTTTTAACAGGGGAAATCATATATATTGGAATAACCAACAGTTTATATACAGGATTATTACTCTGCATTAATGCCAAAACACCTCCTGCGTCTTTTCCTTTCTCATAAAATGTATCTTTTCTATCTTCGATCCTATCCATTAAACTAATCTTATCTTGTTTACCACTAAAAGATCTTAAATAACTACTAAAACCAATAATCGAATCTAAAGATAATAGCAACACTCCACTACCGAATAATAACAAAATTATTGTTTTTTTTGACACACGTACTAGCATTTCTCTCATCTCAAAAACAATAAATAACAATAGTGCCCAAAAGCCATTCGCCCCTCGAATAAATCCTGCTAAAAAAACAAAAAGCAGAGATGCCACTCTCCGATTCTGTAAAACAAAATTTAATGATAACAAAAAGAAATAGCACATCATTATATCTCGATAAAGATGCACACTTCCATTTATATAATTTGAATTGAATAAAACAAAAAAAGCCCCTAATACATCAGTATTCAATTTTTTCAATGGATATAAATTATTTGCAAACTTTAACGCTTCAACAATTGTTAATGCTGCTAATAACCAATTTATTAACAACATTGCAAAATGAGAATTAAAACCTATTTCAAATAAAGGAAATACCAATATTGCCACCACATATTCGTATAATGTTGCTAATTCACTATAACCATTAAGAAGAATCTCATTTATATTTTTATAGTAAAAACTATCATCATTATAAGGAGCAAAAGTATTCCCACAAAAATAATTATAGGAAAACATTGCCAATATTCCCATTAAAGAAGAATAATAAAAAGAAAAAAGTAAAACTCTTTTGTAATCACGATTCTTTCTATTTTTAGAAATTAATATTGCAACTACATTTATACAAAAAAACAAACACGCATAATGAAAATCCCCAACAATTAATATCAGTATAATTAATATAGCCAATATAAAATTCATTATTTTCATAAATTTCATTACACGAGGACCTTTATTTTATTCTTACAATAAAATACAAATACATAAACTGTAATAAAGCATGTATCATATAAGAACATAATACTGCTAAAGATAAACCTACTGCACCCAAATCATTATGCAAAAAAATATAAGAAAACATTATTAACATACAAGCCCAAAAGGCATTAAAAAAGAAGCCTATCCACATTTTAGCTTTACTACTTATAGCTAGCCCAACAACACATGAAATGGACGTGAAAATTGTCGAAAAAGCAAGTATTATTATTGGACGGTTATCACTAAATTCTGTTCCATAAAATTCCAATATATAATTACTTGCCAACACAACAAACATAACCAACACAAAAGACACCACAACATTCAAATAAATATTATATTTTAAAACATTCCAAAATGAATCTGAATCTTTTTTACCAACAATATTAGATAAAATAGGCAAAACAATTTGACTAATAGCACTTGGAATAAATAAAATAATTATTTTCCACTGATCTGCCACTTCATATAAGCCCATTTCACTAAATCCCCCTTGCCTCACCAATAGTGAGCGTACAAACCAAAATGCAGGAGCAACCATTAGAGACGATAATGTAGCAGGAATACTAAAACGGTATAAAATGCCTAAATCTTGCATTGAGATAGATTTCATTTCAATTTGAAGTCGATCTCTTTGTATATTTTTTTTTATTGAATTAATATTTAGAAAAAACAAAATAACATAACCAAGTCCAAAACCAATAATAGCACCTATAACATTATAAAAATAAGCAGCTATAAGCATCAATATAACTTCTCCGACATTAGATATGAAAGTATTAATTGCTATAGATCTGAAATCTTCAAATCCTGCTAAAATCCCCGTTTGAACAGCATCTATAACTGTAAAAAAAAGCAATATCGCACCAAACCGAATCTCATTTATAAGATAAGGAGCATGAAGACTTTTTTCGGCCAAATAAGGCGCAAGTAACAATATAATAAATGTAACTAATATTCCTGTTATAACAGAAAATACACTAGTTAAAATAAATATTGAACTAATTCTACTTTTATTGCATTCTCTATACTCTGAAATATATTTAGTTGCAGTTAAACCTAAACCAACTGTACCTAAAGCAACAAACATACTTATAGTCGAACGTATCATACCAAACTCCCCATATTCGACTTTACCTAAAATCCTCGCACACAATATTCCCCCAAGCAGAACTATCAATTTAGCCAAAGCAGTACCTGTAAACGACCAAAATGCACCTTTGAGTATCCGTTTCCCTATATCGGAAGAACCGATCTTATTAATTATTTCATTTTTTAAATTCAAACCAATATAGCCTTACATTTAACAAAAAAAACTATAATATTATCACCTCAATTCATCAACAATCCTCTCACTTGATCTTCCATCACCATAAGGATTTACTGCTTCACTCATCATCCCATAATAATCTTGATCTTCTAACAAATGAGAAACCTCATCCACAATTCTTCCAAAATCCGTCCCCACCAATTTCACAGTCCCCGCCTCCAACGCCTCGGGACGCTCTGTTGTATCCCGCATCACCAAAACAGGTTTTCCCAATCCCGGGGCTTCTTCTTGTATTCCCCCGCTATCGGTCAACACGATTGCAGATTTCTCCATCAAATAAACAAAAGACAGGTATTCCAATGGCTCGATGAAAAACATATTTTTTAACCCAGACAAATCTTCCCCGAACACCTCATGTATAGGCTTTCTCACATTCGGGTTTAAGTGCATCGGGTAAACAAAATCCACATCCGGGTATTTCTCTGACAATGTTTTTATCGCTTGACACATGTTAATGAATCCATCCCCAAAATTTTCCCGCCTATGTCCAGTTATTAACACCAATTTCTTACCATCATTCAAACGATCCACATCATACCCTGCCTTTACCAAAGAGCAGTTTAGACCAAAATCCAATGTTTTATCGTTCTTTATCCGCTCCACTACCATATATAAGGCATCAATAACTGTGTTCCCTGTTATCGTAATCTTTTCATCACGAATTCCTTCTGCTAACAAATTTTGACGACTTAAAGGTGTTGGTGCAAAATGATAAGTGGCGATTCGCCCTGTTATTTGGCGATTCATCTCTTCCGGCCAAGGACTATAAATATTATGTGTTCGCAAACCAGCTTCTACATGTCCCACCGGGATTTGCTGATAAAACGCTGCCAAGGCAGCTGCAGTTGAAGTCGTTGTATCGCCATGTACCAAAACAACATCGGGTTTCGTTTCTTTCAACACGTCACGCATTCCGGTTAAAACCCGTGCCGTCACGTCGTACAGATCTTGACCTTGCTTCATGATGTTCAAGTCATAATCAGGCTCGATTTCGAATATATGAAGCACTTGATCCAGCATCTCTCGATGCTGACCCGTCACGCAAACAATTGTTTGAAATTGTTCCGGATATTTTTGGAATTCCTTTACCAGGGGAGCCATTTTAATCGCCTCCGGGCGAGTTCCAAAAACTAACATTATTTTTTTCATCAAAACAATTTATTTCTTGTAAATACCACACAATCCGACATTCTTAAAAAACATCGCCATGCATGCCGCCGATTGCCTTACGAATTACTTCCGCGGAAAACCCCTTCCTTGCCAGGAAGGCGTATATCTTCTGCCGTTCCATCCAGTCCGTCTCGCCTTCTGTATCGTAGTTCTTCTTATGAAGAAGCTCCCGGATCATAGCCTGCTCATCCTGCTTACCACCGTTCTCCCGCCATACCTGCCATGCCTCTTCTATGGTTGCCGCTAAGATTCCCTTGCCCCGCAGATCCTGTTCAATCCGGCGTCTGCTGCGGCTGTCCTCATGATAGGTAATATAATCCACCGCATACCGCAGGTCATCAATATAATGAAAGCCTGCCACATAGTCGATTGCCTGCTCTATGATCTCCGGCGGGTAAAAGCCCTGCTGCAGCTTCGTCCGAAGCTGCGATGTGGTATATTCTCGTCCCTGTAACAGATTCATGGCACGAAGCTTCGCCCGTTTGGGAAGTACTTCCCCCATGATGGTCCGGTAGTCCTCTTCCTTTAACGGCTCGCCCTCTTTTATATGGTAGAGACGCAATTCGCCTTTGTATAAAACAAAGGCGAATTCCTGATCAATATATACCTTACTTCTCGATTTGGAAAGTTCCGTAACCTGTGTTACCAGCATGGATCTACTCTTCC
>ERZ827088.4765-NODE-4765-length-10925-cov-10.155842_pt1 | contig 10925 bp, 9 predicted proteins | sample MGYA00519922_ERZ827088 | MGnify/ENA primary metagenome ERZ827088 (study PRJEB31778, sample SAMEA3449254) | human gut metagenome | biome: human gut; feature: human-associated habitat; material: faeces | place: United Kingdom | collected 2010/2012 ... | reverse complement strand
TGACCGACTATGTTACCCCTGACGGCGCTATGACCTATCAGACCATGAAGGAATGGTACGAGTTGGGCGACAAGACCGAGTTTGCGGTCAGCGGCTGCTACGGCGACTATATAAAGATGCTGATGACCAGCATCGGGCAGGACTACGCCCCCTATGTTTTCCTTCTGACCGAGAACGGCAACGTCGAATACATTGATGTCATCAGCGGCGCACAGTGCGGCACGATGGTCAACGGCGGTCCGCTCTTCGGCATCAACGGCATTGTCCGGTTTGAGACCGGCACGGCCTACGATGCGGAGTACGGCGCCGAGTACGCGACTGTGTACGGCGTTTCCCGCGATAATGAAAAATTCAATCTGATGGAGGCTGTCTGGAACACCGCCCCGCTGAGCATCCCGAGCATGGTCGGCTCCTTTGTGAGTGAGGATACCGGCACCTGGTTTGAAATCTGCGAGGATCAGCCGAACTTCTATACCGGCGCATACACCAACGGCCAGAGGATTCCGGCCACATGGGACAGCAGCATCTCCTACCTTGGTATGGATGACCGCGGCTGGATCTGCTCCGTTTCGCTGTTCCGTATGGATTCAGGGCGCACACAGCGCGAAACGCTGGCTATGATGCCCGCTGATTACGGCGGCGTCAATGTAATGCACATCGGTGGGGAATCCCTTCTGAACCTGCCGCAGCAGGAAGCTGTATGGTTTGAAATGACACAGGAATAAGCAAGGTTCTAAAATATTACTTTATAAAAGGAGGCAGACACTATGGCAACATGTACGCAATGTGGTGCCGAGTTAAAGCCCGGTACTAAATTCTGCGAGAATTGCGGTGCAAAAGTATCCGTACCGCAGCCCGCCGCACAGCCCGCAGCTGTGCCCCAGCCCCCGGTTCAGCCTACCCAGGCTGCGCCGCAACCCCCACAGCCTGTACAGACGCCCCCGCAGCCCCAGACGAACGCAGCGAATCCTTACGCAGGCAATGCGCCCGGCACACCGCCGCAGACCGGCGCAGGCGCACCGATTTACGCCGGAAAAACGCCCCCGCCCGCGTCCACACCGCCTGTCACGCCGCCGCCACCCGGCGGCACGGGCGGCAACCCTTACGGCAATGTGGCCCCCGGCGGCAAGCCCAAGCGCCCCCGCGCACCAATGACCCCCAAGCGGATGATCCTGATCGCCATTCCGGTGATATTCCTGCTTATGATCATCGTAACAATGATCAGCGGCTCCATCCGCACCGGCAAGCCGAACGCCAGTGACCCGAATCAGGGCACCTGGGAAGCAGCCTACGCCGAGATCGGCGGCTCCGTGACGCAGGTCGAGGATGCCTTCGGCAGCGGGTTCCTGATGAACCTGAATGATAAGGGCAAGTGCGTTGTAACGGTGGACGGCACCAAGTCCTACGGCAAGTGGACGCTGAACGGCGGGGCCTTCCAGCTGGATTGCGGCGGCCTGAGCTGCACCGGCACCCTGCAAGACGAGATCCTGACCTTGAACGATGTGCAGGGACAGGGCGTGACGCTCTACTTCGTCAAGTCCGGCAGCACCATGCAGCAGCCTCTGGACGGTGACAACATGACCCAGGGCACCACCGCAGGCAGCGATACCGATGTGGGCATCTATGTGCTGGAATCCGCCTCCGACAGCGAGTACACCCTCTCCAAGGAGGAGCTTGCCCTCGTCGATATGGAGGACTTCTACATTGAGCTGCGTGCGGACGGCACCGGCGAAACCTACATGGAGGATTTTGTCACCTTCCAATGGAAGGACGGCAACTTCTATGCGCTGACAGACCCCGATACCCCGGCCATGACCTACACCCGTGAGGGTGATCTGCTGACCATTGAGTTTGACGGTATGACCATGGTCTTTAAGCGCAGCGACACCAAGCCTGAAATCGACCCCGCCTTGCTGGACGGCGGCGATGACGAATATGACATCGACGGCCCGGATGAGCCTGACCCGCCCTACACCTACGATGACGGCAACACCTACGATGATTTGGGCAACACCAACTGGTACGGCTGGTTCCGGATGGAAAACTACAAGAATGTACCGAACCGCGACTACTTTGACACCGACACCTACGATTGCTGGGGCTACATCGGTGAGAGCGAGGACGGCAGCCACTACTTTGAGGTTTACCGCGGCGGTATGCCCGATGACCCGGTCATCACGATGTGGGTCAATGTCTATGATGACCATATCGAGCCTATCCTGGACGGCAACGACTGGGTGCTTGACCAGAACATAACCGAGAGCGATGCGTATAAGTTCAACCTGTACCCGTATAACGACAATATCTCGCTGTTCATGTATGACTACGAGGGCGACGACGGCACGGCCTGTGCGGTCAGCTTCTACATGAGACTGGACGGCACCGAGTGGAACGAGGAACTGGAGGAGCTGCCGCCCCGCTATGCGGAGTACAAGGCCGCACTGGCCAACAAATGACGACCTGATTTATCTGTAACAAAACGGGGCGGGTCCTGCCCGCCCCTGATATAGGAGGATCACTATGGGACTTATCAGAGCTGCAATGGGCGCTGCTGGCGGCGTTATGGCCGACCAGTGGAAGGAATACTTTTATTGTGAAGCCATGCCGGCTGACCTGTTGGCTACCCGCGGCTGGAAACGCCAGAGCGGACGCAGCGCCAACACAAAGGGCAGCGACAACATCATTACAAACGGCTCCATTGTGGCCGTTGCCGACGGCCAGTGTGCCATGATCGTGGAGCAGGGCAAGGTCGTGGATATGTGCGCCGAGCCGGGTGAGTACACCTACGATACCGGCAGCGCCCCCTCGCTCTTCAGCGGCGACCTGTCCGACTCTATCGGCGCAGTGTTCCAGAACATCGGCAAGCGCTTTACCTTCGGCGGCGAGGCCCCGATGGATCAGCGCATCTATTACTTCAACACCAAGGAGCTGGTGGGCAACAAATACGGCACGCCCAGTCCGGTGCCCTTCCGCGTGGTGGATCAGCGCGCCGGCATCGACATCGACATTGCCATCCGCTGCTTCGGTGAGTACAGCTACCGCATCACCAACCCCATTTTGTTCTACACCAATGTCTGCGGCAATGTGGAGGAAGGCTACACCCGCGATGAAATCGACGGGCAGCTGAAATCCGAGCTGATGACCGCCCTGCAGCCCGCCTTTGCCAAGATCAGCGATATGGGTATCCGCTATTCCGCGCTGCCCGGCCATACGATGGAGCTTGCCGAGGCCCTCAACGATGTGCTCTCCGCCAAGTGGGGCAAGCTGCGCGGCATTGAGATCGTATCCTTCGGTGTTTCCAGCGTGAAGGCCAGCGAGGAAGACGAGCAGATGCTCAAGGAAATGCAGCGCAACGCAGCCTTTATGGACCCGACCCGCGCCGCTGCGCATCTTGTCGGCGCACAGGCCAGCGCTATGCAGACCGCAGCCGGCAATCAGGGCGCAGGCCCCGCCATGGCCTTTATGGGCATGAATATGGCCGGTGCAGCCGGCGGTATGAACGCCCAGAACCTGTACCAGATGGGCGCGCAGCAGCCCGCCGCACAGCCCGCCCCGGCAGCTGCCCCCGCAGGCTGGACCTGCAGCTGCGGCCAGACCGGCAACACCGGCAAATTCTGCGCAAACTGCGGCAGCCCCAAGCCTGCCCCGACCCCCGCAGCCGGCAGCTGGGTATGCAGCTGCGGCACTTCCAACACCGGTAAGTTCTGCTGCAACTGCGGCAGCCCCAAGCCCGCCCCGGCACCCGCCAAGTGCAGCCAGTGTGGCTGGACCCCGGATGACCCGGCCCATCCGCCCAAGTTCTGCCCGGAGTGCGGTAAGCCGTTTGGCCAGTGATGCGCAAAAAAATCGCTGCGGTGCTTTGCGCCGCAGCCGCTTTTCTGACAATGTCCGGCTGTAAAAAAGCGCCGCCCGGCTCACTGACCGGTATCAGCATCAGTTATTCCGGTATGTGCTATGACGACACCTATGGGTTCAGCATAAGAAATGACCCGGCTGACGGCTGCCTTTTCAGCTGCAATTACAAGGAGGATGAATGGGTGGAGCTGGAAAACATCCCGGTTGAGGACACCCATTGGCAAGAAGCCCTGGCTCTGGCAGAAAAGCTGGGGCTGGAAAGCCTGCCGGACGAAAAGAAAAATTCTCCCGGCTTATTTATCACCGATGAAACGTTAGATAGCGTTTGCCTGATTTACAAGGCCCCGGATGACGAGATCGTCTACCGTTATCTGGATGCCGATGGCAATACGCGCAGCGCCCTGCGTGATTTTTTTGAGGCTCTGGCAGGGCAGCTGCAAACCGAAGGAAAGAGAGGTGACGCATAATGGCAACGCAGCTTACCAACTACCAATGCCCTGCCTGTACCGGTCCGCTTCACTTTGACGGTGCCAGCGGAAAGCTGGTCTGTGACTTCTGCGGCAGCAGCTACGATACTGCTGAGATCGAAGCGCTCTATGCCGAAAAAGAAGCCGCTGCCGAAACCGCGGCACAGAATAAACAGGCACCGCCGCCCGACTCCGTCTGGAGTGAAAACGAGGCCGCCGGGCTGCGCAGCTATTCCTGCCCGTCCTGCGGCGCAGAGCTGATCTGTGACGAGACGACTGCCGCGACAAGCTGCCCGTATTGCGGCAACCCAACGGTCATTGCGGGGCAGTTCAGCGGTATGCAGCGGCCCGAGCTTGTCCTGCCGTTTGTGCTGGATAAGAACGCCGCCAAGGCCGCGCTGAAAAAATACTATCGCGGCAAGAGGTTCCTGCCCAATGCCTTCTCCCCGCAGAACCATATCGAGGAGATCAAGGGCGTGTATGTCCCGTTCTGGCTGTTCGATGCCAACGCCTCCGGCTCGGGCCAATATGAAGCCACGACCAGCTCCAGCCACCGCAACGGCGATTACGTCATCACCACGACCAAGCACTATGATGTCCGCCGCGCCGGTACCACGCAGTTTATGGGTGTGCCGGTGGACGGCTCAACCAAGATGCCCAACGGCCACATGGATGCCATCGAGCCGTATGACTACCGCGCCTTCCAGCCGTTCTCGACAGCATTCCTGCCGGGCTACATGGCCGACAAATATGATGAGGATGTCGAAACCTGCCAAAGCCGCGCCCACTTCCGCATGGAAAACTCTGTGCGCAGCGAGCTTTCGGCCAGCATTACCGGCTACAACAGCGTAAGCACCCTGAGCGAGAATATCAGCATTGATTACACCGCCAAGCACTACGCGCTGCTGCCGGTCTGGATGCTGCACACCAAGTGGCAGGGCAAGGACTATCTGTTCGCCATGAACGGGCAGACCGGCAAGCTGGTCGGCGATCTGCCGGTTGATAAGCGAAAGGTGGCCGCCTGGTTTGCGGGCATCAGTGTTCCGCTGATGATCCTGCTTGCATTCCTGCTTTGAAAGGGGGAAACAGAGTATGAAAAAGAAACTGTTTTCTCTGCTTACGGCACTGGTGCTGTGCTTGCTCTGCGCCGTACCGGCGTTTGCCGAAATGCCGCTGGTGATGGACACCTACGAGCTGTTCAAACCTGAAGCGACCGCTGAATTGGAACAAAAGGCGCAGGACGCCAGTGCCGGACACGGTGTCAACGTCTACCTGCTGACGGTGTCTGACATCGGCGGGCAGAACGTGCGCGAGTTTGCCAAGGATTGGTACCGCAGCAATGACCTTGGCTACGGCGAGGGCAAAAGCGGTATCCTGTTTTTGATTGCGCTGGATTCCCGCGATTATGTGACCATCACCTACGGCGGCGGCGTGACCGCCTTTACCGACTACCGCATCGCGCAGATCGAAGATAAGATCGTGCCGATGCTCTCGGACGGATCGTATTACAAGGCCTCCGATACCTACATAGAAATGTGCGCTGACACGCTTGATTTCTATGCAGACAAGGGTGCGCCGCTGGACAGCGGCAACGACCCCGCCAAGGGTTGGATCAAGTGGGTGTTTGTGTTTGTCATTCCGCTGGCTGTGGCGAGCATCGTCTGCGGCATCTTCTATGCGCAGATGAAAACTGCCAACGAGCAGACCCACGCCAACGCCTACATGCCCGCCGAGGGCCTGGCGCTGTCCGTGGTGGAGGACACCTACACCCATACCACCGAAACCGAGCGCTACGACCCCGTCAAGGACGACAGCTCGAGCAGCTCGAGCGGCTCGAGTACCGACAGCGACGGTTTTGGCGGCAGCTCGGGCGGAAAATTTTAAGAGTATCCATTTTGACAACAGCGGCGGCTTTCTTTGCGAAAGCCGCCGCTGGCCTTTTATCGGAATTTTTCGTTATAACTTTGAGAAATGTTCTGCTGTTTAGGGGTGCTGCAAACACAAAAAAGCTCCTGCAGCGTTTCATTCACGCTGCAGGAGTCTTTTTTACTTTTTTCTTTTCAGCCAGAACACCTTAAACTTCCCGTATCCGTTGGGCTTGTCCTCATCGAATTCCTCGGTCTTGACGTAGCGCTTGAAGGCACCGTCAAACTGCAGGGCGTTCCCGTCCTCCTGAATGTCGGTCAGCACGCGGGGAATGGCGGTTTTCTGGCTCTCAAACTCCGGTTCGCGGTCCCATAAAATGTTCCCGTCAGCGTCAAAGCCGTGGGCCCAGACGCTGAACACCAGACAGGCGGCCTCGCCGTAGCAGTAGCGCTCAAAGCGGATGCGGCCATCCAGATAAAACAGCAGACAATCGCGAAAATGGGTCTCCAGCTCTTTCTCATAACGGCGCCCGCACCCGGACCCGGCAAAATCGGCAGCATTGGCAGTCATGGCGTGCCCTCCTGTTTGTTAGTGCTTTTATTATACAGCAGGGCGGGGCGTTTCGCAAGCAGAAATATAGGGCACGGCGGTAGGGACCGGGCATGCCCGGTCCGGTGCTCTCCCGCAAAAGCCCACCCGCCATATACCGCCGGGCCGCCTATATGCGGCCCCTGCTGCGCGGTAAAACATTACGCTTTCACATCCATTTTTTCCAGCAGCACTTTTGCGGTCAAAAGCACCACCGCCAGCCAGCCCGCACACGCCAGCAAAAACGGCAGCACATTCCCGGCCAGCACGTCGGTGCTGTGGTTGGCGTTCATGCCCTGCTGCATCAGGCAGTAGGGCCACAGCAGGGCATAGCCCTTGCTGCCGATCAGCATTCCCGCAATGCCGCCGACCAGCCCTAAGAAAATCGGCACCGCAAAGCTGCGGATCAGCATGGCCAGCAAAAGCTGCACCGCCGCCACAGCCAGACCGCCGAAAATGCCGCGCACCAGATAGAAAACGATGCTCACCGGCGGCCAATCGCTGAACCCGGCAAACAGCCGCCCGCACGCCACGTACAGCACAAAGACAAAGCATTGCGTAAAGCACATCAGCTTTACAACAACAAGGAGCTTTGCCGCAAACAGAGCAAAGGGCCGCACGGGTGCTGCCATGATCAGGTTCCAGTTGTGGCCAAGGTGCTCAAGCCGCCAAAGGTAGGCCGCATACGCCGACACCATCGCGGGAAAGAACAGCATCGAGTAAAACAGCGTGTGCTGCGTCCACAGGCTGTACCACCGCTCGGTCAGAATTTCCAGATTTTGCAGATAGTTGAATGTCCCGTACCCGGCGGAAATCAACGGCAGCACAAAGAAGATCACCCAGATGGGCGACGCATGCAGCTTGCGGTTCTCGGCAATTATACAACGCTTCAGCATTCGTTATACCTCCTTATCGCGCATCATGCGCCAGGCAGCGGCAAACAAAGCCGCAGCCAGTACCACGGTAAACGCCAGCAGTCCCCAGCTGTAGGGCCGCAGGCCGTAGGTCACAGTGTGGGTGGCCTGGTCCCAGTAGGAAACCTCATAGCAGGACAGCGGGACAAAGTAGCCCCACGGCACAAAATAACTGAGAAGGGGCGGCATGAACGCCGAAAACAGCCCGATCAGTGCCCCCACAATGCCGACACAAAGCGCAGGCAGCGGGTTGTCAAAAATCAACATCAGCAGAAGCTCCGAGAAAAACAGCATGACATCGACAGCCAGCGTGCAAATGCCCGTGTACACAAACGGCTCGGCAGGGAACGCCTCGGTGTAGCCCTGCACCCGCCCCAGCAGGATGGATACGGCCATTTCCAGCGTGACCATCAGCAGGACCTCGCCCGTGCCCAGCAGCGCCTTGCCCGCAAACAGACTGCGGCGGCTTTGCAGCGTGTACAGCAGTTTTGTGGTGCTGCCCTTGACCTCCATGTCCCACAGGCGGCTGGCGATCAGTGCCATCACAATGGGCATTAAAATGGCGTTCAGAACGGGCAGCGCGAACAAAAGGGCGCTGTAGGCGTTGGCCAGCTCGTCCGCGCCGGTGGGGGCCGCCGCCCCGGCCCAGAGATACACGACCACCGGCACGGCCAGGCAGATTAGCAAATCGTGGCGGCGGCGGGCCTTTTGCAGCTCCGCATGCAGTGCTTTGCCCATCTCAGTCCGCCTCCTCGCTCGTCAGGCTCAGGAAAATCTCCTCCAGCGTCTTGGTGCGGGGCGTCAGCTCCACAACGCCCGCGCCGCAGGCAGCCAGTTTTTGCACGAGGCCGGCCAGCAGGGCATCCTGCAGGGGCGGCAGCGTCACAACGCAGCTGTCGCTGTGCGCGGTCAGACCGTTGGCGCGCAGGATCGGCGCGGCCTTGGCCGGGTCCAGCAGCCGCAGCGTGACATTGCCGCGGCTGTGGCGCTGCAATTCGGTCAGCGGTCCCTCAAACAGTATATGGCCGTGGTCGATGATGCCGACCTGCTCGACCATCTGCTCCATCTCGCCCAAAAGATGGCTCGAGATCAGCACCGTCGCGCCCGTGGCGGCGGGCATGTTCCGGATGAGCGCGCGCATCTCCTGAATGCCCGCGGGGTCCAGACCGTTCGTCGGCTCATCCAGAATCAGCAGCTTCGGGCTGCCCAGCAGCGCCATGGCAATGCCGAGCCGCTGCTTCATGCCGAGCGAATACTGCCCGACCCTGCGGTTGCGGTCCTGCGTCAGATGCACAATGTCCAGCACGCGGCCGATGTCCTTATGGGGCACACCCTTTAAGTCGGCCACGATCTCCAGATTCTCCTGTGCGGTCAGATGCAGATACCCGGCGGGGGACTCAATCAGGCTGCCGGTTTGGCGCAGCAGCGGCAGGCGGCTTTTCTCGGTCAGCTCTTGCCCGAGCAGGCGCACCCGGCCCGCCGTGGGGTGGATGAGCCCCAGCAGCATCTTCATGGTGGTGGATTTGCCCGCGCCGTTCGGCCCGATGAACCCGTACACGCACCCCTGCGGTACGTGCAGCTCCACATGGTCCACGGCTGTATGCGGCCCGTACTGCTTGCACAGGGCCTTTGTCTCGATTACGGTTTGCATAATGCACACTCCTTTGCTTTCGGTATGGCCCTATGCTACACCCTGCGCCTTAAACGAACTGTAAGAGCAGCTTAATTTTGCCTTAATTTTGGGGTCGTGCCATGGTGGGCGGGGGTGAATCGTAGTATGATAGGCAGGGGTCGTATATGGGCGGCCCCTACAAGCTCAAAAAAGGGGAAAACCTATGACCACCATCTACGACGCCGCCATCCTCCTGGTCGATGACAACCCAGACCTGCTTACCCTAGTCACGGACAACCTGCGCACGGCAGGCTACAAAACCGTATGCACTGCCGCAGACTGCGCCGCGGCACGGGCGGCCTTCGCCGCGCACCGCCCGGACCTGATGATTCTGGACATCAACCTGCCGGACGGCGACGGCTTCGGGTTGTTCCGCACCCTGCGGACAGAATCGGACGTCCCGGCGCTGTTTCTCTCGGCGCGGGACGCCGACGTGGACAGGCTGTTCGGGCTGGGGCTTGGCGCGGACGACTATCTGACCAAGCCGTTCCTGATGCAGGAGCTGCTTTTGCGCGTGCAGCACCTTTTGCAGCGCGCCTACCGCACCGAGCTGCGCCGCAGCCGGGTGCTGACGCTGGGGGACTGCACGGTCAATTTGCAGGACGCCGCCGTCCGCCGCGCCGACGGCACAACGCTGGCCCTGACCGCCACCGAGCGCGCCCTGCTGCAAAGGCTGGCCGATGACCGCGGGCACATCGTAACCTATGATGCCGTTTGCGAGGCCGTCTGGGGCGCGGACTATTACGGGTACGAGAACAGCCTGAACGTGCATATCCGCCATCTGCGGGAGAAAATCGAGCCTGACCCCGGGCATCCGCAGTGGCTTCTCACGGTGCGGGGCATCGGCTACCGGCTGACTGGGGAGGTGTGAAGTTGAAAACCTTTACACGAATGATCGGGCGCTATGTGCTGGCCACGGCGGCGGTGGTGCTGCTGGTGGTGGGTCTGCTGCTGGGGGCGGTGGCCTATCTGGGGCTGCACTACGGCGAGGCCGCGGACAGCCGCGTCCGCATCGGCACGCTGGCAGAGGCCCTGACCCCTACCGCCGACGGCCTGCAGCTGGACCCCGCCCGCACGCCCGCGGACTGGCTGCAGGGCTACGCCTGGGCGATGGCACTGGACGACGGCAGTGTGATCTGGCAGCATGACCTGCCGCAAAACTTGAATAAACACTACACAGCGTCGGAGATCGCCTCGTTCTCGCGGTGGTATCTTGACGACTGGCCGGTGTTCTGCTGGACGGCAGACTACGGCCTGTTTGTGGCCGCCGTGCCGCGCGGTTCGGTCTGGAAGTACAATATTTACAACAATGAGCAGCTTATGAACGCCATGGCAGCGGGTATGCTGCCCGCGCTGGCGCTGCTGCTGGGTGTGGCAGCTGCATGCTGTCTGCTGTTCAGCTGGCGCGGTGCGCGGCGCTTGCAGACGATTGCCGCAGGGCTGGATACCGTAGCCGATGGCGGTACGATCCGGCTGCCGACAGACGGCTTTGCGGGGGAGCTGGCCGACACGGTCAACCGCACGAGTGAGCAGCTGCGCCGCCGCAATGAGATCATCGCCCGG